>ENA-OQVM01005325-OQVM01005325.1-marine-metagenome-genome-assembly--contig:-NODE-5325-length-12437-cov-7.593851_pt1 | contig 12437 bp, 16 predicted proteins | sample MGYA00237776_ERZ505498 | MGnify/ENA primary metagenome ERZ505498 (study PRJEB26159, sample SAMN06265151) | marine metagenome | isolation source: Helgoland LTER site | place: Germany:Helgoland, sampling... | reverse complement strand
GTGGATTGGCTCAAATAATGCACCATTAATTCATAAAATTTTTGATTTTATAGAAAATCAAACTAAACCATAGGCATATCTTCTATTTGGAAATTCTTCTACAGAAAAAAACAATCACATTGGATAATAAAAAATGAAAAAACAACCAAACAATCCTTTACACGGTATAAAATTAGCAACTATTTTAGAGAAGTTGTTTTTAGAATATGGTTGGGAAGAATTAGGAGAAAATTTAAACATCAATGCCTTTAAAAACAATCCTACTTATAAATCGAGCTTAAGATTTTTAAGAACTACACCTTGGGCGAGAAAAAAAGTTGAAGAATTTTATTTAAAAAATATGATTGATTAAATATTACTATGATTCAAGATAAATGATTGTTGAGAATATTACCATCATTTATTAATTTATTTCCGCTAAAATTTATTCTATATACAGTATTAACTATTCTTTCAATAATACCGCGTACATTACAAAGGGACTTATGTCTTTTGTAATCCAACATAAGCATATTTAGCTTCTTTTACATGTGCTAAATTCTTTAAAGCAGTGCAGGAAATGGGCCTATAATTATCATAGCTCCTATTGCTATATAGTGACCTAATCTAGGTGTGTATTTCTTATATTTTTTAAGGTTTCTAACGATTTTATTGTTAGCGTCAAAAACAACCTTGCGATCGGACTTGAATTGACTGGTGTAATCATACAGCCAAATTTCTCCGTTATTGTTTTTTGTTTTTACTATTGACGTTGGCTCACCATATTTTAATTTAATTAACTCTTTGGGATTTTTACTTTCTAAGTACAAGGGCTTACTTATAGTTGGTGAGCAACTGTAAAAAGCTGTTAACGCAAAAAAAAGAAAAAAAATTTTATTCATCGTATTATTTTTTATTACTAATATAGTAAGTTTTAAGCCATAGGCATATCTTCTTTTTTTTAATTTAGTAATTATTATATTAGTATTTAATCTTAAATTAAAACGATGAATAAAATAATTTCAATTATATTTTTTTTAATTGTTTCAAACTTAGGTGCACAAGATCTTAAATGGGATAATACAGTTGAAGGTGATTTTATTATCGACTCAGTTAATTTAGGTCCAAATGGGGATGTAAACAACGTGAGTGTTTCGGGAAAAGCTGGTAATTGGACAGTCTATATGACTTATTATTTTACAAATAAACTTGAAACCGAAGGTCAAGGAGAATATACAGCCATGGCTTGGGCTCAAGATGGTAGTGAAAGGTTAAAAACAACAGTACAAGGTCTTTGGAAACAAAATGATGATAATTATGAACTAAAGCATTTCGAAAACGGTTCTGATGGTTCACAGTTATTAACAACTGGTCTTATGAATTTCGAAACCAAAACATATAATTGTTTAGTTAGATTTTTAAATTGAATTAATGCAATGTTTTACTGTTTTAATCTAGTTTCATTCTAAAGTATCTTGATATTATATTAGCTTTAAAATTTCAATTATGCCTAACAAACCTAAATGTGGATGTGGAAACACTCAAAATCCTGATGGATTTTGTGATGGTTCTCACAACAATCAAGTAGATTAAGTAAATGCATTCTATTTCGAATGTTTTTGTATCTTAATCTTATGAAAAAAATTATTTTTTTATTATTAATTTCAATTTTAATCCAAAGCTGTTCAAGCTATAAACCTGTTGAATTCAATAATATTGTAGTTGAAAAAAAACGAAAGTTTGAAATTGAAAAGCTTGATAGTTCTAAGCTAACAGGACGATTAATTTCAAAAAACGAAAATTCAATTATTATCGAAAATAATAGGGGACTTCAAACAATTCAAAAGACTGAAATTCAAGAATTAAAAGTTAAAAAGTTTTCAATTTTAAAAACTGCTACTGGAATTGTAAGCACTTATTTTCTCCTATTAGTTGCAGGAATTGCTATTATAGCTATTATTGCAGTTTAACTATGCTCTTTATTTAATTCATTTTTTTAAATAACATTTTATTCAGAATGTTTTTTATATTAGTAGAAAATAATAGTAAAATCATATATAATGAAAATGAAATTCAAAACACTAATTGTTGTGTTAATGGTATGTATATCATTAAATGCACAAAAGAAAAAAAACGGAACCATATTTATCGAACATCCTGCTTTTGATGTTGTTGATAATCTTCATTCAGCAATGAACTCAAATAATTCTGATGCATTATCAAAAATAATAGCAGATGATTTTAGAGGTGTTGCCGGAGATCAAATGAATAAAGATGCAAAGCCTCAAACTAAAGCTCAATTTATTCAACAAGTTAAAAATAATCACGAGATTTCAAAGTATTTCAATATTAGACAATCTTCAAATGGATATCCAGATGCTGTTGAGTACAAAGACGAAAATTTTAGTGGAACATGGGTTTATAGTTGGGAATATTTTACTGCTGTTGGTGGAACAACTGGTATTGATTATTCACAACCAAGACATACTCAGTACGTAGTTAACAAGGATAATCAAATTGCTTTTGCAAGGTATTACTTAAATCAGTATCCATATTCACAAACTTCAAATAGTCAAATGAAAATGAAAGATGGAGATGTGTATTCTCATCATTCAAACATAAATACAGTTAGAAGATTTGTTAAAGCTTTTCAATACAACGATGATGAAAATTTATTTGTTGATTTTGCTGAAAATGTAAATGTAAATGGATTATTTAATGATTGGGGAAGTGATCCAATGAATTTAGATGGTTTAAAATCAGGATTTAAAACCTTTAAGAGCAATTACAAAATAAACAGTATGGATAATATGTGGATTAAATTCTTTAAAATAGAATCAGATTCAAATTTTGTTCAATCTTGGTGGAGGCTTTCTGTTACAAGAAAAAATGATGGTAAAGAAATAGTTTTTCCTGTAATGTTTAATCACACTTTTAACGATGACGGAAAGATAGTAAGACATTGGGAGTCGTGGAATGAAGCCAAACTACAATAGTTAAATTAAAATAATAAAAAAAACCCTGCTTTAGTAGGGTTTTTTTATTACAAATACATAGGTTAATTCATTATGGATATGTACATATCTAGTGATGTTGCAACCATTAACCATATGAAATACGGTAATCCTAGCCAAGCATATTTCCAGCCAAACATTTTACGATTTGAATCAATGATTAAGTAGATAAAGTATGATAACAATACTAACACTATAACACCAGTCCATACCCAATGTAAACCAAAGAAAACTGGGTTCCATGATATATTTAAGATAAGTGCAGGAAAAAATAATCTTAATGATTTGGCACTGTTTTTTAAATAAAATGAAGTCATTAACAAAGAGAATGTAATAGCTATAGTTGTCCAAGCAAGTCCAAATACCCAACCTGGAGGAGTCCACGGTGCTTGATTTAATGATGTATACCAATCAGATGTAACTCCATCACCTGTCCATAATTGTCCGATAGCCAAACCTCCAAAATTAATAGTTAAAAAAACTATTAATGTTAAGATATATTTTTTCATTATTTATTCTTCTGTTTTAATTGCAGTAGCTTTATCCATTATATAAACGCCGCTACTTACATCTTCTCTTTTTAATCTTAGAATTCCGGTTACTGTAACTAATTCATCCATTAAATAATCATCATATCCTGGTTTTAATCTTAATTCTATTGCTGATTCTGGACCTCCAAAACCACAGAAAAAACAATCAGCGTAAGGGTTTTCAGAAAGAACAAAAACACCTTCGTCAGGCGAAAGAGTAAGCATGTATCCAGTTATTTTAACTTCTTTATTATCAAGTGGTTCAACTGCTTCTCCAAAATATGGGATTTGAACATAACCATACATGTCTTCAGCATATTCAGATTTATAATAAACATCTCTTAATTTAAGCCAATCAATTTCTACCTGTGAAAACAGATTAGTTGATATAAAAAACACAATTATGAAAGTCAGTTTACGCATCTGCTAATATTTTTGAAATGTTCATTTTATATACTTGTATAGCTGGAATTAAAGAAGATATAATACCAATTAAAATAGATAAACCTAATAGCCAATATTCTTCATTTAAAATTTTAAAGGAACTAAAATTGTAATTTATACTTTCTTCCATCAACGAAGATACAAACATGACTCCAAACCTGCTAAATAATATACCTAATACAAATCCCGAAATTGTAAGAACTAAACTTTCCAGAGTGATCATTGAAGACAACTGAAATCTTGAGGCGCCTAGTGTTCTAATTAGTGCCATTTCATATTTTCTTTCTCTCATTGAATTAAACAAGTTTATAAATAAACTGAATCCAGAAACAAGAATAATTAAATAAGCTAAATAGCTTAAAGTTTCAATACCAAATCCAAAAAGTTTAAATAATCTTGAAATTTCATAAGATGGAACTGCAGCCTGAAGATTTGTATTTTCATTAATTTGTCTCGGAAATTGAATAATGTTCATTGGACTTTTGAACTTTATTAGCATTGCGGTTATTTCCCTGTCATCGTATTCATTTTCATGATTATCTTCATGTTCATGATCATCTTCGTGGTTATGAGTATCGTGTATATCCCAAACACTTTCTGGAGATGTAATAATTAATTGATCAATTACAGAGTTAGAAGGCTCTAATAATCCTACTACTTTAAAAGTTCCTTCATCATGGGATTGGCCTGTTTCTCTTAAGCCGTGTGAGCTAACTAAATTATCTCCCAAATTGATATTTAATTTTTCATATACTTTTGAACCAACCAAAACTTCATAAGGGTTATTCCATTCTGTTCCCTCTTTAATAACTCCTTTGTATAGCTCAATAAATTTCTTTTCAGCACCAACAATTCTAAATCCTTTATGATTGTCCCCATAGAGAATTTTAATACTTGAACCGACCATTCTATTTTTGCTTATATTCTCAGCATCTTTCAGAGAAATGTTTCCAGTTGGTGAGTCAATATGATAAACAGATGAAAGAATAAGTTGTAAAGGACTTCCTTTTGCACCAACTACCATATCAATTCCTCTCAAATTATTATCCATTTGATCTTTAATTAATGTGTTTAATTGAAGTAAGAGAGATATAATTCCTATACCAAGGATTAATAACGCTAAGCTAATGAATGAACTTAATGGTTTGTTGAAAATATTTTTAATACTTAATTTAAATATATTCACAATTCGATCGAGTTTTTAAAATGTTTTTTTACTCTGCTATCATGAGTTATAACTATTAATTGAGCTCCAAAATCTGTAGCTTGTTTTTTTAGTAACTCAATAACCTTTGAACAATTAGCATCATCTAAACTAGATGTAGGTTCATCAGCTAAAATCAATTTAGGTGAATTTACAATTGCCAAAGCTATTGAAGCTCTTTGTTTTTCACCTTGACTTAACTGGTTTGTTTTTTTATTTGACTTGTCAAAAATATTTAAGTTTTTAAGAATACTATCAATTCTATTATTGTCTTTTTTGTTTGCAATATATTGAGCAAGCTGTAAGTTCTCTTTTACAGTGAGAGAATTGACAAAATGAGGTCTTTGAAATACAATTCCAATATTGTTTTTTCTAAATCTATCTAGTTGGTGTGAAGATAATTGACTAAGTTCTTGGTCAAATAATTTAATTGACCCTGAGTTAGATTTAAGCAGCCCTGCAAGAAGATGCATTAATGTAGTTTTACCAACACCCGAATCTCCAATAATTAATAAGTTTTCATTACTTTTTAAATCAATATCTTGAAATTTGAAGAATATTTGATTATCATAATTGAACTCAACCTCTTTGGTTAATATCATTTTTTAAATATATGATATTATAAACATTTGAGAAAAACCAAATTCAATTATTTAGTAGTAAATAAATTACCAATCAGTTGTTATCTTTACATTAAAATAATTCACTAGCGCTTTGAATCTACTAATATTATATGCCACTTTAACAATAACCTTATCATTTCTATGCTCTGTTTTGGAAGCAGTACTTTTAAGTGTTAATTCAACTTTTTTGAAAATTAAGATTTCTGAAGGTAAAAAATATGCTGAAAATCTTCAAAGAATGAAAAATAATATTGATGAGCCTTTAATCATTATTTTAACATTAAACACAATTGCACATACAGTTGGAGCAATTTTAGTTGGTGTCCAAGCTAAAGAAGTTTATTCATCATTTAATAATATTTCATTTGATATTTTTGGAATTGTACTTACTGAGGATTTAGTTGTTGGAATTGTTTCAAGTGTAATGACTGTTCTAATTTTATTGGTTTCAGAAATAATTCCTAAAACTCTAGGCGCTACTTATTGGCACAAATTAGTTAGATTCACTTCAGTTTTTTTAAACACCATCATCCCTGTTTTCAAGTATTCAGGTGTGTTGTTTCTATTACAGTTTTTCACTAGACTTATTAGTAAATCAAAAAATAACAATGTGTTTTCGAGAGAAGATTTTTCAACTATGGCTGAAATTGCAGAAGAAGAAGGTGTGATTGAAGAATCTGAATCTGATATCATCAAAAATATGGTTAAGTTTAAAGATGTAAAAATCAGAAATATAATGACTCCATTTTCAGTAATGAAAATTGCTTCTGAATCAAACTCAATTGAAGATTTTTATAATAAAAACCCAAAATTATCATTTTCTAGAATTCCAATATACTTTGATAAAATGGATAATATTACAGGATATGTATTGAAGGATAATATTCTTGAACAAATTGTTAAAAATAATGGTAGTTCGCCTTTAGTTTCGATAAAAAGAAAATCAATTTTTTCAAATTATGAATCTCCAATACCTAAAGTATTTGATAAATTAATTAAAGAAAGAGAGCATATTTCTATGGTCACAGACGAATATGGAACTGTAAGAGGGGTTGTTACTATGGAAGATATTATTGAAACTTTACTGGGGCGTGAAATCATGGATGAAACGGATACAGTAAAAGACATGCAAGTCTTAGCCAAAATTAAAAATAAGAATAAGTAGTCTATTCATCTTTTCCAAGTACCTCCATATTTATAAAACTGATTGTCTTTTTTTACAATACTTAAACAGTTTTTACATGAAAACACCCATTCCTTATTAGCTTTATATTGAATTCTATACATTGTTGAATAATCTATTTTACAGATTTCACAATATTTAGTTCTAGAACTATTCTTACTCAAAATAGAATAATTTTTCAATTTTAATATTGAGTTCTTCAGCTAATTTCATTGCCAGTTCTAGAGTGGGTTTGTACCTGTATCTTTCAATCGAAATAATTGTTTGTCTACTGACTCCAACATTGGCGCCTAGTTCTTCTTGAGTTAAACCCTTTTTCTGCCTGACTTGTTTTAAGTTGTTTTTTAAGATCATTTTAAACGGTTCTATATAAGTAAAACTGGTATAATGATTTTAAGATTGATATAAATGCAAGTAGTACAAGTATATAAAAAACAATTCCACCATCAGTTAATTGAAAGCTATTGTATAATTCCTGGTTTCCAGTTAAGTTTAACAATTCTTTATTCTGAAATTTAGAAAATACATATCCAATAAAAATGAATAAAGAGAATTCATATAGTAAATAACCTAATTTATACGATTTTGAATTTATCATATCATCTCTCTCGTCTGTAGTTTCTTTCTTTTTATAAACTACTTCTAAAACAGAATAAGCAATAGAAAAATAGATTAAAGTATATATTATAATTTGAATTATTATTTCAATTAATCCATCCGTTAATAATAGAGTTTTATTTTGATTTTCAAAAAAATAAGGAAGGAAAATTAATGCAAACACAATTGAATAGATAATCTCAATCAAAATTGATATTTCTTTTTTTGATAGTGTCATGATTTTATTTTTGAACAATTCTAAGTATAAGTATTGAAAGTTTGGAAACTGTATAGGTAAATAGTCCAAATAGAGTTGATAACAAGGCAACTTTTAATCCTCCAGCAATAACCGAAGGCTCTGCAGCTCCAGTTGCTTCAAGGGCATCAAAAGCAGTTATAAGTCCTATAAACGAACCCATAACACCTAAAGCTAGTCCAAGTGTACCACTATCCTTTATGTGTTTAAGCATTTTTTTAGAAATTTCTGTATTTGTTTTAATATTTAAAACAGATTTTACTGTGAAGTAAAATGATATTAATAAACAAATAAGAATAAGAGACATAAAAAGTGCCCCTCCTTCCAAAAATCTATTAAACAAAGTTGTTCCAATTAGTCCTGTTATTATTGCCATAATTCTTAGTATTTTAAGTTTCATTTTTATTTATATGTTAAGTTAACTTTACAAATATATACAAAAATAATGTTAAGCTAGCTTAACATGTGTGTTTTTTTTCATTTTCGTATATTGTATAAATGTCTTTATCTAAAACATTTAATGTCCTAATTCTTTTTTTATTTATTTCTTGTAATTATTCAGATGATAATAGTAAACCTAATATCGTTTTATTTATGGTCGATGATTTAGGGTGGCAAGATACTTCTGTTCCGTTTTGGAATAATAAAACGAATTATAATAAACTATATAATACACCTAACATGGAACTATTAGCTGAGATGGGTGTGAAATTTACTAATGCTTATGCAACTCCTGTTTGTTCTCCATCCAGAATTAGCTTAATGACAGGAATGAACGCTGCAAAACATAGAGTTACTAACTGGACTCTTCATCCAAACAAAAAGAAACCAGCTGAAATTAATCATAAATCTTTTGAATTTCCTGATTGGAACTATAATGGGTTGTCAACTTCGGATTCAATTAATAATTCAGTGTATGCTACACCTCTTCCTCAAGTTTTAAAAGATAACGGTTATTATACAATTCATGCAGGTAAAGCTCATTTAGGTGCTATTGGATATCCTTCCTCAAACCCCTTAAATATTGGATTTGATATTAATGTAGCTGGACACGCTGCTGGAGCTCCGCAAAGTTACATGGGTCTAGATAATTTTGGAAACAATGATCCAAAAAATAAAATATGGGCTGTTCCTGGTCTTGAAAAATATCATGGAAAAGATATTTTTTTGACTCAAGCAATAAGTGAAGAAGTTTTAGAGAAATTACAAAAACCTATTAATTCAAAATCTCCATTTTTTCTTTATTTTTCTTTATATAATGTTCATGCTCCCTTAATGGAAGATAATCGCTTTGTTGAGAAATATAAAAATATTGGTTTAAAAAACTCTGAAATTAAATATGCTTCTATGGTTGAAAGTATGGATCATGCTTTAGGTGTTGTGTTGGATGAACTTAAAAAGAAAAATATTTTAGAAAACACAATTGTTGTATTTATGTCTGATAACGGAGGATTAAGTGCAGTTGCTAGAGAAGGAGAAAAGCATAATCATAATTATCCATTAAAAAGTGGAAAAGGATCAATATATGAGGGGGGTATAAGAGTTCCTATGATTGTTTATTCACCATTTCATAATTCCAATATTAAGGAAATTAACCACCCAGTTATAATTGATGATTTCTTTCCATCGATCTTAGAATTTACTGGTTCAGAAAACAGTAGTTTAGTCCAAGAAATAGACGGTCAAAGTTTTGTGCCTCTATTGAAAAACGAAGTCATAGAAAATAAACCATTATTTTGGCATTACCCAAATTGGTGGGGACCAATTGGACCTGGAATTGGTAGTTACAGTGCCGTTAGACAGGGTAAATGGAAATTTATTTATTTTCATGATACTCAAGTCATTGAACTGTATAATTTGGAGAAGGATATTTCTGAAAATAATAATTTAATATCTGTAAACACTTCAAAATCTGAGTTACTTGCTAATGTTTTAACAAAATATTTAAAATCAATTGATGCGCAAATGCCTTTCAATAAAATCACTAATTCAATAGTGCCATGGCCTGATGAACATACTTTGTTTAATTAATGAAAAAATCTAATCTTCCTCAGAAAACTTGTCCTATTTGCAATTTTCCATTTTCATGGAGAAAAAAATGGGAAAAAAACTGGGATAATGTTGTTTATTGTAGTCAGAAATGTAGAATGTCAAGTAAGAAAAAAACATGATTAGAAAGTGGTGGAAGGAACAAGTTGTTTATCAGATTTATCCAAGATCTTTTTATGATTCTAATAACGACGGAATAGGGGACATTAAAGGAATAATTTTAAAGTTAGATTATTTAAAATTATTAGGTATTGATATAATATGGATTAGCCCTCATTTTGATTCTCCTAACGACGATAACGGATATGATATAAGAAATTACAAGAAAGTAATGGAGGAATTTGGAAGTATGCAGGACTTTGATCAATTATTAAAGGAAGTTCATATTCGAAAAATGAAGTTAATAATTGATTTAGTTGTTAACCACACAAGTGATGAGCACGATTGGTTTATTGAAAGTAAATCATCACAAAACAATAAATTTAGAGACTATTATATTTGGAAAGAAGGAGACAAAAAAAATCCACCAAATAACTGGACTTCTTTTTTTGGAGGTTCTGCTTGGAAAAAAGATTCAATTTCTAATGATTATTATTTACATTATTTTTCTAAAAAACAACCTGATTTAAATTGGGAAAACAATAAAGTCAGAAAAGAAGTTCATGAACTAATGAAATTTTGGTTAGAAAAAGGAATTGATGGTTTTAGAATGGATGTTATCCCTTTTATTTCCAAAGATCAAGACTTTAATAACTTATCAAAAAAAGAACTTTTAAATCCAGAGAAAGTATATGCTTCAGGACCAAGGCTACATGAGTTCTTGAAAGAAATGAATTCAAAGGTTCTTTCTAAATATGATATTGTTTCAATTGGTGAAGCATTTGGTATTAGTGAGGATACAATGATAAAATTATCTGATGAAAGAGAAGAGGAACTTGATTTAGTTTTTCTATTTGATATTGTAAGAATTGGCCGTGATAATTGGATTCAAAACAAATGGAATTTAGTTCAATTAAAAAAATTATTTAAAACTCAGTCTAATGTAGATGAATTTCACTGGCCTACAGTTTTTTTAAATAATCATGACAATCCAAGAAGTATATCTAAATATGGAAATGACAAGCATTTTAGGATTAAATCCGCAAAATTATTAGCAATGCTTACTTTAACTCAAAGAGGAACACCCGTATTATATCAAGGAGAAGAAATTGGTATGACAAACTATAATTTTGATAATCTAAATCAATTCGATGATTTGGAGGTTCTTGGGAATCTAGATAAAGCTATGGGATCAGGAATTAGTAAAAAAGACTATATAACCCATCTAAATAATACATCAAGAGACCATTCCAGAACAACAATGCAGTGGAGCAGCGGCACGAAGGGAGGTTTTAGTAATGGAAATAATAATTGGTTTTTATCAAATCCAAATCATGATAGAATCAACGTTGAAAATGACTTGAACAATGAAGATTCGATTTTTCATTTTTACAGAAAACTTTTACGGATAAGAAAACAGTCAAAAGATCTTATTTACGGAGATTATTTTGATTTAGATCCTAATCACCAAAATATCTTTATGTATCAAAGAGTTGGACTCAAAACAACATATTTAATGATTTTAAACATGTCTGATAGTTCAATAAATTATAATTTTGATAATTTAATAGAATACAGTCTAGAGTTTTCTAATAGAAATACGAAACCAAGAATTTCATCTAAACATATTGAATTACTTGCTTGGGATGCTTTAATGTTTAAAAAATAAAATATTATGATAAATGATGTAGAAATTTCTTGGTTTGCCCCGATATGTGATGGAGATGATGACATTTTAGGGTCAAGAAATCCAAATTATAAAAGTACATGGGAAAATACATCAAGAATTATTAAAACAGCAGATGAGTTGGGTTATACTAATGTATTATGTCCTTCATCCTTTCAAGTTGGTCAAGATACTCTGACATATGTCTCTGCAATGGCCACCTTGACTAAACAAATAAATTTTTTGGCAGCAATAAGATGCGGTGAAGTTCATCCTCCAATGCTAGCTAGGGCTATAGCAACGTTAGACCATATTTTAAAAGGAAGACTGACTATAAATATAATATCCTCTGATTTACCAGGAAATAAACTTGAATCTTCAAAGCGATACGCAAGATCCAGAGAAGTTATAGAAATATTAAAACAAGCTTGGACAAAGGACGAAATTAATTTTAAGGGAGATTTTTATAATATTAATTTAAGTTCTGCTCCAGTTAAGCCTTTTCAACAAAATGGTGGGCCTTTACTATATTTTGGTGGTTATTCACCCGACGGAGTTGATTTGTGTGCTGAGCATTGTGATGTATATTTAATGTGGCCAGATACTGAGGATAAATTACAAATTTTGATATCTAATATGAAAACTAAGGCGCTTGTTTATAATAGAACAGTAGAGTTTGGACTTAGGGTTCATGTTATAGTTAGAGAAACAGAGCGAGAAGCTAAAGATTATGCTAATAAATTAATCTCAAATTTAGATTTTGAAAAAGGTGAGGATATTAAAAACAGAGCTC
>ENA-OQVM01005321-OQVM01005321.1-marine-metagenome-genome-assembly--contig:-NODE-5321-length-12448-cov-4.073478_pt1 | contig 12448 bp, 26 predicted proteins | sample MGYA00237776_ERZ505498 | MGnify/ENA primary metagenome ERZ505498 (study PRJEB26159, sample SAMN06265151) | marine metagenome | isolation source: Helgoland LTER site | place: Germany:Helgoland, sampling... | reverse complement strand
TTTCCACTTCCTACGTAAATTTTCTCTTTTTGTTCACTCATTTTATTTAATTTTAATTGTTTGCTCCATATGGTTTAATGTAGATAGCATAATTTTATTTTTCTGCTCTACGCTGTTACAGGACATTGGAACTTCTATCCACATAACAGTTTCTTTTGGCGTTAACTTAAACAGACTACAGAGTCTGTCTATGTATGTACGCACTGATGTCTTCAGTTGATTCATTGCTAAAAAATTTATGGTAAACTTCAACAGCCTTCTCTACCTTCTCCTGTCCACCTTTCAAAAAAGTAGAAGAACAATCGAAAATACCGAGTCTTGCAGTTCTCTTGTCGATAACAAAAAATACAAGAGGCTTATTAAACAGTCTCTGATAAATGTAAGCTTGACTGTCATAATTATAAGTCTTTGCACTGTACATAAATTTATCAATATCAGAACTGGTCTTAATGTCAATAATTAACTCGCTGCCGTTGTTTATAATATCAGCTTTTCCCTTCCAATCTAAATTCATTATTTTTTGAATCTCAGGAACTTCAAACTGATTTCCTTCCTCATAGATGAGGTCACACATCTCCATGTTGGATGTCATCTTAGTACACAGAAAATCAAGATGCTCTTTCTCTTTTTTAAGTAAAAGCATTTCTCCAACTTCAGCCTCCTTCTCTTTATAACGCACAGTATTACGTGATGCTACATCAACAACTTGAAAGTCATCTAACTTGTGTGGCTCTAAAATTTTAGTATGGAAGTATCTGCCCTCTAACATGGGCTTTGTAAATTCAGAGCTAACTCTAAATTGCGTAGGGTTCTTGAGCAGCTTACCTATGTCAGAGTTAGACAGGTATTGCTGTCCAAACTCTCCATAGTATTTGCTGTCATCCTCAAGAGCCTTGAGTATATCTGCTTTAGTCATCCTTTATGTTTTTTTCGATTTCAGTTTTAACCTTAGCACTAATCTTATACTTGGTCTTAAGATTCTTTACTATTGTAGCTAACCCTAACTCTTTGTTTTTAGAAACATAAGTCAGCACCTTGCTCCAGTTTGTGTCTCCAATATTAAGTTCGTATGTAGTGACAGTTTTTTTAGAGGCACTGGCCTTTGCTGGTGCTTTTGCAATATCCTGTCCTGTAGTCTCTAATAGGTCTTCTCCAGCATACAAGCTTAATCCAAGTCCATGCATAGCAATCGCTTTTGCTGTTGCTCTTTGAATAGCTGTGTTAACATCCATAGATGTAATCTTGTCAACTGTAATTGACTTGTTTCTAAAATCCTTAATTGGAAGATAATCAATATGCTCAATACTGTTGACTACTACTCCAACCTTTACGTATCCTGTAACTCCATCAGTGAACCAGTTTAATCCAGTCTCAGGAGATTCGTATACATTTCTTTGTGCATCGGAATGCTGTAATTTTAGGTATGCCCACGCATTTGCCCATGATAGGTAATCGAGGTTACCTTTTTTCTCTACCTTGCTCTTTACATTTACTGCAACAAGCTTTTCAAAATAACTTTGTTTTGTACTCATTTGATTTTAATTTAATTAATAATTGATTTTAATTTTAACTGCAGCTCTGCATACTTATTCAAAGCTACTTCTCTTCTATTTTTTAAGTTCTTAATGTGTTTGTCGTTTTTCCGTGTGTTCACTTCATTCTTGATTTTTGCCTCAATAAGCTCCAGCTTGTGCAGACAATTCGATATGCCTAATTTTACACAGCCCACGTTCCAACCATCCTCATAGAAATAAGAATATTCTATTGGTGTACATTCTTTATAATAAGAACCACCTTTACCAGTATTTAGTATTTCGATTCGGTCACTAAATTTTTGAATCTTAACACCTCTTTTTATAACATTAAAACCGACAGGCTGGTCACTTATAACTGCCTGACTCTGTTCAGATGCTTGGTTCAATATTTCTTTTAGACTATACATTTTACTTTTTTAATACTTCTGTTATAAAGTTTTGAAAGTCAGCATCCCCATCAATCAACTCTTTAGCTTTCTTGTAGCTGTAAAGAATGTTGGAGTGCGTAACGGCGTGTCCGTTCTCTTCCATAAATCTTTTTATGTAGGAAACTCTAATTGGTCTCTCCATGCATAAATAATAAAGCAGCTGCCTTGCATCTACAATATCTCGTCTTCTGTTTTTAGTAAACATATCATCTAATGTGATATGAAATTTCTTTGCTATTGCTGTAGCATAAACATCAAATATGTCTCTCTTCATCTATTGGTTTTTTAGTTTGTTTAATTCAAAATTTAAGTGATCTATTGCTTTCTGAATATCCTCGTTCGGAGACTCGTGTTTTTTGTATGCTCTCAAGATATAAGTACATGCAGTTCCAAGGTTGTAATTTAAATCAAAATTGGTCACTACATCTATAGCTTTGTAATTATTTTTACCATCGTAGTAAGATGGCGTTTCAACCTTCCCTTGGTCAGAGCTGGTGGTCGTCCAGTATTTTTTGTTTATATCCATTTTCGTTATGTTTTGTACCACAAAAACCCCCATGCGTTAACATGGAGGCGATTGTTTGAATCAACTACAATTCAGATTAATGGCTAACTATATTCCCAGTGGGTAATCATCTTCTACTTCCTCATGCTCAACATCAATTGTGTTTTCTTCGTCGTCAACATTGTTTATTATATTTTGACACATAGCCATGTGGATAGCGTTGTTTCTTGTGATAGGGTCGCTTGGGTCAAACGACTCGAAAAGTTTTTGTAATATGCTCATAATTTGATTAAATTTTAATTATACTTGGTTTGTAAAGGTACTATAAATATGTCATAACTGCACTGTTTTTTTGGAAAAAGATATGACACCATACCCAAAAAGATATGATGCCGTACCCAAAAATGCTTGTTACGAGTTAGTAGCAGAATTGCTTTCTAACACCATATCTATGAATTCTTTTATGTGTCTTTGCTCTGCATAATCATGTTCTTTCATAGCGTGTTCTAACTCTTCTCTGTCGGTTTCATCCTCGAAATTATAGTACAAGTTGTCCATCCAAGAACTGATATCATCATGGTATCTGTACTCATGATAAGTCATTTCTTGATGCTCTGTTGTTCCAGTGTGATTGAACTTAACTACACCAGCGAAATCCTCTCCACACTCTTCATACTCCATCTCAGCTGTTAAGCTGTAGTGTTGACATATTTGTTTAACTAACCTTACTGGTGGACTCCATGCACTGTCTCCAGCAACAGTAAAAGTTTCTTCATCATCACATGGATAGTCATTTAGATTAAAGTCCCACCAGCGTGTTCCGTAGTAGTAAAAATCATTATACTTTTTTGCAAGCTCCTCTTGAGTAACTCCAATCTTACCTTTGTCCAGTACGAAGTCTCCAAACTCTACAAAGTAATTGGTTTTATCATACTCCTTGAACTTGTTTCTTAGTTTTTTTAATGCAGCAGCGTTTCCATTAAACGTTACGTAATTCCAACAATTGTTTGCCATTTTATTTAATTTAAGTTATGTGACTTATGTCGTGAATAGGGAGGAATCGAACCTCCCAAGCACCATGCTATTCTGTAATTATTCTGCTGGTAACATCACTGTGATATTATTGTCCTCTACAACAATAGTACCTGTGTCTCCCCACTCTTCTCCTCTCCACTCAATTTCTCCAGTCAGCTTTAATCCCCATCCTTTAAAGATGTACTTGATTACGTACTCTAACCACTTTACGTACTCGTAGAATTTCTCTCCACCATCCCATTCTAAATAGTATTTGCCGTCATGCTTTGTTATCTCCCACTGCAGCCATATTGATGGCTTTCCGTTTGGCTGGTAACCATCCTCGTGGCGTTGATTAGCAAACTTCTCATACGTTTGAACCATGTCGTTTGTTAATGGTTTGTCGAACTCTAATTGTCCTCTAAAATCTGTACTGTATCCCATGTCTATTTATTTTAATATTAAAATTATTAATGTTACTACTACACCTGCGAATGCAACAAATATTGTAATCATGCTGTCGCTGTATTTTCTGTCAGAACGTCCTTGTCTTGAACGATACTGTCTTGGTTTTTTATCTTTCATAGCTTACTTGTTTTTGATTGCACTACGATTAATAAAGGTCACTATTTGATTTAGCTCGTAAATCTCATCACTACCTATTCTTTGACTCCAGTCCAGTATTCCTTTGACTGCAGCTCTGACTTCATTTAAGTCTTTACGTAATGATTTTACTTTCTTTTGAGACTCTAAATAGTCTCCCATTAATTCAGTGATTCTGTTGAAATCTCTGTCTTTTTGTGTTTCTTGATAACTGCTCATTGTATTAAATTTAAGTTATGGCATTATTGCCTTTTACCACCAAAAACCCACTCCGTTTTGGAAGTGAGTTAGGTGTGTTTAGGGATCCGTTGATTTTACTCTTTGCTCTCTGTTATAGCTTGCTCAATATCATCAATTGTATTTTGTGAAAGTATGTCCCATATACATACTCCACAGTGCGTGATAGATGTAATACTTATCTCAGCTGGACTACCACAATAATCATAAGTCTGAGGTTCAGCGTGTGCATACTCATAGTATACATCAAGCTCTATGTCATCCACTTTGTAAGTGAGTGTTTCTGAATTCCAAATGCTCATATAAGATTGTTTAATTGGTTAATACTCTCGCTGAAATCTACTCCAGCAATCACATGAGATTTTGTGTCATTACATCCTTCCATTTCTACCCACTGCTCGTAACTTCTGTAGCTTGTGCGAACATAAATAATAGACTCTAATGACTCTACATTTGTTCCGTTGATACTGCATACTAATCGCATTTCTTCCTCAGTTGCGATGGTCATTACATCGTCCCATACTTGATTGAATTTGTCTTTGTTACTCATAATTGTAGTTTTAAATATCTGCATTATTGCATTGATACTGGAGAAGGAATCGAACCTTGCTTACAACCATTCCAGTTAGTCGGACAGCGTGTGCTAAAGCTTGTAGCTATAGTTCTCTGCTACCCATGTACATAAAGTCTCTCTATTGCCCTCTGACAGCTCCATGAACAGGTTAAATACATTAGCAGTTCCACCATGACCATTTCTCTTGTTGAGGTTGTTCCATTTAGCTTCTATGTGATTAGCCAGTGACGTACCCTCTCCAAAAGCTTTTTGTATCCATCCAGCTGGGAAGTTATACGCAAAGTACATGAAGTTAGTAATTTGGTCAGCTGCAGCATCTCTTTTCTCTTCTTCTTCATCATACTCGTCATACCATTCTGTCCATATGTACAGCTCCTGCTCATGTGCATCGTCCAGTATGAATTCATCGGTGCATTCAGTGTATGCATTTTTGTAGTTCTCTTTCAACCAAGCTACTAAGCTGGATTCATCTTTAATGGTTTCGTCATTGTGAAGAAGAAATCCTTCATACATTCCTTCTCCAGTGATAATACATGTTCTTGGCTCTTTGTTTAAATTACTCATAATTGTAGTTTTTAATGATTAAGACGCTTCACAGCGTTTCGACTATTGAAGTCTCGTCAGTTAACCTATGTGCTGCTCCAGTGCCGACAGCACGTCATACATCATGTGTCTTTGTGTAGCATCATGAGTTACGTTCTTTTCGATTAGCTTGTACATAAGAAGTCCTACGTCTTCAGCACTCAAGCTATCTACTTGGTCTTGCCAGTCTGAGTTTGTAAGTTCAACTGAAGACATTAATTGTTTGATTTTTGGTTCTTTGAGCTGTGATACAGCACTGTCAAGATTATCAATACTTGCTTGGCATGAGTCATGGTCAGGATTCCATTCTCCACTTTGTAACATTTCAAAATCTTTGATTGCTGTTGCTACTTTACTAATTACTGTGTTTTTCATTGTGATTTAATTTAAGATTAATATAATTCTGATTTTTCTATTTGTTTTACCTCTCTTGCTGGTAGTTCACTGGTGTACTCTTCGTACTTGTCAAATGTCTTTTGACACAGATTATCGTACTTGGTATACATCTTTTCATTACCATCTCCATCAGCGTCATTACGCATGTCATTGGCAGTATTATGCTTGATTAACCAGTAAACTGCTTTGTTTACTTTTGCTTGGTGTTTCTTGTTTAATGCTATTATTTTACTCATAATTAAAATGGATTAGATGTTACGAAATAGCTTAGTGCTATTACATTCTTTTTTACTTGTTCTAATTCGTACAGCTTTTGAGCTGTCTTGATTAATGCACAGTCAATACGTACATACTTGATTACTGTTTTTGATTTACTCATTGTAGTTGAATTTTAAAGTTAAGACGCCTCTCGGCGTTTCGTCCTATATGGACTCATCAGTTAACTATAGACTTAGACCTGCGAACTTCTCCAGCTCTGCCCAGTCTTTACCAGCATCGCTTTTGGTTTTTGCTTCTTGGTATTTTCCGAGTATTCTTCCCATCTCAACCGATACCTGTGTTTCCACAGATGACGCTGACATTACATTTTTACCTCTTGCATTGGTCACTGAATAATTCCATGTTCTTACTCCATGTCTTAGTACGTCCAGTGGAGACTCTGACATCCAGTATCTAAGTGTCATTGTAAACTCTGGAGTGCTTACTTTAATAGACCATACATTGTCCTTAGCTGTAGTGGTTACATTGCATGCTGCTTTAGATAGTAATGTGTTTAATACTTTGATTTCATCTCTGTTACTTAGCTGTTGTTTACTCATAGTTGATTGCATAATAATTAAATTTAAAAGTTAGTTATCGGTACGAGTATTGCTCTCGCTGGTCTGTCAATCAGATACCGATATTAGTGTCGTAAATTTCACTCTCAAGACTCGCACATTAACTCCATCCACAGATGGTTAAAGAGATGTCATTCGCTCTACAGAATCCTCAATTAAGGGATGCCAATATTTTATCCTTGAAATCATTTTTACTTTATGTAAGACTTATAAACACCTTAGTGCTAACTACTTCGCTTGATAGATATGGATAGAGAGATAATCATAACAGAATCGTTAAGTGATTGATTATCAGCAGTCTGCGTGAAGCACAGTTAAAGCAACACTTTAGATAATGTGTTGTAACTGCTTGATTCTCAGTAGTTTAAGTCAGAATGTCAATGAACGTGAGGTTTCCCCTCATGGCGAATATACAACTTTATGTTTATATAACTACTATAAATTGCAAATAACTTGTCAATAACTTGTCAGTAACTCCTGTTCTCCAGTAGTCAACTCTCTTTATATACTTTATACAAACTCTCTAATACTTTTACTTGCGTATTACTAACATGTTAACTGGAAAGCTTTAACTATGTTTTGTTTGGGGTGTGTGACATCCGTGCTGGGGTTAAGAGAAGGGTCTCTCCTTCTTCTTTTCTTTACCCCTGTGGGGTGCTGGTAGGCAGCACTGGAGCAAAGCAGCTAATCAAAGCTGTAATCAACAGCAGTACAGCACAGATACTGCAGCTATTACTGGAGCTGCAGCACTGGAGCTGGAGCTGGTCATAAGGAATTCTGAAACAATCCAACAAAAAAGTTTGAAAAGTTCTGACAAGCTGAAAAAAAAACGACTTTCTGTAAGCACAACACGACTGTATAAGCTACTATAGCCCTAAACCTATAAGTGTCTGAACCCAAAAAAAAATTTAATAATATTTTTTATTTTGATCCCTTAATATATGTCAGTAAAATGTCAGTAACTTATTTGTGTCAGTAAAATGTGAGTGAAATGTCAGTAACTTATTTTTGTATTTTAAAGTGTGTTTATTATCGACATTCTTATGACAGTTATTGTGTCGACTTTTTTTTGCTAACTTATTAGTTCTTAGTTCTTTATTCTTTTAATGTCGATTATGTCAATAAATAATAGAATAATAATAAATAAAAATATAAGAAAGAATAGAAATATATATATAGAGTAAGTGGAGAACTTTTGTCGACATTCGACATTGCATTTTTATTTTAGTATAAATATATTTTTACTATATTTGCTTAAATTAAATTTAATACAATGAGCAATTACATTCCAAAGAACCTTGAGTTCGATCAGCCTGGTCGAAATAAATTAATCAAAGGGATTACAAAAATTTCTAAAGCAGTTAAGAGTACGTTAGGCCCACGCGGAAAAACGGTTCTAATAGAATCTCCTGAACATATTGGAGGTATGACAATTACCAAGGATGGTGTAACTGTTGCTAACTCTATATTTTTGGATGATCCTGTAGAGAACCTTGCGGTTCAAATGTTAAAAGATGCAGCACGTAGAACTGCTAACTCAGCTGGGGATGGAACTACTACAGCAATTGTATTAACCGAGGCTATTATAAAAGCTGGAGAAAGCAATTTAACTAAAGAGAATAATATAACTGAGGTTGTGAAATCAATAAACCAATTCAGTAAAATTATTCTTAAACAATTAAAAAAGAACTCACGAAAAATTACTAAGGCAAGATTACTTGATGTTGCAACAATTTCAGCAAACAACGATAAAGTTTTAGGAAAAATAATTGCTGACGCATATAGCAAGGTTGGTAAAAATGGAATAGTTACTGTAGAGCGTTCTCAAAACCATGAGACGTATGCAACTGTTACAAACGGAATAAAAGTTGATAGAGGCTATACTTCAAACTTATTTATTACAAATCAAAAAAATGACGAGTCAGTTTTAGAAGACGTGTTGGTTTTAATTTGTGACCAGGAGATAAGTAATATTCTACAAATAGAAAATGTTTTAAAGCCAATCATTCAGCAAAACAAAAAGCTTCTCATCATTGGTCCATGCTCAGTCAATGTTGTGAACACCCTGGCGGCCAACGTAGTGCGTAACGGACTTAAGCTATGTAATATTATACCTCCACAATTTGGATATAAACAACACGAGCTTATGCAAGACATTGCGTTGTCGGTAGGGGCAAAATACTTTTCAGAAAAGACTGGAGATGATTTAAGTCTGTTGAGCATGGAAGATCTTGGTCATGCAGATAAAATTATTTCAGGAAAAAGTCAAACGGTTATTATTAAAAATAATCAAATAACTGAAGAGATAGAAAAAAGAATTTCTGATCTTAAAGAACAGCAGGAGAATACAGAGTTAGTCGCAGACAAAGAATTTATAAACGAGCGTATTGCAAGTTTGTCTGGATCTATTGGAGCTATTTATGTTGGAGGTAATTCTGATGTAGAGCAAAAAGAAAAATATGACAGAGTTGAAGATGCCGTGTGTGCTGTCCGCAGTGCTTTGGAAGAAGGGATTGTAAAAGGTGGAGGAATGGCGCTATTAAATTGTCAAAGAAAAATAGAAGAAGTATTTATGACTAAAGTAAACGATGATGAGAAAACAGCGTTTCTAATTTTGTCAGATGCTATTGAAGCTCCAGCTATGCAAATTTTAGAAAATGCTGGGAAAAAATATGGAGACATTTATCCTCATGAAGATATAGAAAAAAATGAGGACTACAATGTAAAGACTGAAAGGTATGGAGACTTTTTTAAGATGGGTGTTATAGATCCATTGAAAGTAACTAAGACTGCTTTTGAAAATGCAGTAAGTGTAGCTACTACTATTTTAACAACTAATGCAATAATAACACACGCGCGAGCTAAAGAATAAATTATGCCACAAGAAGTAATAAACAACGAGATATTTGAACATTTTCGTTCTCAACAAAAAGAAATAGACAATGCTAAAAAACTTTTAAAAGATAACGGCTTTGTAATTATCGAATCAAAAAGTATAAAATAAAAGTAATGAAACCAGTTGGAAAGTACATTGTAATAAAAACTATAGAGGAAGAAATTAAAACCTCTTCAGGGCTATTATTATCTGCAACAGACGTTGATGAATTTAGATATAGAAAAGGATCTGTAATTAAGCCAGGGACAGATGTTTCTGTAGTTAAGCCAAATGATCTTATTTATTACGATAAAAATTCTGGATTTACTATGTTGATAGATGAGGAGCCTTATACTATTATCCAGGAGCGAGATGTAGTTATTGTTCTCTAATTTCTTTATTCATTTCCTTAATCATATTTCGATAAACTTTATCCGTGTATGATGCGTCGTTTCTAAACAATGGATTTACAGCTGCACTTTCAGCAATCTCTTCTCCATTAACTTTTTTATAAATAGTATTTATTATTCTTTTGGTTTTGTATGTAAGCTCGTACAGTGTTGCTTCTTTTCCATTACGTTTTCTCCATACGTGAATCCACTCTTCTTTTAATAATTTACTAAAACGATTTACGTCCCAGGACATTATTTCTTCGTACTCTTTGAATTGGCTTTTATTAAATATTTGCTCGCTATATAAAAACAAAAGCATCTCTAAGTCTGGAGTACCAAGTCCGTATTTAGCTTTTACCCAGTACCTTATAACTCTCCAGTATTTTAGAAAGTCATGATCAGGTAATGTGCGTGTAGTATTTTTTCTTGGATAAACTCCGTTAAACTTCATTAAATTAAATTTTTTATATTTGTAAAGATAAAATAATTAATTAAACTTATAAGTTATGCCACAAGGAATGGGAACATACGGTTCAAAAAAAGGAAGACCACCAGCTAAGAAGAAGAAAAAAGTTGTAGTAATTAAGAAGAAAAAAAAGAAATAACTATGAGTTGTAAAGGAAAAACAGGTGCTGCTTTAAAAGCTTGCCAGAAAGCAGCAAAAGATAGGCTTGCTAAAAAAGCGGCTAAAGCAACTACCGCTGTAGTTGGTGAAGTTCAAAAAGTAGGAAATTTTTTTAAAAAAACTTTTAAGAAAACAGACTCAATTATTAAGGCTAAAACAAAAAATATAAAAAACCGCAGGGCGGTTGGCAAAAAAAGAAGAGCTATAAAAAAAAGCAGAAGATTAGGATTAGATCGTAACACTAAGAACTAAAAAAGTTTTTATAAATATTTGTATATTTGTAATATACAAAAATTAATAGCTGAATACAATGGGAAGATTATTAGTAAAAGTAGGATTATGGATGCAGGCAATGTGGTGTAAATTCCAATGTGCCTGGAACTATGGAGTATCTAAATTATTATTTAGCGTTAATTCATGTCCAAATAAATTATGCACTTGTAAGGAATGAAAGATTATACTCGAATGCAAAAAAATAACAGGTCAAAAGGATTTGGAGATACAGTAGAAAAATTTACTAAAGCAACAGGAATAAAAAAAGTTGTAGATACAGTTACAAATGGTGATTGTGGTTGCAACAAACGTAAGGATACACTAAATAGAATGTTTCCTTATAATAAATAAACGAGATTTTTAACCCTCAAAAACAAAAAAATGGCATACCCAAAAATTACCGTAAATACTGGATTATCATTAGAAGTGATAGCCAGTGACACACTACCAATACCATCACCAAGTTTACCAGTATTATCTGGAACAACTACAGCCGCTACTACAGATAAATTAGTAGATGTAGGAGCTGATTTTAGCAACGTTAATGTAGGTGATATAGTTTACAACACAACAGACAATACTTCAGCTTCAGTAGTAGCAATAGATAGTTCTACTATATTAGAAGTAAGTGCTGATATATTTACTTCTCCAGAAGATTATAAAATATTTTTAGGCGGTCCTAATGGCTCTTCAAGAATAGATTCTTCTGAAGGATGTTTATTATATGTAGGAAGTAATGAAGCAACTATGGATGTAGCAAAGTCTTATGTTGATGTCAAAGTAAAAACAATAGCTGGAAGTATAGTTACATTTAGTAATTTTCAAGTAGGTAAATATCTACCAGTTCAAGTAGTACAATTATACGCTACTGGTACTGATGCAGCCGCAGATAATAATTGTATAGCAATTTGGTAATATGGAATTTAACATGTCAGATATAAAATTACTCGCATTTAATGCAACGTCTGTAGCCTTATCTTTTTCACACATTGACATGGCTTTGAAAATAATACTATTAGTTTTAAGTGTTGGTTATACCGCGCAAAAATGGTACTTGTTAGATAAAGATAGAAGAGATAAAAAAAATAAATAAAAGTTCTTAATCTTAATTAAAAAAATAAGAGGCACAGAACTACTGTGTCTTTTTTTATACTTATAATTATGAAAAAAGTCGAAAAAATTATTATTCATTGCTCTGCTACAAGAGAAGGTGATGACTCTGTTAATGCTGAGGTTATTGATCGATGGCATAAAAAAAGAGGATGGAAAGGAATCGGATATCATTTTTTAGTTTCAATAGATGGATCTATTGAAACAGGTAGAATGATAAACAAATGCGGTGCGCATACGAAAGGTTTTAATTGTAGTTCAATATCAATTTGTTATGTGGGGGGAGTAGAATCTAAAAGAGATTCAAAAGGAAAGTATCCTGCAAAAGATACCAGGACACCAGAACAAAAAGAAACATTGTTAGAATTATTGCATGTATTACGTAAAATGTATCCAGATGCAAAAATTCATTCCCATCGAGACTTTGCTGCTAAAGCATGCCCAAGTTTTGATGCAACAACAG
>ENA-OQVM01005320-OQVM01005320.1-marine-metagenome-genome-assembly--contig:-NODE-5320-length-12449-cov-4.958374_pt1 | contig 12449 bp, 13 predicted proteins | sample MGYA00237776_ERZ505498 | MGnify/ENA primary metagenome ERZ505498 (study PRJEB26159, sample SAMN06265151) | marine metagenome | isolation source: Helgoland LTER site | place: Germany:Helgoland, sampling... | reverse complement strand
AGAGGCGAATACCATGTTGAAAATCATGAATTATTGTGTGGATAACTATCAGATAATCGTTATAGTTAATACTAGCTACATTGAATGAAGCTAGCGCTTGAAGTTCACACAGTGGCAACCAACTAACCATATTAAGAAATGTCTAAGAAAGGAATATTCAGCATCGCATCAGGAGGAAATAAGGATTCATCGACACCAGAAGCTACAGATGAAGGAGCCATGGATTCTCCGTTTACGCGTGATGATAATGAAGCTCAAGCAGGAGGTGCTGATGAGCCTTTTAAAATGGACGGTTTTGGCCAGCAGTCTGATCAAGATGATGCAGAGCAGGCTGACACAGCAAACGACTCACCCTTCAAGGCGGTTGCCGATTCTCATGACAATTACGAAACGGCTAAAGCCAACCTTGAGCCTCAACAAGATTTTGCAGCCGTGCCTGCACCTTTCAAGCCAGTCGTAGCATCTTTTGGCGAGGACTCTAGTGCAGCCTCATCTGAAGATGATCAGCCAGCAGAATCTGGCGCGGAAATAACAAGTCCATCTCAAGTGGTGATTGACCAAGTGCCTAATGTTCCACCAGTGACCCCTGCAGCCGATCAAGTGTCCAGCTCACCAGTAAGCCATCAAAAGACTAGTGTGTCATCTGGTATGCAGCAGCTTGAGATACGTGCCATTTTTGGTGTGGATCACATTCTCGATGCGAACGAAATCATTCAGCGAGCACGTTCCCTCTCAGGAATTGGAACCGTTGCAGCAGTTGGGGGACAAGAGAAGAAAGCTTTGTCCGATTTCCATACAGCAGTTAGCACGCTCGGTTTGGGTGACCCAGAACTCATGGAGCTTAATTTTGGTAGTGGCTCAGTTGACTTCATAACAGAAGGCGACACGACCCTCGCTGTATTGCAACAAGGTCCTTATGCACCAGGCGTTCAGGAAACTCTGATCATTGTTGCAAGAGAACTTAACAAATTAGCTTAGCCTACCTGCCTGCCCAGACAATAAGGCTGCCCTACATGAAAAATTATTTGGCTGCTAACATCTTAGATCTGATGGCGAATGGCTAAATGGGTTCCAAAATCGGGAGAAGTTTCCATCAAGATTGCCATTGTTGGTCAGCCAAATTCCGGAAAAAAGAACATCATTGAGTATGTAGCTGAGCAGTATGATCAGTCGGCTTTAAAGTCCGCGTCTGTATCTGGCGCTGAAATTGTTCGCACAGAATTTATTTGGCCAGAGCCAGTTGCCGATGGGCCTTTCGTCAGGGTGGGGCTGTTGGCATTATCTGAACAGCCATTACACCAAGCTGCTGAACAACTTTTGCTAGCGGATTGTGATGGTTTGGTCTTTGTCGTTAACTGTGACCCCAGTAAAATTTCTGAGTGTAAATTGACATTGGCAAGTCTTATGAACAATGCCAGTCGTATTGGATTGGATTGGGGTGAGACGATGCTTATTTTGCAATACAACAATGCGGAACAGTATCCCAATACAACACCGGAAGATTTAGACTCGTGGCTTGGGGTCAATGTCGAGCGTGTTGAGCGGTATCATACAAAATCTAATAACCGTGATCATCAAGTGCTTGCTGTCAACGCGGCAATACGCGGAGTAATTGCTAAAATAACTCAGCAAAGCGCTCCTGAAGCTGAAGTGGCCGCAGCTGCTAATTAGCCTGTAGGCAGATTCATGTATGGGGCCAGAAGCCCTTGTTACAGGTTCCCTAGTCTAGAGATTCGACCGCCCTTGCCACCTTGAGAATGGCCTGCTCTCCCATGTGAGGACCCAGAATTTGAAGGCCAACGGGCAGCTGGCTACCAGACTCTGATGTAACCTGTCCGCATGGCACGCTGATGCCACAAATTCCTGCGAGATTTGCAGAAATGGTGAAAATATCTGCCAGGTATTGCTGCAGAGGGTTATCTTTGTCAGCTCCTATAGTAGGGGCTACATTGGGAGTTACCGGTGAAAGAATCGCATCAACTTCTTGATAGGCGTTCTGGAAATCACGTTTAATGAGGCCTCTTACTTTCTGGGCCTTATTGTAATAAGCATCATAATAACCGGAGGATAAAACATAGGTGCCAAGAATGATCCGACGCTTTACCTCTGGGCCAAAGCCTTGCTCGCGACTACGTCGGTAGAGGTCGATGATATCGTTGGGATTTTCAACACGGTTTCCATAACGAACACCATCAAAACGAGAGAGGTTGGATGATGCTTCCGCGGGAGCGATGATGTAGTAGGTAGCCACTGCATACTCAGTATGAGGGAGTGAGATGTCCACTAGCTCCGCTCCTGCAGATTCTAGTTTTTTGATGGATTCATCAACCTGACGACGCACGGCAGGATCTATACCATCTCCAAAATATTCCTTGGGGAGGCCAAGTTTCATACCCGCAACTCCATCGTTTAGCCCTTCTGTGAAGTCTGTATCAGGCTGTTCTAGAGAAGTTGCATCCATAGCGTCACGGCCCGAAATGGCATTGAGTAATAATGCGGAGTCTTCAACATTCTGCGTGATGGGCCCGATTTGATCGAGCGACGAAGCAAAGGCGACTAAGCCGTAGCGTGAAACTCTACCATAAGAAGGCTTCAGCCCAACCACACCGCAATAGCTTGCCGGTTGACGAATAGATCCTCCGGTATCCGAACCAAGTGCAGCGATGGCGCTGTGGGAGGCGACAGCTGCTGCTGAGCCGCCTGATGAGCCGCCTGGTGCGCGCGTGAGGTCATGTGGGTTGCGTGTATTGCCTAGGGCCGAGTTTTCTGTGGTAGAGCCCATGGCAAACTCGTCCATGTTGGTGCGGCCATAGAGAATGGCGCCTGCAGCTCGTAATTTACTGATCACCGTTGCGTCATAAGGTGATGTATAAGACCCATCTAAGAAGCGAGAGGCGCAACTGCAAGGTTGGCCTTTGACATTGATGTTGTCTTTAATCGCTATGGGGATGCCGCCGAGAGGTAGGCTAAGGTCTGCGGTTTTTGCGGCTTCCTTTGCGGCATCAAGATCATGAGAAAGGTAAGCGCCAACTTCACCGTCTTTTTTTTCGATAGCATCAGCTATAGAGCTGACAATATCAGCACTGCAGATGTCACCGCTGCTTAGTTGTTTGCGGAGTGATGTGATACTTTGGTTGGAGAGTTCCATAGGGGTAATGTAAGATTAGGCGTCGACAACTTTGGGGACGCGGACCTGGCCCTTGGCGCTTTCTGGTGCATTGCTCAGCAAGTCTTCTTGGCTTAGGCTGGGCCGAGTAAGGTCTTCTCTTAGATAGTTGTCGTCAACAGCGGGTTGGTCCTCGGTATCCGTAGCATCTAGATCAAGATCTTTGAGCGAATCAATATAGCCAAGGATAGCGCTGAGCTGTTCTTGAAACGTTGCGCACTCAGCTTCGTTAAGGTCGATCCTAGCAAGCTTGGCTACGTAGCGGACATCTATTTGTTCAGTTCTCTCACTGCTCATGGCTGAAGTTGAACGGATACCGTCAGAAAATCAAGTGCGGAACAAGGCAGCGTGATGAGGATATCCGTAAAGGATGATATCTGAAAAGGCTGCCGATAAGAAGAATGCTATCGAATAGCGTTTTTGCTACTGAAGCGCTCAGCACAATAAGGGCAGCGATATGGCTGCCGGGTAAGTATTTTCATGGCAATGCGCAAACGGTAGCTCAGGCCCATGAATTTCTTCGATTTCTGATGTTTGCGGCAACCTGTGTTTGCCCATATTCTGGAGACGCATACGGGACAGGTTATCGCAGAACAGCAAAGCTTAAAGACCATCACAGACAGGACTCCGAAGCTTAAACCTAGGAAGCCATAGAGTGCGTAATTATCGGCGTGGGTGATTACCCCAATCGTGAGTAAAAAGGCTCCCAAAATAAGAACAAAAATATTCGCAATAAAATGAAGCGATCCAAGCCTTAGTGACCAGATGGTTGAATGTGAGAATTGACGGTGCATTAGGGTGAACTCAATAGGGTTAATGTGGCAAAGGCTGGAATCATTAAAAAGTGTCTTCATCAATGGACAGCTATAATGATAGCGGCTATTGGCAATATTGTGACAATGATTGTTTAGCAATAAATGGGCCAGATGAGGCAGCGATTATTGCGTGATAGGTGGTGTTGATCGGGTTGGTAATATCGCTCCAAATTCTTATTGGACGATTCTGTATATCCACATTCCTAGAGTGAAAATTGCAAGAAGAAGTAAGGCCAACAGGAAGCCACTTTTGGTTTGATTGCGTTTTTGATTTTTCAGCTCACCTCTGCTGAGTTTTTCCATGAACTCTTTTTCTCTTTTTCTGCCCAGTAGGTCTGAGGGAGGTGGCAAGGTGCGCATCTCTTCCTCTCTGGCAACTCGCTCCCGCTCAGGGCCATGTTCGACAAAGTCCTTGAGCTGAGCAATTTGTTCCCTTAATGCGCGTTCGTGGGCGCTTAAGGAATCAATGTCAGGCGGGTTTTCGTGGCTCATGGCCTATGAGAAAGCATGTAAGGTAGCGAGGAAAGGACGCAGGTTTAGCGAGAAGGGTTTTAATTACCCTGCGTAGTAAACAATTAATGCAATGACCCCGAGCACGACGATTGGCAGGTTGAATGCAAAGCCGTTACAGAGCATCGTTGTAAATTCGCTATTATTGTCGCCGGTGCTGGCACGCTTGGGCTTGCTTCCTGTGGAGCCAAACACAGAAGCGCTGCGGCCTCCGGAAAAGTGAGATAGGGCCTGCTCATATTCATCTTCAGCAAGATCGAGAACAGAGATGGCGCGGGTGAGGTCTTGGCGAAGGCTTTCGTTGTTCCATCCGTCTGGGTTGAGCTGATTGATTTTTTCTAAATGGTCAGCAAAGCAGATACGCGCTTGTTCCAGTTCATCGAGCTCTTGGCGAGTAGCAAAGATTTCCCTATCCATGGATGTTACTGCCGTGCTGAGTTTCTCATGCAGCTCAACTTGTCCGTGAAGAAATTCATCTTTTGCGGTGTTGATTTCCTCAAGCTCGATCTTTTGCCGCTCTACTTCTGCTTGTTGTTGCTGAAGTTGCTCGATTTGGGACTGAGCCTCTTGAAGCTTGCCGGTGAAGTCCTCAGCGAGGGGATTAGAGCCGCCGACTGCACCTCGAGTATTCATTTCTAGTTGAGTCGCACGCACATTCAGGTGCTGTTTGTGAGTAGTAACGTTGGACATATTGGGTAAGGGATAAATAAAACCTGCCGAAGCATAGCCAAAAAGCATGTCACTGGCTAGATAATTGTTAATTTTTCTTAACAGTTAATATTACGAAAACAACAGCATTCAGAGCTGAATCATGCTCTGTGAATGATGGATCGGATCGCTCTGGAGTCCTTCGTAAATCTGCCTGGGGGCGAGAGAGCCGAGGTGTGCGTGGAGTTTGTGCCGGCACGACGTGGCGCCGCTGACAGTATCGAGGAGCAGATCGACGATTATTGAGTGCTGATCACGTGCACGCCCTTTTTATTGACTGGGGAGACGTAGCACTGGTTTTCTAGATTGATTTTGCTGAATACCTCAGAAATGGCTTTGCCTACTCGCTGAGCGATTTGCTCTCCTTCGCAGAGGGCGAAAACACTCGGGCCTGCGCCGGAAATAGAGAAGCCTAAGGCGCCATTTGACATGGCGGCCCGCTTTGCATTGTAAAACTCAGGAATGAGTTTTTGGCGGCGAGGTTCAGCGATGACATCGTGGATAGAGCGCCCAATCATGGCGTAATCTTCTTGAATGAGTCCGCAGATGAGTCCGCCAAGATTGCCTATTTGTTGGGTGGCGTTGACCATAGGGATATTCGTTGGCAGGATCTCGCGTGCTACTTTGGTCAGGATTTCAATATCGGGGTGGACTACGGCGGCCCACAGGTTCTCGGGGACGGGTAGTTGAGCGATGTCGAGTTCTTGGTTGGAGCGAACAAATACGATACCACCAAGAAGGCTCGGTCCGACATTGTCTGCATGCCAAGCGCCATCGGCACTTGCTTCACCTTGCATGGCGAAGGGCAGGAGTTGTTGTTTGGCAAGGGGTTCACCGATGAGTTTATTGACTGCGTAAACGCCGGCAACAGCCGAAGCAGCAGATGATCCGAGGCCGCTACCAAAGGGCATTTTCTTGTGAATTTCGAGCTCAATGCCTCGGTCGCTCATGCCCAGATGTCTGAGGAGGTCGAGTGCGGCAACACCAGCAGTGTTTTTCTCTGGGATTTTTGGCAGTTTGCCGTCATCGCCAGTGATTTTGGTGATGCGTAGCCCAGGTTTTTCCGAGTGGCGAGCAACAACCTCATCCCCAGGGGCATTGATCGCAAAGCCAAGCACGTCAAATCCGCAGGCGACATTGGCGACAGTTGCTGGTGCAAATACGCGAACTTCTTGGTGAGCATTAATGTTCATGACTCGATAAAATTTAGGTTATAAGGGGATTTTGTGAGGCGCAGAGATGTCACGTTTAACGCTTATTTGCAACGATTATCCCGTCTTTAACCACGGAATGAATTGCTTGGCACGCCAGACACACCGAGGCCAGTAATGCAAAAGAGCCTGCCTGCATCTGGCTCTTCTATATTTTTGTGGATTCCCGTGGTGACAAAAAGCTCATCTAAGTTTTCCCCGCCAAAAGCGCAAGCGGTGGTTTCCATGCATGGTAGATCGACGCGGTGAAGTTGTTTGCCGCTATGGGGGTCAAAGCAGACAACACAGGCCCCATGACAGAAGGCAATCCATAGCTTGTCGTCGCAGTCAATAGCCATGCCGTCTGGAGAGCCATCTATATGATCTGTGCGGAAAGCCGTGCGTAGATCACTGAGTTCTCCTGTCTCTGAGCTGTAGTCAAAAGCGAGTATCTCTTGTCGTGGAGTGTCGATGTAGTAGCAGGTTGTGTTGTCTTTGCTCCAGACGATACCATTGGAATTGGTGACGCCTGCAAATGCGGTGTGAATGGAGAGGTCAGTGTCGAGGCGGTAGAGTGCGGCGCTGCCAGAATTTTTGGTGGTGCTGATCGTGCCTGCAAATAGGCGACCGTCAGGTGAGCACTTGCCATCATTAAAGCGGTTATCTGCTAGGTCCGCTTCAGGGTCACCAATGAGAGTGCTCTGATTGCTTGCCTGGTTGAAAAAATGGATGCCGGTATCGCCAGCTATAAGGAGGTTCCCCTCAGGGCCTGCGCATGAGCGGGGAACCACCGTGCCGATGCGCCCTACTGAGTTAGTCACATCCCAGCTGGAATCACGTTTGGATGATGGGTCATACTCGAGTAATTGGTGGGCTTCAATGTCGACATAGAGAAGACGATTTTCCCACCAGATGGGGCCCTCTCCCCATTGAGCACGATAAGTCCCTGCAATCTCAATATTTTCCATACAGCGATGAGTAGCAGTCCAATTTTAGGCTGTCGAGAGGTAGTTTTATGGCTAGCTAGGGTTATGTGAGAAATGCCGTTGTCATTGCTTTGGATTGGACTATTGTCTGGCGATCAGAATTTGACGGAATCATGGATGTATTGATGAAAAGATATCACCAAGTTATCAAGAAACTATGTTGTTCTCTAGCCCTGTGGTTTGGCCTTGGCGTTATGGCCCACGCCAATTTTCCATGGGAGACCGTTAAATACAATGGGGTTGATTATGTCACTCTTCGAAGCGTAAAGGATTTTTACTACTTCAATAAAATCAGATACGGCGCAGTCATCACGATGGAAAGTCCGAGTCTTGCGATGGAGGTTCGTCCCGGTACCCAGCGATGCCGGATGAATGGTGTTTTGTTTATTCTGAGTTATCCTGTCATTGAGCAAAACGGTCGTTACCTTCTATCTAGAACAGATCTTAACAAGTTGGTGGATCCGATCATGCGACCAACCTACATTCATAGCGCTCGGCACTTTAACACGGTAGTGCTCGATGCCGGCCACGGAGGCAAAGACTCGGGCAGTTTGGGTCCTTATGAAAACGAAAAAGTATACACCTTGAGGGTAGCTAGGCTGGCCAGAGAAATCCTGCAGAAAAAGGGGTATCGAGTCGTGATGACTCGGGATAGTGATATCAGTGTGAGCTTGGAGAATCGCGTCAGGATTGCCAACAAATATCCAGATGCGATATTTATCAGTATTCATTTCAATTCCAGCAACTCCCGTGCAAACGGCATCGAAACCTTTACCATTTCGCCAGTGGGGGTGCCTCACATGGGGCGGGAAGTTAAACTGAGAGATTTCAATACTGTGCCAGGCAACAGCATGGGCTCGGCAAGCATCGCGCTGGCAACCGCCGCGCACAGCAGGGCGCTGATGTATCTCAATAACCAGAGTACAGGAAACAATTTTAGTATCGAGGATCGCGGCATTAAGCGAGCAAGGTACAACGTGCTCACAGGTATTAAAATTCCCGCTATACTCTTTGAGGGTGGATTTCTCTCAAATCGTAATGAGGCGGCCAAGATCCGCACACCAGCCTACCAGCAAACGCTTGCCGTGGCTATTGCTCGCGCGGTGGATATCTATAAAAAATCAACCGCTAAGTGAGTTTGGCTAGAATGATGCTGCACCTTCAATGCTAAACCTAAAGCTCGCTTGCTGCCCACCGGATGAAGCATTTGTCGTTGGCTGAGCTCAAGTCCACACTCGCGGTGGCGATGCCGTCCTCTGAAATAGTTACAGGAATTTTTTCCCAGCTACCTATCTCAAGTGTGAATGAGTATTCCGCTTCAATCTGATTTGCCCCAATAACAGGGTGAGAAATCTGGAGCTCGCCGTTGTTAATAGTAGGGGTCAATGCAGCCTCGGCATCAGCGGCATTCATAGGGTTGAGGTCGAGAATGTGTTCGATGCCGTTTGGTAGCCCGTCCTTATCAAAGTCTTCGTCAAAACCGCCTATTAATGGATAGTATGTTAGGGCCCATTGTTGGTAGTTTTCTGCATCAATGGATTCAGTGGGAATAACCTCGAGTGACTGGCCAAAGGGCATCCATACGTTGCCAATTCTGGGCCTAACCTTGAGTATATAGTTGCTGCCTATCTCGAGCGGTCCGCCGCCGGTCACGTTATCAAGGGTGGCAAAGTCTGAGTTATTAGCGAGGCTCGTAAGGGATAAGCTTTGCAGCCACTCGCAATCGGTAAATTGAATGTCATCAATGTAAACGCCAACAGGATGGCCGCTATAATTAATAATATCATAGACCCCATTAGGCGTTGGCTGATGTAAGAGAAAGCGAATCAATATTTGATTTCCAACGGATGCCAGATTGACGTTTTTAGTGGTAAAGCCGTTGTCTGGCGTACCATCGCTTTTTCCCGCATAAACTGCTAAGCTTGTCCATGATCCTCCCCCATTGTCTGAATATTCAACCTCGAGCTTGCTGTCGGCGCTCATGTATCCTCGGCGGATTGAGAATGACATCGAGCCTCCTGCTTTAGGAATGATCGTGCGGTTGATGGTGAAGGTTTCCCGAGAGAGGGGGAGTGAGTTATTGGGGAAAGCAAGATGAAAGGCTTTGGCGCCGCTGTTCCAGAATGTAGATTGATCATATGAATTCCATCTGTATGCAGCTCGGAAGTTGTAGTTACTGCTGGTGCCGTCGATGACAAAATCACTGGTCGAATCCTCTGCGCCCTCGATCCATGTTATGGGGGCGATTGCCGAAACTTCAAACTCGTATTCCTCAGCATGTTCGATTTTATGGAGGATATAATTTGCACCTGTTTGTGGTGGGCTGGTGTTGCCTGTCAGGGTGGGGGAGTCAGTAAGGCGGTTGGGATTGATGATGGTTACTGAGTAATTATAGCTGTTCGCGCTGTCGTTAATGATGACGTTGGAGACGGTGACTTGGATCGTCACATCTACGTGCTCTGCCGAGGGAATGGCTGAGGCATCAGTCGCTTTCCAAACGATGGTGTTGTCTGCATAGTATAATGCATTCTGTGAGGTGATATTAGTGGCAATTGCTTCTCCTCCCACAACTTGCATATCAATAGTGGCACCACTGAAATCAGCGCCTGGATATGAAAGTGACCAAAGCCTAGGGGTAATATCTTCCGGGATAAAACCTGAATTTGGCCAGCAGACAAATTCAGGTGAGCTGGAAGGGGTCAGCCAATCGCCAAACACATAGAGTGCATTAGCGGGGAAGTAGTTGCCGTTCGTTGGACGGACGTCACCGGTGGCCACTTCCTGAAGTCGAGAATGAAAAATGTAGCGTCGGTGCCCTACCACTGAGTTTTCTGCTCCGCCAGCGCCCTGAGCATCTTCGCTAATATAGGCATCAATTGCTCCCGGGCCATAATGACCAATAGCGACGTTGGAATAATAGGCGCCATTTCTTGCGGTATCGCCATCTGCAATCCAGCTTTCCGGCGGATTGTGTGGGTTGTGTGTGTCGACCGGATTACTGACTCCTCCACCTTCTAGAAATTCAGCAGTGTTTTTAGAAAGCATGAATGCGGCTGCTTGTGCGGCATCTTGTTTGGTGGTGCCTTCTGGGGCATTGGGGCCTGAATCGCCGCTTACCGTTTCGCTGCTTGAGCGAATGCGTATGCTGGCATCCATGCCTGCCATGGCGCGGTAATAATTGATGCGCCGCTCGACGTCGTTTTTGAAGGCTGCCGAGGTGGAGCCAGGCTCATTGTTGTCGATCGAGCCTGTCCAGCTTAGGCGGTTCTCATAACCTTCGGATGCGCTGTAAACGGAGTTCCAAAAAGAGATGACGTCATTGCGGGATTGGGTATCCACCGCAAAGCCAGAAGTAGTCGATTCGCTACCTACACCAGGAGACCAAGCGTAAGCCTGGGACGTGACTAATGCCACGCATGCGAAGAAAGATGATTTGGATAATGTCGAAAGGGTGGAGACCATCAGGTGGAATTGTAAACAATTGTCAGATGGAGGGATTGGGTATCCTACAGATTAGAAGTCGATATAGTCAAACTATTAACAGTTCAAAAAAATAAACATACACGTAATTATTTTGAAATCAAAGCCCGTGTGGATCTAGGCTTAGCAAACTAGCGATGCTGATCCATCAAGCGCAAGGCACACTCCTTTCAAGCATCTAGGCAGAACAAATATCTGCGCAGACCGAGCAGACTCCGTTTATTCCTCCGAGCTGAACCTCTAGGCTGAGAGTTCGTGTTGGATGATGCTTAAGCCGCAGAGGCTGGCTGTCTCAACCCGTAATACGATATTGCCAAAGCTGATGGGCTGAAAACCTGACTTATACGCGGCATCATATTCATCTTTTGAGAAGTCGCCCTCTGGTCCAACAAGGAAGAAGATGTCTCCCTCAGGAGCTTGTGCCCCAAAGTGTTCTCTCAAATGCAAGGCACGTTCATCGAGTGCCGCGATGAGACGGGTGCCGCCACTGGGCAGATTTTTTAGCCAGGTATCAAAGGGCTCAGGCGTGGCGATTTCTGGCAAATAGTTTTGACCGCATTGCTTGCAGGCTTCTAAGGCTATTCGTTGCCACTTGCTGACTTTCTTTTCTGCGGAATCTGGGCGTGCCACGGTGTGGTCTGTAATCAGAGCTTGGATCCTACTGACGCCAAGCTCAACCGCTTTTTGCACAATAAGCTCCATGTTGCCACCCTTGGGGATTGCTTGGCAAAGAGTGATCGGATGTTCGATCTTCGGCGACAAGGTTTTACTGGTGATGCGGCAACGAACAGCATCACGATTGATGTCTGAGATCTTGCAGATCGCGGAGGTGCCATGACCGTCAAAGGTCTCTATCTCATCTCCCTCACGTGCTCGCATGACGCGGCAGCAGTGCCTAGCTTCCTCCCCACTGAGTGAGAGGTGTTCATCATCCCATTGATCGGCAGGAATGAAATAGCGGTTCATACAAGGTGAGGATTAACTCTTGTTGGGGTGTGGCCTATGAGCCAAAGAAGCGTTTGGCTTTTTCAACAAAGGATTCTTGCATGGGATTGTTTTTGGCACCAATGGAATCAGAAAATTCCTTGAGCTTTTCCTTTTGTTCCGCGTTGAGTTTTGTCGGGACCTCTACTTGGGCTTCAACATGGAGGTCACCTTTGCCCCCTGAGCGCAGGTCTTTGATGCCGCGGTTACGTAGGCGGAAAGTAGTTCCACCTTGAGTTCCTGGCGGTATTTTAATGGAAGACTTACCGTCGAGAGTGGGGACTTCTAATTCTCCTCCGAGTGCTGCGGTGACAAAGGGGAGGGGAACTTCACAAAAGAGATCGTTCTCCTCGCGCTCGAAGATGTCATGTCGTGCAACGTGGAGAAATACGTAGAGATCACCCGGCTGACCGCCCCTTAAGCCGGCGTCGCCATTGCCGCTGGAGCGTAGGCGAGTGCCGTCATTGACACCTGCGGGAATGTTGATTTTGATGCGTGTAGTTTCGTTCTTGCGACCTTCACCACTGCAGTCGGGGCAGGGGTCTGATATCGTTTGTCCTGCGCCATGGCATGCTGGGCATTCTGATTGTTGAACAAAGATGCCGTGCTG
>ENA-OQVM01005316-OQVM01005316.1-marine-metagenome-genome-assembly--contig:-NODE-5316-length-12453-cov-3.263817_pt1 | contig 12453 bp, 14 predicted proteins | sample MGYA00237776_ERZ505498 | MGnify/ENA primary metagenome ERZ505498 (study PRJEB26159, sample SAMN06265151) | marine metagenome | isolation source: Helgoland LTER site | place: Germany:Helgoland, sampling... | reverse complement strand
TATTCAAAATGAAAAGGTGGATTTGTAATTACTAGATCAAATTGTTCTTCCTCAAAAGAATCTAAATTATATTGAGCTATCACTTTGAATCCTTCTGATTCAGATAGATTCATCTCGGTAGAAGCTATAGCTAAATAAGAATCATCGATCATCACAGCTTCATTCCACTTACGCTGTCCAATTAGAAGCTTTCCGATTATTCCATTTCCACATCCAATATCTAGAAAGCTATTTTCTGAATCACGTAGATCAATGTGCTCCAATAAAAACTGAGTTGCGTAATCAATATGGTTGGCGGAAAAGACCCCTAAATATTGTCTATAGTTATACTCGTTGTAGTCAATAGAATTTAAAATTTCTGATGGAGAATTATTACTTTTCTTCGGATTAGAAAGTGTGAGTATTCTTGATTTTTTCCATGCCATTGATTGCTCCACTAGATCAAAATATTCTGCAGCGATTTCAAGCATAGCTTTAGTGAAATGTCTAGTCATAAAACCAGCAACAACAACACCATCTAAAGGAAGTATATCTATTAATTTTATAAGGTATAGACGGAATAGATCAAGCGACTTAGGTACTTTCATTATGGATACGCTTCCAATTGAAGGAATGTCTTCAAGAATGGATATGATATTCAGATCATTCAATGATATCCAATTAGTCGAAGCATTACGTAAAATTGATTGCTTCTGACTTTCTAAGTATGCAATCGTAATAGGTTTGTGTGCAATTAGATTGCAAGTCAAGTATCCAAAACGATCATGAAAAATGGATAAATTAGTAAGGTTGTATTCTGCTGCTTCTAGATGTTTTTGAATATGCTCATCTACCGCACTCCATGCTTTCAATGAGTGGTCATTGGTATTAGGGAGACGAACATATTTTTTCATGCTGCAAATTAAAGTATTTATAAATAAGGTTGATGTATTTATATTAGGAGCACAGAGAAGAATCAAATACTTGAAATTTGTTTGGTCCAAATGAAGTTCCACAAGCAAGGTTTATCTCAAGAATCGTTTTTCTATCACTCAATCTTAATTTTCATACTAGTAAATTTATATTATTTTGATAGGGTGGTGATCATCCCTCTACGATTGACTAAATTTGGAGTGTTGACAACTATTAACTTCTGAGAATTATGAAACGATCCCTTTCTTTATTTGTAATAGTTACGTTTGTAGCTATAAATACAGTTTTATCTCAAAACAAGACCATGAAAGAAACTCCTTATGCAGCTATAGATTCATATCCTAAGGTATTTACTGCGGCTACTATGGTTGCAAGGACCATCGATGGACTTGGGTATAGATACTATTGGGGTACTAAAGGACTTACTGATGAAGATCTCATTTTTCGTCCAAGTGAAGACGCAAGTAATGTAATAGAGACTCTAGATCACTTACATGGTCTCACAGAGGCTATACTCAATTGTATATCTGGCAAACCAAATATTCGTCCTCGCGATGAAAAAGAGTTTTCATATGAAGATCTGAGACACCAGAGTCTAATGAATCTTATGGAGGCAAGTGATCTACTCAAGGCTAATCCAGATATGGATATGAGTACTAAGAAAATCATCTTTAAGCGAGGAGATAAAGAATCCGTTTTCGAGTTTTGGCATTTGCTCAATGGTCAATTATCTGATGCTATATACCATACTGGGCAAATTGTCAGTTTTCGACGTACCAACGAGAATCCTGTAAATCCCAAAATGAATGTATTTATGGGAAAGAATAGAGATTAGGAGCGTATTATAGATTAAATATCTATTATTTGATGATATATTATTGTTTTGCAATAATTATTGCGATTTTTATTATCGTAAAACAATAATAAATGCTATGGATCTTTCTAAAGTACTTCTATTACTTCTCGATTTCTTCTTCTTTTTAATGCTATTATTTCTATTGTTAGGAATAGGTTTTTTTGCATATGTTAGTTTTGTAGACGATATGCCGTTGTTCATCATTACGGAAAACTGCGCTGAAGATTTCGATTATATGGCTTTAATACGATTGTTGGCGGAGGTCACATCCTATATTACTTTTGTGGCTATCGTATATTTTCTGCGAAAGGGAGTTAGAATAATGGTTAAGCATCACATTTTTAATTTCGATGTGGCGAAATGTTTTAATATTTCAGGTCTGCTTTTAACACTAATGAGTATTACTACTCTAATTTTCAATTTTTCTAAAGATTTATATGATGGATTATTCAAAATTAATCTGGATCCATTTGATTGGAAATCTGGAATATTTTTGGTTATTGTAGGTCTTTTTCTGATGTTGATGTCTAGAGTAATTAAAGCAGGTCTTGAATTAAAATCGGAAAACGAGTTAACGATATAGATATGAAAATAGTCGTAAACTTAGATATAATGTTAGCCAAGCGAAAAATGAAAAGTAAAGACTTGGCAGATGCTATTGGTATTACCACAGCCAATCTATCTATACTCAAAACTGGGAAAGCCAAGGCGATAAGATTTGCTACTTTGGCGTCTATTTGCAAGGAGTTAGATTGTCAACCCGGAGATATCCTTGAGTATGTAGATGATCAATGCTTTTAATAGATTGAAAATTCTATACCGTTTTAAAATATTGTCTTACACTCTGAAGTCCTATCGCAGATATAAAACATAATGCAGCCATTATAACCCACAACACAGTATATCCATAATGTTCTAGTATCATAGTGCCAAGTGGAGGAGCAATGATAAGCGAAATCGAAAACATTACAGAAGTCATCGCTAACATCTTACCACTATTTTGATCAGTGGCACGCTTTAGTGCAGTGGTACTTATAAATGGAAAGTTTACGATTTCTCCTACTCCGCTTAGTAATAAAAATACAGCTAACGAGAGTAAGATATATGATTGCGATATAAGTGCTAACAACCCAAAACCGATCATCACTGAACCAGCAACCATAGCTTTCATAATGATTTTTCTCTTATCCACATACTGAACTAGTGGCATCTCTAGAATAAAGACAAGCGCTCCATTGATACCAAAGAAGAAACCTATTTGATCTGTACTAAAATGCGCAATTTCTTCTAAGTAAAGTGGTACTGTAAATAGTATTTGGAAAAATCCAATCAACATTAACATATTATAAAACAAGAATAGCAAATAGGGCTTATCTCTATATGGATTTTTAACTTCAATGAGTTTATCTATTTCCTCTTCTTTGTTTTCAAACTGTTTATGACTATAATCTTTGATCAAGAAGTATGTCATAATCGCAGCTCCCCAACAAGTAAAAGCATCTAATATAAATATCCACTTGTATGAAGTTAAAGCGATGATCACTCCACCAATCGCCGGACCAATAATAAAGCCGAGGTTAAAAGCCATACGAAGTAATGATACAGCTCGCGTCTGAGTGTTGTCATCCGCAAAAAATCGAATGCCAGTATATAGTGCAGGTCTCAACAAATCAGCGATTGTTGAGGCAACAAATAATCCAAGAGATAATGCTAAGTAGCTAGTGAAAAACTGCAACATGTAGTAAGCTAGTCCACCACCGATAAGAGAAAATAGAAATACTTTATAATAACCGATTTTGTCTGTGAGCCATCCACCGAGATAAGATCCAGCAAGTGACCCCGCCCCAAAACATGCTACTGCTATTCCAGCTTGTGGCTTGGTCCAACCAATCTCTTGAGTAGTGTAAAGCGTAATAAATGGTAAGATTAATGTACCCAAACGATTGACAAACATTACGACCGTAATTAGCCATATATCTTGGTTGAGTCCTGAGAATGCATCACGATATATTTTTATTATGTTCAAGAAGAAAATGATTTAAATAGTACTAATACAGGCAAAGATATCATAAGTAATATTACGATATGCTAAAAATTATTATGATTGGTGGTACTGAAATAGTTGGGTCTATAAACAATTAAGCGATGGATAATTTATGTACTAAAACTGATTTTAAATCTCGATCAAACCCCCGCCGTTCATATAATTCCAAGCGATATTACCTTGTTGACCACCAGTAAGGACCCAGACTAGTTTAGATCCTTTGGGAAAGAATCTTTTTTGTATTAAGTCAATAATACCAAACATTCCTTTACCATTATAGATTGGATCTAAGGCTATGTCATGATCATTATAAAACTGATTGATGAATGAAATTAAGTCAGGTTTTGTCCTCGCATATCCACCAAATTGATAATCAGTCTGTAATTCGAAATCGGATGATCTAGACATATCAATAATCTCATTCTTTAAAAAGTCTCCTTTTAGTGCACTGAAGACCAATACTTTTTGATATGGTCTTTTTTTTGATATTATTCCACTAGCCGTACCTCCTGTCCCCGCAGACAAGGCTATATAATTTACTGTAGGCAATTGTACATTTATTTCGATTGCAACTTCAGACGTTCCTTTTCTTGCAAGTGCATTGTTTCCACCTTCTGGTAGGATTAAAGGATCTTTATATTCGGCGATTATCGATTTGGCAACATCAGATTTTTCTTTGAGTTTGTATGTTGAGCGATCAATGAATCGAAGATCCATTCCGCAAGATCTAGCATGTAATAAGGTAGGGTTATTTTCGTCTAGTTCTCCTCTTATGATCCCTACTGTGGGTATATTGTAAAGCTTTCCTGCGGATGCAGTTGCGTGTATATGATTGGAGAATGCTCCTCCAAAAGTTATGATACACTTTGGATTAGTTTCTAAATTGTATTTGAGTTTACGGTATTTATTTCCATTAACTATAGGATGAATCAGGTCTTCCCTTTTGATATAGAGCTCGATTTCTTGATTTTCCCATATAGGATCATAGAGGCGTTGTATAGGACTAGGTAAATTCATCTAGAGGTAAAGATAGATTTTGAATTTCATTTGTAGCATATGTTTTTGTTGTACAGGTGTTATATTCACTTTCTACGTGCTTGCTGCTCAAGCCTTAAGTTAATTGAAGACCACATGAATGAGTACCGATAGATCTTTACCTTCTTTACTGTTAAATGAAATTTTGCATTTAAAGAAATTAATTTTTTGAGTTCATATTTTCGAGTCCCTTTCCTTTATGTTATAAGTTACCCATATCGAAGTCTATAAAATAGCCAATAGGGATTTTGTCGGTACAAGGATTTTAGCCATCTCTATGTTTAATTAGAAGATTTTCGTTATAGTGATACTTAATCATGGTATAGAAGGGTATACTAAAAAAACACAGGCTGGGTAGAGTGTCTCACAGCTGTAATTACAGTTAATATTGGCAAGACTTATTTCAGTAAAGAAGTGACCTAGACTATTATGAACAGCCTAATGAAACCTCGTAAGGCAGCGAATAGTACTAAAGCATTTATTCCTAAAATATCTTGTAGAGAAAAAGAAGTACTTAAACTAATAGTAGAAGAATTTACTACCCAAGAAATAGCTAAAGAATTATTCATTAATCTCAAAACTGTGTAATCTCGTATATCTAATCTACTCGCTAAGAGGAATGCATGAAATACGGTAGGTCTGTTAAGAATTACGATGGAGAACAAATTGTTGGATTAGGTAAAGTAATCATATATCTTTAGCCTAATTGTAAAATAATGCTTTTTGATATATTAATTCTGATTCTATGTTAAAAAAATTTCTCTTATTGGTGGTATGCGTAAGCACTATTTCGTCTTTGTATAGCCAAAGCTTTTGGTTTGGACCTAAAGGTGTCCTATCATTCAATGTCCAAAATTGGGATGGCTTTGAGCGTGATCCCTACCTCAGTATTAATGGTGATATATTCATAGAGACACATGATGAGTATGGTCGTGGGTCGCTTTATGCACAGTTAGGTTTTCATACTAGAGGTAGCACTACCAGAGTCAATTTTTTTAATGGTGGTGCAGCCAACCAAAGTTTTCAATTTGATAATCTAGTATTAGAGATCGGAGCAAAGCAAAAGCTTACAAGCCAAGCTAATGCAGGGCCGTATTATATAGTCGGAGTGAGAGGAGAATATACATTGGGGACTAATCTTAGTGAATATGTGAGATTCCAATCAGCATATTACCCGATAGATGATTTTGTGCGTAAGTTAAATTATGGGGTAACTGTTGGAGGAGGTTGGGATTTTGAATTTAGTGAATTGATTGGTGGTCTTATAGAATTAACTGTTAATCCAGATCTGAGTAATCAATATGAACAGCCGCCTATACCTAATGTCATAAATCCTTTCAATGGACAGACAGTGACATTAAGAGAAAGAAAAGTGAGAAATTTAACTTTTGAGGTTAAGTTTGGGTTGAGATTTATGAGAAAAGTAGAGTACATTGATTAATTCCTGGTTTTTCCAAAGAAAAACAGAAACAACGAAACGTTATATTTCAGCGTTTTGAGAAAGCCTAAGTCAAATTTTAGTCGACTAATATTTAAAGATTGATATTTATATATATGAAAGAAATAAAAGTACTTGTGATAGTAGCGATGGCTTTTGCCTTAGCTAGTTGCGGTGCTAAGACGGCTACCGCAATAGTAGAAGAACCTGTAAAAGAAACTACGGAAGTAGAAGAGCCAATAGAGTTGTTGACACCATGTACTACTTTGTCACAGCTCAGTAGTAGAGATAGAGATGAGGCAGAAACTGCATTCGTCCTATATCGAGATTTAGTAAAGACAGGTGCTTTAGCCCACGCACTTCCGCTCTGGAAAAAAGCCTATTCCCTTGCTCCAGGAGCAAATGGTCGTATCCAATACCATTTCGATGACGGAGTCAAGATATATACTGATCTTTTTAAAAATGCTATTGATAAAGATCAAAAGCAAGCCTTTATAGATACTGTAATGATGATCTATGATAAGCGTTCAGAATGCTTCGGTAATGAAGCAACTATCAAGGGTAGAAAGGCATTTGACTACTATTATAATTTCTTTGAATATAGCGATGCCGATAAGACATTTAATCTATTTCAAGAAGCAGTTGAAGATAAAGGAAAAAAAGCTGATTACTTTGTGATCAATCCATTTTCTAAGTTACTACATGATAGAGTAGTAGAAGGAAAGATCTCTAAAGAGGAAGGTGTCAAGTTAGCTATAACGTTAAACAGCGCAATCTCACACGGACTAGCTAACTGCGCTACTAAGTGTGATGCTTGGAATATTATAGCGGACTATGCACCTAATAGATTAGAATCACTAGAAGGTATTGATGACTTTTACGATTGTGATTATTACAGTAATAAGTATTATACACAGTTCCAAGAGAATCCAACGGATTGTGAAGTAATAAAACTGGCATATCGCCGTATGTTGAGAGGAAAGTGTGACATAGATGATCCTCGTTTAGTAGAGGTGAAAGCATCAAAAGATAAAAATTGTTTTACTCCACCTACGCCTGTTGGTCCGCTTAGACAAGCATTTGATATTTACTCTACTGGAGATTACAACGGTGCTATTGTCTTATTTAAGAAATTTATTGCTAAAACTACTGATGTAGAGAAAAAAGCAAAGTACACACTCTTGATAGCTAAAATCTATTACGGTGATATCAAGAACTTTGTGTCGGCAAGAAAGTATGCAAGAGAGGCTGCTAAACTTAAGTCTAGTTGGGGAGAACCTTATATACTGATAGGTAAGCTTTATGCTAGTAGTGGTCCGCTATGTGGTCCTGGTCTTGGCTGGGATAGTCAGATTGTAACTTGGCCTGCTATAGACAAGTTCCAATATGCGAAGAAGATCGATCCTTCTGTAGCTGGAGAAGCTAATAAATGGATTAATACTTACTCTCAATATATGCCTAACAGAGAGGATATCTTTCAGAGAAGTATCAAAGAGGGTAGTTCATTCAAAGTGAGATGTTGGATCAATGAGAATACTACTGTAAGGGTAAAGTAAGATATATTTCTGTTAAAGCTATATAAAAATAGCTCTGTCGATTGGTGTGGCTCTCTGTGGTACTAGACCTCCGAAGTTTTCTAAAGCGTTGAAGATTTAAGAATGTTAACATTCCTTATCATCTTCAAATTTCGTTTTGTTGGGAATTGCAAATATTCACGGTACATTATATTTACTATAATTAGTCTAGGTACAATTCAAAATATATAGTACAAATGGCATAGAAACATCTGAATTATGGAGGTGGAGTCTAAAGAAGAAGAGGCGAAAGATCACTAAAAGGGACAATACTTATAGGGCTATTGACAGCAGGACATTACTTTTTTTTAGTTAATAAGTAATATCCAATTCAATTCTATCACGGGAGATTACAATACTCAGCAAGCAGCATAGATGTTAGGTAATCTGATCAATATGATTTACAGACGTGAGCAGGAGTTAGAGTCAGATTACTTTGGTTTAAGACTCATGATGGAGTCAGGTTATGATCCTCGTCAACTCAAAGGTGTAATGGGTATACTAGAGTCTGGACCTGGTGGAGGTGCCAAGCCAGAGTGGAAAAGTACCCATTCAAGTCACGAGAATAGAAGAGAAACGATAAAAGAGTCTATAGAAAAGTACAATACAGAGATAGAAAGGTAAGATTTAGGAATCTTTATGGACGATATATGCGTTATTTAGGTATCGCTTAACACGTTAATTAGGATTAAAACAGAATAAAATTATGGCAAAGAATTTATTTGGGTCGAGTAGTAGTAACCCAATGTTGAAAGAAGACACTTTCAAACCAAAGTACAATTCATCAGGATTGATAGTTGAGGGAGATGTAATGACTGTAAATGGAGCAGTTAATAAGACTCTTTTACTCTTTAGTATGATGATGGCCACAACTTCGATTGCATGGTTTATGCCCTCGACGTTTTTGCTTTACGTAGGAGCAGGTGGAGGACTTGTTGTTTTAATTGCTGCTGCATTTAAGCCACATCTAGCGCCTTTTTTAGCTCCTCTATATGCATTATTAGAAGGTCTAGCTATTGGTACTATATCGGTGATGTATGCTACAGCTTTTGAAGGTATAGTATTGCAGGCTGTTGGTCTTACTTTCGGTACATTATTTATGATGTTAGCGATATACAAGTCTGGACTAATCAAGGTTACAGAAAAATTTAGAATGGGTGTAGCAATGGCAACTGGTGCAATAATGATTTTGTATTTATTTGGTTGGATTGGTCAAATTTTTGGATTCGAAGTAGCTATGTTACATGATTCTGGTATGTTCGGTATAGGCATAAGCGCGGTGATCATTGTTGTTGCTTCAATGAATCTTTTATTGGATTTCGATATGTTTGAGAGAGGAGAGAAGCAAGGTGCACCAATATATATGGAATGGTTTGCAGCTATGGGTCTTATTGTGACGTTAGTTTGGCTTTATATAGAGTTTCTAAGACTCCTAAGTAAACTAAGAGATTAGTATCCGATAAAATTGGATCCTAGCATCTAGTTTGTGAAAAAAATAAAATTTAAAGGTGGTCGGTTTTACGATCGCCTTTTTTTATGCCAGAAGTAAAATTATAGGGATCGCTACTAAATAATTATTTTAGAGATTGATGCTTATCGTTGAATAAAATGTGGTGAGGGAGTGATGGTCATGCAAATTCAATCTACTTTTCCTATAGATGTAGATGTATCAGATGTACTTATAAAAGTATATACGATGGTGATCGAAAGTGAAATAAGTATTAAGACAATAAGATAAGTGATCAACTAAAAGTAATAAAAGTGTTCTCACCTTACAGTAATGACGAACACTTTTTTAAAACTTGTTTTTAATGGAGTAAAATAATTGCGTATCAATTATTTGCCTTTAATATCATTCCAAACTTTGAATAATTTTTCTTGGTTGGGTCTGTCTTTTGGAATCGCAGTGAGTGCTTTAGTCTCTTCTAGATATTCATGCATATCTCCAGGTAGCGTTTGGTATAACTGAGTACCTTTAGTTTTCCAGTCGAGCATTTTGTCAGTGACATCCTTTATGATTTTTGCTGGATTTCCGACCGCTATCTTTCGATTAGGAATCTCCATATCTGCAGGCACAAAGGTCATAGCGCCTACTATACTTCCTTCGCCTACAACAGCTCTATCCATGATCACACTATTCATTCCTATCATACAGTTAGCCATTAGATGTGCTCCATGTATTATGGCTCCGTGACCCACATGAGCATATTCTTCTAGTATTACTTCTACGCCTGGAAACATATGAATTGTACAGTTCTCCTGAACATTGCATCCGTCTTTGATGATGATGGCACCCCAATCACCTCTGATCGCCGCACCTGGTCCAATATATACATTCTTACCAATGATGACGTTGCCCGTTACTGCGGCTAAAGGGTGTACATAGGTTGATGGGTGTACCACAGGAGTAAATCCTTTGAATGAGTAGATCATAATTAATACACTTGTTTTTCTCGTAGTTCTTTGAAAAATTTCTTGATAATCGCTTCGCATTCTTGATGCATTACACCGTATTCTAATTTTGTCTTTGGATGAAGTATCTTTTTACCAAATCTCATGAAACCTTTTTCATCATCAGCAGCACCGTATACTATTCTACTTAGACGTGCCCAATTTAATGCGCCTGCACACATTGGACATGGTTCCATAGTAACATATAGTGTACATCGCTCCAAAAATTTATTTCCTAGATGCTCACTCGCTGATGTAATAGCCAATATCTCAGCATGAGCGGTAACGTCTGTGAGTATCTCGGTTTGATTGTGTGCCCTAGCCACGATCACATTATTACTTACGATCACTGCGCCTACAGGTATTTCTCCTGCTTCATATGCTTTTTCTGCTTCTTTGAGTGCCTGCTTCATGAAGTGCTCGTCGCTATGTACTGAAAGTGCCATTTTTTTAGTGTATGTGTTTTTCTTCAGGAAATTTCCAATCTCTACCCTCTAGCCATTTAGTATGACTTCTGACTTCTGTCGCAAGTGGTGTTTCACCATAGTACTTCAGTACATAATTCCATATAACTCTAAATTCTTTTTTAGCTACTCGGCTTGCACGATCAAATGCGGCTGTATTTTTTGTCCCTTCTAATAGTGCTTGTGTAAGTCTATTACTTTTCATATTTACATTAGATATATGAGCGAACTCTGGATAGTCCGCAGCAAACTGTGACCAAAGGTTAGCTTGGTTAGCTACAGAGGTGAGCGGTGCGCTAATGTTATCGTTGTCAAATATTTTTGATTTTTCAGAAAGCTGTAGCATTTCAATATATTTTTGCACAGATTTGGATACATCATTCCCTACTACATCATCGACTACATGGATATTGCTCTTGACTAGAATATCTCCAAGGGATCCTTCTAGATTCAATCCATTTTCATGTAATATTTTTCCTATTGGATGTTGATTCATATCCATAGTGCCAGTAATGATCTCATTGTAGTCATCAAGTGTCCATGGATAATTTGCGATAAGTTCTCCATGTGCTTTAGATGATCTCGCTAACCTATTGACATAATTATATGCCATGAAGAACATCGCATCATTGGTTGTGATATCTGTAGATTTGAGTTCTTTCAGTTTGTCTAATACTTTTTTACCTGACGATAATTCTGTAGGATCTTGATTTTCCACCATGCTAAAGAATGACTGTAAACTCTGAGGATCAGTAAGGTCATTTTCGCTTGTATATATTGATTTTAGCGCACCACCAAATACCCAAGTTTCAGTTCCAGTAGATAATACTTTTACTTTTTCGTATGGTTCAATATATTTTCGCTTTCCTATAGTAATAGTGTCTCTAAATTGTGATACTTCATTGAGTAGTTTGACTAGAGTATTCTTTTTGAGTGACTCTTGAATTGTCCCATTTTTTATTGGTTGTATCTTACTGTCGATTTCAGCAGTGGTAATAAAGTATTTGTGACTAAGTGCAGAGACTTTTTTAATAGTAGCGATAGGAGCAGTAGAAACAGCGTTTTGGTTTATGCTTTTATTCTCGTTTGTACAGCTACATAGAGCTAATAGGGTAATAATAAAGGAGCAAATATTTTTCATTTATTTCGAAAGATTCGTATTCAAGTTTAAATATATTGATTTCTATTTCGGAAATTTCCAATTATTGGATTCTAATTTTTGAATATGTGCATAGAGTTCATTGGCGAAAGGAGCATTGGGATATGTCTCTAGCGTAGTGTTCCAAATGTCTCTAAATTCCTTTTTGGCTACATAAGTATTATAATCAAATGCTGGAGTGTTCTTAGTTCCATTAAAGAGGCTAGATTTTAAATATTCGACTTGGTTGTCAACTTCTTTAGACTTAGCGAAGTTAGGATATCTTTCCTGAAAGTTGCTCCATGCTAATACATCATTCATAAGATCTTCCATAGATCCAGATATAGCTGTACCACTAAATAATCTATGTTTGTATTGATTTTTTTTGAGACTAATATATTTTTCTACTTCTGGAGAAAAAATTCCACCAATAGCACCCTCGAGTGCATACTGATCAGTTTCGTATCCGATCATTCCTTCGGATGCTGTGAGTACAAATCCATTTTGTTCACCATCTTTTCCTAAGCGACTAGAGTTCATG
>ENA-OQVM01005315-OQVM01005315.1-marine-metagenome-genome-assembly--contig:-NODE-5315-length-12454-cov-5.797689_pt1 | contig 12454 bp, 12 predicted proteins | sample MGYA00237776_ERZ505498 | MGnify/ENA primary metagenome ERZ505498 (study PRJEB26159, sample SAMN06265151) | marine metagenome | isolation source: Helgoland LTER site | place: Germany:Helgoland, sampling... | reverse complement strand
CTCGCCTTTGCGATGAACGCTGGCATGTATCACGATGACCGTTCGCCCGTTGGCCACTACGTTGAAGATGGCGTGGAAACGATGCGGGTCATTCCCAATGCTGGCCCCGGCAACTTTGGTCTGCTGCCAAATGGCGTGTTCTGCATTAACGATGACAACGCGCAGGTTTATGAGACGCTGGATTATTTGGCACGTGGCCCGACCTGCCGCGATGCAACCCAATCGGGCCCGATGCTCGTAATAGATGGTGCGCTGCACCCGCGGTTCTTGCCAGACAGCACTTCGCGGTTTGTTCGCAATGGGGTTGGAACAAGCGCCGACGGTGCGACGGCAGTGTTCGTCATTTCAAATGACAGCGTCACGTTTCATGAATTCGGCAGCTTCTTTCGAGATTATCTGGAAATGCCAAACGCCCTTTACTTCGACGGCAAGGTTTCACGTCTTTATGCACGCGCCCAAGGCCGGAGTGACTTTGGCTTCCAATCGCTCGGGCCGATGGTGGCTGTGACAGAGTGAGGGGCTGAGCGTCAGATGATTTTGAGATCAACTTAACGCTACCGATCCCATTCGAAAACCAGACCTATTTGCCAGATACAGCGAAGGCTTGGATTGCGCTCAAAGTGTATGATGCTGCAATAAAAGCCATCGACGGCCATCAAAGGTCTGCTAATATTGGGCAAACAAACATGATGGCCGGCAAGCCTCGACATCCTGCAAAGGAATGACAGCCATTGCCACTTTCCTAATTCAAATTTACCTAGGTGTTACAAGGCGGTTGAGTTTCATTCTTCCAACTCTCGTCTTATCTTATAATTGCCGCAAATCGGCCCGATTTGCGCCTTGCTGTAAAAGTTAACACTGCTTCAGAAACCTTTTCTTGACTGACTGGTCAATCAAAAATGGCAATGAAGGAGCCCCCTCGATGAAACCACTGTTTATGTCATTCTCAGCGTTATCTGTTGGCGCAATGGCACTTAGCACAACTGTGATCGCTAACTCTGCGGCTGCCCAAGATTTCAGCTGTGGTAATCCCTACACCGTCGTAGCCGGCGATTCACTGTCAGCCATTGCGAAGCAGGTCTACGGATCAGCCGGCGAATTTCAAATCATCTACAGTGCGAACTCGGCTGTGATTGGCCCCAACCCGGGTGCTATCTCGACAGGAATGGTTCTTGATATCCCTTGCTTGGACGGCGAGAGCCAGTCACAAGCCAACGCCGAAGCGATCCGGCGCATTCAGACAACGGAGCAGCTTGATGCCCCTAAAGACATCACCGTGCGTGTTGTCACTGCGACGGACTGGGCTCCCTACTTTGACGAAGGTCAGGCGCAAGGCGGCATGGTCACCGAAATCACCAATGTGGCCCTAGCCGCCGCTGAAGGCAGCCCAGACTACAAGATTGATTTCATCAATGATTGGGGCGCGCATCTGCAGCCGCTTTTAACGGATCATGCGTATGATTTCGCAACAGCATGGTACCAGCCACCGTGCGAGATTGCTGATCAATTGGGTGACGACGCAAAATTCATGTGCAGCAACTTTGAATGGTCTGAACCGGTCTTTGAGATTCTGCTGGGCTATTTCAGTCGCGTTGATGATCCTCTGCCAACAACCCATGCCGAGCTTGCTGGCCGGAGTATTTGCCGTCCAGAGGGTTATGAAACTTGGGTTCTAGAGGAGGACGGCCTTGTCGAACCAAATATTAGCTTTGGCCAAGAGGGGCTGATCACAGGCTGCATGGAAGGCCTGCTCGACGGTACCTACGATGTTGTCGTGATTGCGGTCGATCCCGGTGAAGGCGCTGTTCTTGAGCTGGATGCGCGTGACCGGATTATGTTGAATGACGGTTTGACCAAAGCCATCACGCTTCACCCTGTGATTGCTAAGTCGCACCCGAACAAAGACCAGATGCTGGCTTACATGAACAGCGGCATCAATGCGATCAAGGATAACGGCGAATGGTTCTCTATCGTTCGGCGCCATCTTTCAGCGCACCGTGAAGCAACACAGTAACATATCGTGGTGGGCGTTCCGTGCGGGCGCCTACTTCAGAGTTTGGGCGAGCAACGTTGTTTGGCAGAGGATAGAACCTCTCAGTTGAAGCAACTTTTCATCCGAACATTTGAACGGGGCGGGCAACGCCCTGATTAATGAGCGAAACCATCAAGTGGATGTCAAAAACGTGCAGCGTATACTTCTCAAAAAAGGCCAACTAGGAAAATCATTCGCAATGGCGATCTCGCTCGCTGTAGCGGCGTCAACCGGAGCGTCGCAGACGCAGGAAACTGTCACGATCAAGTTCGATGATGGTGATGGTGTCACCGGTGAGTTGGTGGAGTTTGCAAATGATGCATTCAAAATTAAAACAGTCATTGGACAGGTGACGATCCCTTCTGAGGGCGTTTATTGCATTGGTACGGCTTGCCCACCATCGACACGTCTGGAAGTTGCGCCTTCGCCAATGGCCTTAACTTCATTTGATGGCTCCATAAAGATTGCAGGCAATCTGCTTGAAATAGCTGATGGCCAGTATGTTCTAGCGACAGATTTCGGGGAATTGAGGATCGATGCCGACGAGGTCACGTGCGAAGGCGATGGCTGTCTAGAAACGGTTGCTCCACCGACCTTTGGTGGCCCCGTTGTGCTGACCAGTGGAGCAACCACAATTGAGGGTAATCTCATCGGGATTGAGGACAATTCCTACATAGTAGAGATCGAATCCGTGGGCCCGATCAGAGTGACAATGGACCAATTCACATGCAGTGGGACTGGCTGTCCGATCGAGTGACAAACACCTTGAAAGTTCAGCCTGACGCGCTTCCTGACAGCTCATTTGGGTGGAGGGACTTTTGCTTCTAATCGCTTGGGCCGATAGTTGCTGTGACAGAGTAAGCTTGCTCTAAAGGCTCAACTGCTCCCTCAGGCGGGAAAACCGCAGCATTGCGTTGTATCGCCAATCTGGTTGGTAATTTGCACGGTATGAATTACCTCCAAAAACATCGAGAAGTGGTCGGGCCTCTAAGATCCTGAAGTACGCCTGCGAGCCGTCGAGAGCGTGACTAGAATGAAGATTCAACCACGTTAGGCTATTCAATTGTGTAACCGGTTGCAGAGTCTCAATCTGTGTTTTGCCGATATCCAGCCGTGCGAGGGACGGCAGCGCTGCTAGGGGGGAAAGGTCGGTTATCCATGTGTCATGCAGATAGAGCAATTCTAGGTCTCGCAGGCCTGCAAGTGGCGTAAGATCAGTGACGCGCGTGCCATTCAGATCAAGGAAGGTTAAATTTTTGACGTCACCAATGTTGTCTGGCAGCCTGCGCATTTCAGCAAGATCACTGAAGTCCAAAGAATTGGTGCCTCTTGCGATCACTTCGTCAGTCCGCTGTTCGGCGATCGCCAGCTGTTCTAGAGACTTCTGCCACGAGGGGTACATCAAACCAGAAAGTGTCAGCGCGATCAACAGGAAGAGAGCAAAAGTATATTTCATAACAGCGCTGAATGTCCGGTCAGATTGGCGAGAAAATGGGAGCAAAGCCTTTGGGGGAAGCTTCCACGAACTAAGCCTATGGTTGATAAGCATGTATGCATCAAAATGCTAAATACTTAAACCATAGTCGGGCAATTATGCTTCACTTATCTGTGTAATAATCGTTTGCAGATTAGGGCTTTGCTGGAGCTTCGCTGCCTCCAGCGGCGTGAACCACCCCGCGTCACTTACATCATCCGCCGCAACTGGCGTGCCGCTTTGATAGGTGCAGACGACAACCGCTAGTAAGTAATGAAAGCGGACTAACCCGTCACCCCCATAGGTGATTGCATCGACATTGGTCAGGTAGCGTTCGGCGGTTCCAATAACGCCAGTTTCCTCTGCCAATTCACGCACCGCGGCGGCCAATGCTGTCTCGCCCAGTTCGACATGTCCGCCGGGGAAGCCCCATGTATTTGCGTTGGGTTCTTTCTTGCGCTTCACCAGAAGGAACCGCTCTTCGTGATGCACGACAGCAATTGCGCCAAGCTTGGGTTGCATTACATCGCCTCGATCTTGACCGCGACAGCGTGACCCAATGTGACGTGGTCCTCCGCCTCAAAATGCACTCCGTCAAGCGGGCTGGGTTTGATGTGTGCCCCTGCGTCTAGAAAACTGACACCCCAGTGATCGGCTAACTGGGCGATGGCAAAGGGCAGATCGCGCGACTTTTCGTGTGCACCAAGCAGCCCTTCGCGGAACGTGCCCTGTTCCAAGACGAGAGGCGGTGCAATGAGCAAAATCTCAAAACCCTCGTGCCGCTGTTGATAAGGTTCAGACCGCGCAATCGCTAGCAAACCGGCCAGCCCACCAACAACTTGATCGACCGTAGCCGCATGGAGCGTTTGCAGATCATTGGTGCCGAGCATGATCACCAAAAGATCAATCGGTCCGTTGCTTTCCAGAGCAATCCGCAGGCCCAACTGCCCGTCCATATGCGCGCCCATGACCGGATCGGCCCTGTTCGTTGTGCGCCCTGGCAGGCCCTCTTCAACCAGATCCCAGCTATCGCCGAGGGCCGCTTGCATGACCGTGGGCCACCGCGTCTGCGGACCGAACCTGCGATATTCGCCGCGCGCATGAGCGGGCGGGGTGCCGTAAGTGTTGCTGTCGCCAAATGTCATCACTGTTTTTGTCATAGCGCCACGCTATGTCCGGCACTTGGAATGGTAAAGTGGGTTTGCCCCTTGGCCTTGCCGCTTTGAGCGCACATATAAGAGCCAACTGAAAGACGAAGGAGCCAGATAATGCTGGAATTGAATGCGAACGCAGATGCCCCCGTTGATCTGATCAAGGACGGCACGGATGCGAGCTTTGCCGCTGATGTGATCGAAGCCTCAAAAGAAGTACCAGTGATCGTTGATTTCTGGGCACCTTGGTGCGGCCCGTGCAAGACACTTGGCCCGGCGATTGAGGCGGCGGTCACCAATGCGAAGGGCCGCGTAAAGCTTGTGAAGATCGACGTGGATGCCAACCAAGCCTATGCAGGCCAATTGCAGGTGCAGTCGATCCCCACAGTCTATGCCTTCTTTAATGGCCAGCCGGTTGACGGGTTTCAGGGCGCCTTGCCGCCATCAGAGATCAACGCTTTTGTCGACAAAGTCGCAGCACTTGCTGGCGATCCAGAAGCAGAGGGCCTGAGCGCAGCAATTGAAGCGGCTGATCAGATGCTTGCTGAAGGGGCCGCAGCAGATGCCGCCGAGACTTTTGCGGCGATCTTGCAGGAAGAACCCAACAATGCGCCTGCATACGCTGGGCTTGTACGGTCCTATCTCGCCCTAGAGGACGTAGATCAAGCCGAGGCCATTCTTAACGGCGCACCGGCTGAAATTTCCTCTGATCCTCTGCTTGAGGCCGTTCATGCCCAAATCATGCTTGCACGTGAAGCGGCAAATGCAGGCCCCGTGACCGAGTTGCAGGCCACCGTTGATGCCGAACCTGACAATCATCAGGCGCGTTTTGACCTTGCCGTGGCGCTTCATGCTAATGGGCAAGTCGAGGATGCCGTGAACACCTTGCTGGAGCTTTTCCGCCGCGATCGTGAATGGAATGACGGGGCGGCAAAGACGCAGCTCTTTACGATTTTTGACGCGCATGAGGCCAAAGATCCGATTGTCCTGAACGGGCGTCGCAAGCTGTCGTCAATGATATTTGCCTGATGGGCCGTTCGGCCTAGGTTACTATACATGATATCAAAGACTGATCTTCCCGACACAATTCCAGTGTTCCCCTTGCCCGGTGCATTGCTTTTACCACGCTCGCGATTGCCGTTGCATTTGTTTGAGCCGCGCTATCTAGCGATGCTGGATGACGTGCTTAAGACATCCTCGCGTTTGATCGGAATGGTGCAGTCCTATGATGCACCCGGCGGTGGTGGAAAACTGCATGTGATTGGTTGCGCGGGTAAGGTCACAGCCTTTTCCGAGACAGAAGATGGCCGCTATATGATCACCCTGTCCGGGGCGTCGCGGTTTCGGATCACTCAAGAGATCGAGGGTTTCACGCCTTACCGCCGTTGCGACGTCAGTTGGCAAGGATTTGACCGTGACTTGGGTCCGGTCGAAAAAGATGAAAGTTTCAATCGCGACGCTTTCATGGACGCGCTGGGCCGTTACTTGGTCGATCAGGGCCTGTCGACCGATTGGGAAAGCTTGGGCGAAGCGGAAGATGAGTTGTTGATCAATTCACTGTCGATGCTCTGCCCGTTCGAGCCTGAGGACAAGCAGGCCTTGCTTGAGGCCCCGTCCTTGACCACGCGCCGCGAAACGCTCATGACCTTAATCGAATTTGCCCTGCGCGGTGGATCAGGTGAAGAGGTAATGCAATGAGCGAAACAGCGTTTGACCCCAAGATGCTAGAGGCGCTTGTGTGTCCGATGACGCAAGCGACCCTGACCTATGACGCGGAAAAGCAGGAACTTGTCAGCAAGGCAGGCAAGATGGCGTTCCCAATCCGTAACGGCATTCCTGTGATGCTGGTGGATGAGGCGCGGACGCTGGATTGATCTGTCAGTGCCGCGACGAGGCGCAGGTCATCCGCGCATCAACCGCGGCAGATCACCTGTCAGCCCAGCGGCCTCGCGTATGAACGTGCGCCGCAAACCGGGCGCTGCATTGACCAACCCCATCCCGATATCACGCGCGGCCCGCAGCAGTGGATTATCGTTCGAGAACAGACGGTTGAATGTGTCCGTGGCCAAGGCTAGCGTTGCAGTGTCGAACCGCCGCCATTGTTGGTATCGCGCCAGCGTTTGTGCGCCGCCGATGTCTTCGCCCCGTGCGCGGGCCAGTTCCAGCACCTCGGCCAAGGCAGCGACATCGCGCAGCCCTGCGTTCAACCCTTGCCCCGCAATCGGATGTACGCCATGTGCCGCGTCGCCGATCAAGGCCACTTTGTCAGCGATGAAACTGTTGGCAAGCGTCAACCCCAATGGATAGCTGAACCGCGCCCCCGTCAGGCTGATTTGCCCCAAGAAGCTGCCAAAGGCGGGCCGCAAAGCGTTCAAGAAATCCGCGTCATTCATGGCCATCAAGGCTGTCGCCTTTGCCTCTGTCTCGCTCCACACAATAGAACTGCGGTCTTCTGTGAGCGGCAAGATGGCAAGCGGCCCACCGGGCATAAAGAACTGATGCGCAATCCCGCCATGCGGTTTTTCATGCTTCACGGCGCAGACAACGGCGGTTTGCCCGTAACCCCAGCCGGTACGTTTGATCCCCGAGCGTGTCGCGGTGCCGCTTTTGCGCCCGTCAGAACCGATTAGAACCTTGCCGATGATCTGTGTGCCAGAGGCGAGTGTCACGGTCGGGCCAGCTGCATCAACCGATTGCGCAACAACGGTTTCTCCAGACAGCTGCGTGATCCGGGCCTCACTGGCCATCGCATCAAGGAAAGCACGTCGCAAGTGCCTGTCCTCGACCATAAAGCCCATCGGCCCTTCTTCGATTTCGGCATGGTCAAAATGCATCATCCAAGGGCTAGGCCCTTCGCCGGCGCGTCCGTCGGTTACTTTGATTTCCAGCATCGGCTGCGCTTTGTCACTGATCGCCGGCCAAACCCCGATCCCGCGCAAGAGCCGCATAGAGGCATGTGCGAGCGCGTAGCTACGCCCATCAAAATCAACGCGCTTGCGGGTGTCGAGTGGCAAGCTGTCGATGATTGTCACGGTGAAACCGGCTTGCGCCGCTGCCAGTGCCAATGCAGGGCCATTGAGCCCGCCGCCTACGATAATCAGATCAGTATTCATACCGTGCAATATGCGCAGCCCTTCGGGATTGTCCATGCGCCTGATGGCCGCTACCGTCGCCGCGAACAGGAGAATGACATGCAAGACTGGCGATGGATGACGGCGGCTGACCTTGGGCGCGCGATTGGAGCGGGTGACATTGATCCGGTGGCGCTGACAGAGGTGTATCTGGACGCCATCGATGCGCACGAGTTCCGCGACCGGATCTATGCGCGGGTGACACATGACCGCGCGCGGGCTGAGGCGAAAGCTGCGTCCGGGCGCGCGAAGGCTGGGATGCGGCGGGGTGTTCTGGATGGTGTGCCTATCTCTTGGAAGGACTTGTTCGACACCGTAGGCACAGCGACCGAAGCGGGGACCGCTTTGATGGAAGGCCGCGTACCTAATGAGGATGCAGAGGTTCTGAAAGTCCTCACCGCAGCAGGCCTCGTCTGTCTTGGCAAGACGCATATGTCCGAGATTGCTTTTTCCGGGCTTGGACTGAACCCGATTACCGCAACTCCGCCTTGCGTGAATGATCATGACGCCGTACCGGGTGGATCATCTTCGGGGGCAGGAGCCTCTGTCGCCTTTGGATTGGCGGCTGCTGGAATCGGGTCTGATACCGGCGGGTCCGTGCGTATCCCATCTGCGTGGAACGATCTGGTCGGACTGAAAACAACCCATGGCCGTCTGTCGCTGGAGGGCGTTGTGCCGCTGTGTTTGACCTTTGATACGGTCGGCCCGCTTTGTCGTTCGGTTGAAGATGCAAACCTGTTCTTGGCGGCGTTAGAGGGCGGTAAACCTGCCGATCTGGCGGGCAATTCGCTAGAAGGTGTGCGATTGATGGTTCTGGACACTATCGTGCCAGATGATGTGCGCGATGCGCCGCGCGATGCGTTCCAAGATGCCGTCACGCGATTGCAGGCCGCTGGTGCCCAGATCGAACACCGCTATTTTTCCCAGCTGTTTGACGCGTTTAACGTGGCGGGCAATCTTTATGCCGCCGACAGCTATGGCTGGTGGCGTGATCTGGTGGAAGCGAACCCAGAAAAGATGTTCCCACAAATTCTGGAGCGCGTGCGGGGCGGGCAAACAGTGACTGGTCCCGATTACTGCGCGGGCTGGAACACGCTGCGCGACATTCGCAAACAGTATTATGCAGAGACGGCCCAGTTTGACGCTGTGATTATGCCGACAGCGCCGATCCTGCCGCCCAATGCAGAGCGGTTGCTGCGTGATGACGATTACTACAAATCAGAAAACCTTCTTGCTTTGCGCAACACCCGCGTCGCGAACCTGATGGATGTGGCCTCGATCACGCTGCCCACGGGCGTGCCGTCCTGCGGGATCATGTTCAACGGTCAGAACGGCACCGAAGAGGCATTGTTAAGGCTGGCGGCGGCTGCGGAGCGGGCGTTGGGCAACCACTAACCTTCGACCCCATAAGCGGTTTGCCTGCATAGCAGTTCTGAGTGCAGCCCTGCGATGGTTTGGTTTCGTCCAAGGTGTTTCAGGGCGCTTGATTGAGCCAGAGAGGTTCTTTCTGGACTGCAGCAATGTATCGGTTCAGTCCGGGATCGACTATAATAATGCTTCTGTCTGTCCGTATTTAGTTATGTTTGGGGAAAGTTTCGGTGAAAGAAAAAACCTGCAAGGTCATCAATACGACAGACCTCATGTCTGCAGAATGGCGGTTCTTAGAATCATACATGCCAGCGCGGAACATTAGTTGGAGCACACATACGTCAAAGACCTATCGTGGCCCGTCTCGGCTAAAGCGTGCGAGAGCCGGACTAGCTGCGGTTGCTGAAGCAAGAAGTGCTCTGAAAAAGAATGAAAAGGCACTCCTCGTTTCGCACCTGCCAAATATGGCTGCTGCTACAAATGCGGCACGGTCGGTGATTGCGCCAAAGGTGCCTCAGATTGCCTTTTCTTTCAACTTTACGACCCTTCCACAAGGTATTGCGCGACATGGATATCGAAGGTTTCTGCGCAATATTGATGAAGTTGTCGTATTTTCAACTTTTGAGCGGGGTCTCTACGCAGATTGGCTGGATATCCCAATCGAGAAGATCCGTTTTTTGAAGTGGGCCATGGACGCACCACAGGCGGCACCTCCAGATCATGGCGGCATCGAACTGCAACCCTATCTGTGCTCTATAGGGGGAGAAGCAAGAGACTACAGCTTGTTGGCCGAAGTAATGCGCAAGTTACCGCAACATCGCGCGGTGATTATTGCGCGACCCTACAGCATCGAGGGGATCGATTTTCCAGACAATGTCGAAGTGAAGCTCAACCTGCCCAGTGATCAAACGTGGCGTATTGCTCTCGATTCGGTTGGTCTGGCGTTGCCGTTGCTGAGTGAGGATACGGCTTGTGGCCACATAACTTTTGCGGGGGGGCAGTTGCTGGGAATTCCTATCTTAACAACCAGAACGAACGGTCTGGCAGATTATCTCGCTGATGGCGATGTCTTTGGCACTATGCAAGCGGGTAGCGTTGATGACGCCGTTTCGCAGATAGAGACACTATTTGAAGATCCGACCGAAGCGAAAACACAAGCGATGGCTTTGGTCAGCAAGGCCGAAAGCATGTATTCACCCAAACAGTTGGTCGACTATTTTCATGGCGTCATCGAAAGACTTTGAGAGCTAGACATCAAAACAGAACGACCTTGCCTGCAAGTACGGCGCCCTGCGGAGCGGGTTTTGAGGTGGGGCGGAGCCTGTGGTGGGTGTCTGTTTGTTGCCGGTTTTAAGGGGCAAACGCCAATTCGCTGCGTTTGCCTTTACTCGAGCACAAGGTCGCAATTGTCGCGCTGGTTTCAAATCCCAATGATGCCTTGCAATCAGATCAGGTTCTGCTCTTTGACAGGATCTTATCTGTCAGTTTGTCAGACGCCGAAAAACAAGCGTCAATCGTATGTCTTCGACCCGGCCGGCGCTTGTTTGGTTTAGGCACTTGTCTTGCAGGTCTGGGGTGACTGCACAGATATTCTGTCAAGCGCAGTTTGGACAGGGCCGGACTGAGAGGTTCACTGCAAAGCAGGTTTAGGGCGAGTTTAACATCATCTTTGCTACAATATTGATAAATGCCGTCGCGCTAGGTTTTCGCCGCCGAGTGTTTTTGCAAGGACTTCAGAACTTCTAACGCCTGATCACATTTGTCAGCAGGTACAAAAACATGGTCGTGGTGACAGGCCGCGACCATGTTACAAGGGATATCATGAGCGCCTAAGGCAGCTGCGACCGCAGCCGTCAGTCCGACGCCCTCTAGCGAAGAGTAGACGTTGAGCGTGATGCATTTCATCGGTAAATCGGTATCTTTCGTTAACTCGACAGGCACGAGCATTGAAAGCCCCTCTGCTTCTCTAAAGGTTCCGATCGCATCCAGTGAAAGCTTTGATATGAGAACGGGATCATTTGTTGAGATAAAGGCAAAACGCCCCGGCTGAACTTCGGGGGTCATGTTTGAGATCATATCTTGGGCGGTATGTGCGATTTTGGGCATCTGAAAGTCCATTCGTTTGACGCGATGATTGCAGGTCCGCTAGGGGGCCGCAACAGCACGCTCAAATCGTGTAACTGACCAAAAAGCCACAAAAACTGCGCTTCATCGCCCCTTGTTCTGGACAGGACATGCCGCGCCGCGCTAGTTTGGAAAAAAGTCGGGCGAAAATGATCCGGCGTATTGAGGCAGTTATGGTATTTCCTGAGCGGTTTTCGGACCTCCCGGCAGCGACGTGGCCACGTTTGCGTGCACTTCTAGACGTGCCGACACAGGCGTCTGACGCGATCAACATGACTATTGGTGAACCGCGCCATGCGTTTCCTGCGTTTGTGGGCGATATCATTGCGGATAATCTCGCAGGTTTTGGCAAATACCCTGATAACTATGGCGTTCCGGCCTTGTTGGATGCGATTGGTGGCTTTCTGAAGCGCCGCTATGATCTTGATATCCCCGCCGAGCAGATCATCAACCTCAACGGCACCCGCGAAGGTCTTTATAACGCCGCGATGGCGCTGTGCCGTGAAGACAAGAACGGCACGCCGGTTATCCTAACGCCAAACCCGTTTTATCAGGCCTATGCCGCTGCAGCCCTTTCTGTCGGGGCCGAGGCGGTTTATGTGCCTGCGACCGCTGAAACCGGCCACCTGCCGGATTTCCGTGCTTTGTCTGCCGACATTCTGGACCGGACGGCGATTGCTTACATCTGCTCTCCCGCGAACCCCCAAGGGGCAGTCGCGGATGAGGAATACTGGCGCAATCTGATCACGCTGGCCGAGAAGCATGATTTCATCATCTTTGCCGATGAATGCTATTCCGAGATTTACCGCGATGTCCCGCCGCCGGGTGCATTGCAGGTTGCGGCACAGATGGGTGCAGATCCCGAGCGCGTTGTGATTTTCCATTCGTTGTCGAAGCGGTCCAATCTTCCGGGCTTACGCTCTGGTTTTTGTGCCGGTGGGCCAAAGTCGATTGCCCGCATTCGTCTGCTGCGCGCCTTTGCCGGTGCGCCATTGCCAGAACCATTGCAGGCCGTTGCTGCGGCTGCGTGGAACGACGAGGCGCATGTGATCGAAAACCGCGCCCTGTATCATCGCAAGTACGAGATCGCGGACGACATCTTGGGCCACATTGATGGCTACCAATCCCCCCAAGCGGGGTTCTTTTTGTGGTTGCCGACAGGTGACGGCGAAAC
>ENA-OQVM01005310-OQVM01005310.1-marine-metagenome-genome-assembly--contig:-NODE-5310-length-12464-cov-15.256721_pt1 | contig 12464 bp, 10 predicted proteins | sample MGYA00237776_ERZ505498 | MGnify/ENA primary metagenome ERZ505498 (study PRJEB26159, sample SAMN06265151) | marine metagenome | isolation source: Helgoland LTER site | place: Germany:Helgoland, sampling... | reverse complement strand
GGAATAGTATCTGAAACTATTAATTCTGTTAAACCAGATTCTTGTATTTTATTATATGCGTCTCCAGATAATATTGGATGCGTACAAATTGCACGAACACTTATAGCGCCTCTTTCCATCATTAAATTTGCAGCATGTGCTAATGTTCCTCCTGTATCTATCATATCATCTACCAAAATAACATTCTTTCCTTTTACGTCTCCAATAAGCTCCATACTAGAAATTTCATTGGCTTTTTTACGTTGCTTGTAACAAATTACAACATCACAATGTAGGTGTTTGGAATACGCATATGCTCTTTTAGAACCTCCCATATCTGGAGACGCTATTGTTAGGTTGTCTAAATTTAGACTCTTAACATATGGCATAAAAATAGTAGATGCATATAAATGATCTACTGGCTTTTCGAAAAAACCTTGAATTTGATCTGCATGTAAATCCATTGTTATTATTCTTGTTGCACCCGCAGATTGTAGCAAGTTAGCGACTAGTTTTGCACCGATGGCAACTCTAGGTTGGTCTTTTCTGTCTTGTCTTGCCCAACCAAAATAAGGCATTACTGCCGTAATATGTCTGGCAGAAGCTCTTTTTGCAGCATCTAACATCAAAAGCATTTCCATTAAATTATCTGCATTAGGAAATGTAGAACCAATAATAAAAACACGTCTACCTCTTACAGATTCTTGAAAAGCGGGCTGAAATTCGCCATCACTAAAATAAGTAGTCTTTACTTTTCCTAAAGTAGTATTGTATTCTTTTGCAATTTTCTCTGCCAAAATTGAACTTTGCCTGCAGGCAAAAATTTTTGGGGCTAGTTGATTTTTAGGCATTTAGTGCGTGTTTTTTAGTGAGTTGTTGTGAGGAAACAAAAGTAGAATTAATTTATTTAGTTTGGAATTAATTTAGTGACTTTAAAATAAAATAATTTAATACATTTGCACTGCTAATATAAATAGCTCAAGTGGCGGAATTGGTAGACGCGCTGGATTCAAAATCCAGTTTTTTCGGAAGTGCGGGTTCGATTCCCGCCTTGAGTACCAGGCTTACAATCAGCTACTTAACCCTCAATGTGTTAAGTAGCTTTTTTTATTTTTTGTACCAATATTTGCATCAACTAATTGTTAATAACTCTTTCTCATAAATTTTAATTCTCAGCAACTACTGAGTAAAAACAAAAGTTAATTGATTGATATCTGCTTCATTAAAACCTCTTCTGTTCGTTTTAAACGAAAAATTAGTCAAGTTAAAATGTTCATCATAGTATTTTAATGCAGTTTTATATTCCTGCCCTGCATTAGATTCATTATTGAAATATCCAAGATGAAATGAAATTCCATTCACTGAGATACTTGCCTCCCATTTTTTCTTTCCTGAACTGTAAGAAACTCCTACATAATAGCTAGATGGATTACGCCTCCATTGGTCTTTTGATGAGTTCTCTCTGTTTGAAATAACTTGGAGGTTCTCTAGCTTATTATTAGTTTTATTGTTGTCAATATGGTCTACTACCAATTTATTACCATTTGGCTTATGACCTAAAAATGTAATGGCCATCAATTGATGTACATAGAGTGATTTTCTTTTACTTTCTTTAAACAAATTAACACGTAAATATCCTTTTGTTTTATCAATACATGGATTCATTATCCTCTCACCATTCCTTTTTAAAGATTTAATATTCCCTAAGTTAGAAATTTGATAATGACCTTCATAACCAACTACATCTTTAAACTCTTCAATTGAAAAGGTATTTTCCTCATTCCTAAAACTCACACACTGATACTTAAATGACTGATATTCTCTTTTTAATAAAGTTGTATCAACTGTGTACTTAGTCTTGCTTATAGCCTCTCTTTTGATGCCAAATAAGGCTACTTGTGAAATATTAATTTCTGATAATGTGATGTGATTTTTCATGATTTTTTTCTAATTTACAGAGGTTATCATAGAACCGATTTTGATGTTTATTCAATCAAAAAAAGCCTCAATAGAAGTTATTCTTATTTGAGACTCAAATTTTATAAATGAATATAGTCAGTTAGGTAATTTTACTCTATTTGTATATTGTTATATATTATTCTTGTTATTATTTTCTTGTTCTTAGTTACAAGTAAAAACTGCATATCTAGATGTAGGCTTTTTAACTAACTGGAGTGCAATAAGAATTAACTCATTTAATTCCGTCCTGAACTATGCGTTTGAGTACTCATTGATTCTCTCATTTGCTCAATTAAATCATATTCTAAGTCTTGAGTTTTACTAGCGCTTTTTGATACAACTTTCTTGTCATTATTATTTATTATATAATACTCATCAAGTCTTTCTCTATCAGCTTTAGCAATCGATTTAAACCCCTTAGTCCACTCTAAGTATTCATGTTCATATTTTGCTTCAAAGTCGTTTATAGCGCATTCATTCAAGTGATAATGATTAGTTGCAGGCAGTCCTTTTCTTTTAACTTTGATTAAGCCAGTTTTCTTTAATTCAATAATAGCTTTTTTGATTGCAGATTGTTTTATCAGAGTTTCTGCTTCTAAATTTAAATATGTTATAAAGAAATAAGGCTCATCACACATATTAATTAACTTGTTTTTACTAAACCAATAGTTATGCTTATATATTAAACTACTTAATATGAGTGAGGCGTTTACCCCTAGCTTAAAAGCAATTATTTTAGAGCTTTTATTAAACCCTTTCTTTGATTCAAATGTTATCTCTTTATTCATTATTTGTTGTTTTTTATCAGTTATTATTAAACAAAAAAGCAACCCGATTAAAGATTGCTTTCATGTTTTTATACTTGTATTAATTTCTAAATCATATTTTTAAGGCTTTCAATTTCTCAACTTCAATTACATACTTTATATAATTGATACCTGACAGTTGCCCTAATTCTCTTCTCAACTTAACACTGTTAATTCTACTTTCTAAAATTTGAAGAGTTGATAACTGTTTTCCTCTTGTTCTTGTTTTTTTCATTGATGCATTTGTTTAAATTATTATTAGTTAAGCTCCAAAATTATACACAAGACACATATTCAATGTTCTTTCTAATAATATACCCATTATTTGGTATACATATAATTTGATATGTTAATCATTTGAACCCATTCACTTATAATATACTCATTATAACAGTTAAGTATATTTTATTGGACTATACAAAGCCATTTCTAATAATAATACACTCTTTTAACAAGCTAATATTTAAGTTAAAAAGAATTGTGGGCACATTGGTTGGTACAAAACAGATTGATTTACGCTCAAACACTATATTTTATTGACAAGGTTCGACTCCAGCAAAGAATAAAACCCTGTTTAGTTCAATAGTATAAACAGAACTGATATGGTTAAGTTTATTGATAATAAATTATTATAAGAAGGGTGAAGCCATAAAAAAATACCCTAATCACTGTTTAGAATGCTTTTTCACGAGCGGGGATATATAGTTAAAAATCTGAGTTAGTTCTTTCCCTTTTTTCTCTCAAATTTATAGAGTTTAGACTCAAGTTCATTACCGTAAAAGAAAAGACAGGGTCTTTAATATCATCCTTTAGAAATTCAACATCAAAAGTGAAATTACCTTTGTCTGCATCAAAACGCCTATTACCTCTTGGTAAATAACCAGCTGCAACTTCATCAAAATCAATATTATAATAGTTATTAATTGCTTTCAAACAGTTGATTGCTTCTGCCTCCGGTATTCTAACTGAATTATTATTATTATCGCTAGACACAAAAGAAATACTAAAGATAGTACTATCATTTAGCGTCTCTGCTTTTAAAATTCCTTCTACACCACCAACAGTAGTGAGTTTAGAATCTTCTCCTATTAATTTAGCTCCGACAGTAAACCCTTTTAATGAAACATTTACGACAGGTTGAACAACCCCTTTATTATGTTCCTTTATTATATTATAAAAACCTAAAACCCCAACCCAGTCAGTATGACCCTCAAGTCTAGGAGAATCTTTTAAAGCTTGAAAGAAATAACTCCATACAAAATTAGATTGCTCTCTAGCATGACTAAAACTTAGATAAGCTTTTGTTTGTTCATTGATAGAATGATTTATTAAATCAATATTGTCCTGCCATTTAGAAACTGAATACTTTTCAATTTTACTGTATACAGCAGACTCTGTTGCTTTCAGTTTATCAGCTTCTTTACTTAATGTGTTTTGTACTTGTGCTTTCAAATTGATTCCTAAAAACAGGAAAAGACAAAAAATTATTTTAGTTTTCATATGCTTTTTTAATGTAAATGTAGTGCATTCTAAAATAATTACTCAGGTAAATAAGAAGTGTTTTAAGATTATGTATACCAATATAATGAGCTTTGTTTTTGTTGAGTTTAAGAGCCTAAAAGCTATGCAATCCTCCTCTCCCCCGCAGAATTTTCTAAATAATACTCTTTTAATCTCTCCGCGAAATCACGTTGAGGTTTTTTTATATAAGTTAAGAAACTCTTCTCTGTAGTATGTCCAGTAATTGCCATAATAACAACTGTAGGCACTTTTCCATACAGATTGGATGCAAACGACCTTCTCATTGTGTGAGAGGATATCAGCTTGTATTTTGGATGTACTCCTAATACTCGTTTGTTCTCTTTACCTCTTACATACCCCTTAGTTGGTTTGTTTATTTTGGCTAATTCGCATAGTTCTTTTAGGTATCTATTAAAAACAGGGTGAGCTAAAGGTCTTAAAGTTGGAATGTAGCTTTTAACCCTTGGGTCAATAGGAATAAGTAAAGATTGATTTGTTTTTTGAGTTGTAATTTCAATAAAATTGTCATTAATAGAATAGTCATTAATTTTCATCAAATCCGAAATTCTCAATCCAGTAGTACAACCAAAAAGAAATAGCTTTTTAACGTTTTCAAGCCTTTCATTCTTGCATTTATAGTTGTATATTAATTCAAGCTCGTCGTTGCTTAAATAGGTATTAATTGACCTTGAAGATGGCGCTTTAAAGTAATAAACATCACTCTTAATCTTTATATTGTTCTGCTCAGCAAATTTCAATATACTTTTAATGTATTGCACTTGTTTACCAATGGTACTCTCTGCATATCCCTCTTTAAGTTTTGATTCTACAAAATTTTGAATCCAATTGTAATCAACATCAATTAACCTTATGTTTTCAGTTTTTTTAATCCAATATTTAAGTGTGTCTAAATTCTTATTTCCTCCCTTAATTGAAATGAACTTTTCTACCCACTGATAGAGGGTGTAATTTTCAGCTTTCTTTGGAGGATTGAAATATGTTTTCTGTAAATGTTTAACCCAATTGACATCTATATTTTCTCCATCAGCAATTGCTATAGTCGTTTTATTTAAGAGATATGTCTTAAATTCAAGCAACTTGTTATTAATATCAATTTGAAACTCAATATCATTAGACTTTACTTGTTGCTTTTTCTGATTCCACTCTTGTGGGTTTATTTTATATGGCAACCTCAACGTATAAACGGATTCCCGCCCATTAACAAACCTATAGTATATTGTTTTGCTTCCACGCAACCTAAATGATATTGACGCCATAATTTTTGATTTTAACGTAAATATAATTGTACCCACCGTTGTATCAACAATTTGGTGTTGAGTAGTTATCAACAGTAATTCGAAAAACCTAACTTATTGAATATCAGCTGGATTCAAAATCCAGTTTTTTCGGAAGTGCGGGTTCGATTCCCGCCTTGAGTACATATTAAAACCTCAACCCTTTGTTAATTTATAGGTTGAGGTTTTATCATTTTATAATTTGTACGATTATTTTGCTGCTAGAATGTTTTAATGTGTTTTTTGTGAAAAATAAAGTTATTTTTTAGGCTTCATTTTGTGCATTTGGTGCATTATTATGAAAGGGAGCAGTTTCCGCTCTTATTAATGATCTATTTACATGCTACATCATAATCAAGAACTACCAGAGCTAGAGAGCTAGATAAAAAGTAGCTACTAATAAAAACCTGAAAAAATCCGAGAAAATTATTTTAGTTGCAACGAGTTTTTTTAATAAAAAAACACCTATTTATAAGGGTTTTTCAGTGTCTAAGTATAAATATTATAATTGCAACTGGTAATTAGATTGTGATACAAATAAATAGGTATCTAAGGAAAAAATATAAATGTGAGTTAATAAAGGGATTACAGTGTTCTTTCAATTTGTAGTATATGTCTTCAAAAATTGTCCAACTTTTTGTTGCAAGTCCAGTTCTGTATTTTAATCTTATTTGTTTTTCTTTTTTTTCTTGACTGATTTTCCTGTCTTTTTCTTGTAGGCTTTACTTTATTCTATTCCTACTGCAATCCTACTGCATTTTTATGTTTTCTGTACCCTTCTTGTTGCGACTAGGGATAACAATACTATTTTAGTTAACTGGTATTTTTTGAATTACTATATAGTGTCATGAATATTGATAAATTATTAGAAAAAAGACTTAAAAAAGGAGTAGGAATTAATTAAAATGAAATTAACAAAATGAGCAAAAAAATAACATTTACGGGAGGGTTTGGAGAATATTTTATTATGTCTTTAGGATTACTCCTATTATCGTTAATCACACTTGGAATAGCACTTCCATATTGGGTTTATTGGTCTTTTAAATACTTTTTCACAAAGCTTGAAATAGATGGGAAAAAAGTAGTTTTCATAGGGGGGTTTGGAGAATATTTTATCATGTCTTTAGGATTACTCTTGCTATCAGTAATCACGTTTGGTTTAGCTTTTCCATATTGGACTTATTGGTCATTCAAATATTTCTTTACAAGAATGGAAGTTCAAGAATAAAAGGCCCATAACATTGTATATATAAAATATCGGCTTAAACACTTAATCAAAAGACATATAATAAAGTTCAGCTATAGGTTGAAAAATTAGTGCGTATAAATCCGATACTTTTCATATAGAAGCACGTTATAAAATATTATATATCACACCGTTTATTTATAAAAACATAATATTTTGGTATGGTTTTTGTCTTTTTAACCGAAAAATCAGAATCATGAAAAAAACTCCTTTTCTATTATTTTTATTTATTTATCTTTCTGTTCAAGGTCAGAATAGCAATATTCTTACAAATGTATCTAACATGAGTAAATACAGTAAAAACATTGGAGCTATTTATAATATTAAAGTTACTGGGAGTAAATACGGCCGTTTATATGGAGGTTACGATGGTGTCTATACAGATGATTCTAAATTAGCTGTCGCAGCTGTTCATTCTGGATTGTTGTATGTTGGGGAGACTAAAACGCTAAGGGTAAAAATAGTACCAGGTCAGAATAGATATTTAGGAATTAAAAAAAATGATCTTCGATCAAATTATTACGGTGCTTGGACCGGTAGTTACTATTTTGTTGACCAAATCATTAAAACAAATAACAATGTTACATACAACCAAAATACAAATTACTTTAAATACAATGCTGGCAAGCGATCAAAAGACTTAAACTTAGATTGTAATATTACAAATGGAACGCTACAAAAAATCATCCTAAGAAAACGTGAAATTGTCTTCAAAATAGATAGTAGAGGAGAAATTTCTGATATTATTATTTTCAATACTGAAACAGACGCTTCAAGATATATGCTAGGATACATAAGAAAACCCAGAGAAGTTTTAAAAGAAGGCAACATTACGATTTATACTAATGATCTTAATTTCGTGAATTATCATGACGGAAGTAAATACTCAGGGTACGTAGGAAAACTAAAATCCTTTAACAAAATAGCTTTAACCTATTTTCCTGATTATGCTATAAACAAAGGCTTTAAAAGGAAACTAAAATCTATTGGATATTTGGACATAGAGTACCATGGTTCCTATCTAACAAAGGGCTATACTGGAAAAATAAAATCTATAGGAAATACAAATTTCTTCTATTATGGAAGTAAAACAGACTTTTTCAATGGCTATGGGGGAAAACTAAAATCTATAGGGAAAATAAACTTTCGTTATATTGGAGATTATAAGTCTTTTGGGAATAAAGGAAAACTAATATCTATAGGCAACATAAAATTTAGATACTATTTAGATAACTGGCGTGATGAAGGGCATAAAAACAAATTTCGATCTAAAACTGGTATAGATAAAAGATTCTCGATATTCTAAAAAAGTATAGAAAAGCAACAAATTTATTTAACGGAAACTTCACAATTAACGAATAAATGTAGCTTAAGTCTTAGCGTTTTTTTTGTTTTCTCTTATCTAAGATAAGTGACAAGTTCCAAGAAGCCATTTACACGAAGAAAGCACCTGCTATATACATAGCCATTGATTCACTTAAAAAGCCTTCATCATAATTTAGAATAAAAACCTAAAGAACTACAAGAAACCATAGAAGGTATAGAAGAGAAAGAAGAGCGTTGGTTAGAGCTTACTATGAAATTAGAAGATTAAACGCTTACAATATCTGACTCTTTTAATAAGGCTTGATTATTGAACCTTAATAGCACTTGCGCAACAGCAACGGTGTCTTTTTCGCAGTAATCTACTATTCTTTGTAGGTTTTTTTCTTTATAATAAACTTTTGCAACCTCACTGCCGCTTTTAGCGCATAGGATTTTAGAAAACTCCACCACCACTTCCTGGGTGTGAAGGAGATTCAGCCTGAGCTTTCTTTGGGCTTAATAAGATGAAAGTTCCTATGGCAGTTAATGCAGCATATTTACCCATTTTTTTAAAAGCTTCTTTTCTAGAAACTAGGTCTTTATTTTCTGTAGATTCTTCCTTCATTAATATCTAACTATAATTTTTTTAGTTACTATTGAATGTCCTATTTGTAACTCAACCGCATAAACTCCTGAAGGAAATCCTTTGGTAGTAACCGTTTGTTTTATTTGGTTCGGATTTAAAAGCTTATTAGCAACTAACTGTCCTAACAAGTTGTATATTTTTACATTGTTTTTTGAGCTATTTGAAAGCCCTTCAATAGTGATGTAATCATCATTGATTCCTTTATATATGGATACAAAGTCTTTTATAAAGGTGTCCTCTCCGAGAGTCACGTTTCCTAGGTGCAAATAAAAGCGCCCTATACCACTTAAATCTTCCTCGGCAGTGATTGTGAAGTCTTCACCATTTAAAAGCGTTAATGTTTTCAAAAGACGGTCTTCAAGCTGTACTTCAACGTCTACTGGTATGGTTGAGTCTTCTAAACTGATTCTAAAAGGAACGTTAGATATCTGATTTACTTCTAATGGAATACTAACTGCACTTAAAGCCTCTAGGTCCATTGCATTAATTTCTAAACCAATTCCTTCATCTTGTTCAACAAGTCGAGACATTATACTAGAGTTTTGATCAAAGGCCCCTGCATCATAGCCTGAGTCCATTCCTAGAGTTAAACTCGTGTCAAAGTAAAAACGGGTATTATCAATAAGAGTTTTCCCTTTATATAGTTTTAATAAAAACTCTACACTGTTTGGATTCATAGTACGGTTTGCAATAAAATCATCCCCTCCGGTGGTGGTTCGCATTTCTCTAGTGAAACTTATATTGGCTGAACTGCTGCTAGCTGCTGCTATAAAAAACCCTTGACCTGGGGCTATGTAAGTTGCAGCCGTGGTATGGTTAATGGCTTTATAACTCCCAACATTATCACCATTAACATCAGACTCCCATCCATAAATTGCTAGGTAAATACCACTACCTATTAACAATGTATTAACCGTTAAGAAATTATTAGTAAAATTAGCGTTGCTATTTGCATTTATATACGACGGATACGGATTGGCTATTAAATTCCAACGCTTCCCTCCAAAATCAGCATAACTTTGAACTGCTTGTAATTGGTCGGCAGCGGCGGCTGTACCCGTAAACTTAAGAAGACCTGAACCGCCACTAACGCTACCTGCTTGGTACCCTTTCCCAATATCAAAGTTTCCTGCGCTACTAACACTAGAAATAGTGTAGTTTGTCCAGGTATCATCAATACTGTCATAAGTTCCTAATGCATAATAGCTACCGCTAGTAGCTAGAGTCGCTGTTCCTGAAGTATTTGTAGAAGCAAAAGAACTAATTGATTGCGCATCTAACGGAGACCCTATTAAGTCCCATTCACCACTTCCAGCTTGGTTAACAAATCTATTGTAAACAATATTTCCTGAAACAGTACCACTAATTATAATGGAAGAAAACTCGTCTGCATCAGAGTTTAAGGTGACCGTTCCACTATTGGAAAAATTCCCAGATATAGTGACTGAACCTGTTTCGTTTATAGTGAACGCGGCCGAAGAATTTACTGTTATATTTCTAGCTACAGCTCCAGATGATGAAATAACAGGATAATTTGTAGCTCCAGTTGGTATAATGACATTTACATCCATAGTAGGAACAGCACCCGTAGACCAATTAGAAGCTGTGTTCCAATCTGTTGAAGCTGCACTTTTTTTCCAAATAGTCGTGTGGAATTTTGGAGCCCAATCTACCCCAGCAGTCCATGCAGTTCCACCATATTCATAAGCTCCAATATCTGGGGCACTCCCAACTGTAGTATGAGGTATCGAATCTGTGTCAATAGCAATACCCATGTTTAATAAAACCGAGGATGTTGAAAGAGGCATTCCTGTTGCAGTGTTAATTAAGGAGGATATGTTGTCACTAGAATAAGTGTATCCGTTTCTATTATTACTAGCAGATCCGTCATCGGAGTCATTGGAGTTATCGGTAAAAATACTTGGTAAAGGATAGGCCGCTAGTGTTCCTGAACGGTGAGCGCTCATTTTATCCACTAGATTATTTTGAACATCAGTTCCTGTATTAGAACCGTCTTCGTCTAAAATAATAATACCATTACCACTAACAGTGTTAAATACGGTATTATGGCTTATATAATGATGATTTCCTTTAACCATCATTCCCTTGGCATTATATATATAATTATGGTGCATTTGACCATAGTGACCAGCCTCGCCAGCAGACCCTCCAGGGGCATCAAAACGAAGAGCATACTTGGTTGTGTCAAATATCCAATTATGATGAACGTCACTATCTTCTACGTAATTTTTTGTTCCTTGAAAGACCGCTCCATCGGACTGTAAAAGACCCGTATTAGATACTTTGTTGTAGGAAACTTCAGAGTACCTGCCAGGTAGAATCGTTGCAGAGGCACCAGTGGTATGAATAGTATTTTTAGTAAATGTGTTGCTGTTTCCTGTTGTATAAATCGTGACCATTAAGCCTGCGGTATTAGAAGCGCTCCAATCTATATGATGAAAATAATTATTTTCCACTGTATTGTTATCTCCTTTAATCCTTAGCGCTTCACCTTCTGTGTTTTCAAAAAGACATTTTTTAATAGTATTATTGTCTGAACTATTATCTAAAGAAGTGACATTAGGCATCCCTAAACCACTTGTTAGCCCTAGCATTCTACTCGATGTACTTGGATAATAAAAATTACATTCCTCAATAGTTATATAATCTGAATTTTCTAATTTTAAGGTAGTTGCAAAAAAATTAATTTTTTTAAAATTTATATAGCTGGCACCCGAAAAAGTGATTGCATGATCCGTTGTTTTCCCCTTGATGGATCTACTTGATGGATCTAGTCCATCATCTGGAAATAGATAAAGTATATTATTAACAGTGTCATTAAACCATTCGTTGTTGACATCCAAGAAGTTTACTTTTCCTTCAAAGAAATAATAGTGATGCTTGTCTTTGTAGGTCGATTGATAATCATCATCATCCGCACTAGACGTGTCATGGGTATATGTTATTACATCATTACTAGAAGCATTTTGGGTATGACTCGTTATTTTAACACTTTCCGTTTTAAAAGATCCAATATTTAATATTCCAATGGAATTATTTAAATCCAACGGGGAAGGGTTTGATACAGTTTCATCAATTACTAAAGAGCCCGCTATGCTTAAGTCATTAGGAGTTCCACTAGAATTAGTATTTTCATCTCCTTGCGCCCAGTTGTCATGGGAAAAAATAGAATCGTCATTAAACTGCGCATTTGGCCAGCGTGCATTTACCATTTGTAAATCATCCACAAATAATTGGGTGATATCAGTTGTGTAGGCTAATTGGTAGGCCCCCGATACCGCGCCATAAGTACTCCAAGTCCCTGTAACATCTACTGTTCCATCAATGGTTACAATCTCTGATTGATACGCCTCTATTGTGATTTCATTCCCAGAGCTGCCAACCTTATCTATTGTAATTGTTTCTTTATAAGTCCCTTCTCTAACATATAAAATGTCTCCAGCAGATAACTGATTAACAGCATATGCAATTGTTCCCCATGGCGAAGAAATAGATCCATTATTTGAGTCGCTTCCTGAAGAAGAATCTACGTAATATCTATTAGCAAAAGAGCTTAAAGAGATGAAAAATAAGACAAAAAATAATTTATAATTATTGATGATACTTAATGTTTAAGGGACTAATCACAAAACTAAATAAATTATAAATTAATCTTGCACTTGAATCTTAGTTACTCCTATTTGCAG
>ENA-OQVM01005305-OQVM01005305.1-marine-metagenome-genome-assembly--contig:-NODE-5305-length-12471-cov-5.959335_pt1 | contig 12471 bp, 10 predicted proteins | sample MGYA00237776_ERZ505498 | MGnify/ENA primary metagenome ERZ505498 (study PRJEB26159, sample SAMN06265151) | marine metagenome | isolation source: Helgoland LTER site | place: Germany:Helgoland, sampling... | reverse complement strand
ATAGATAATTATAAAACTTTTCAAAGTCATCTTAAAGATATTATCGTTTCTTATAATGCTTTTGTAAACATTATGAACTTGGAAGTTGCAAAAGATAAAAACGAAGAATTTCTTATAGATTAAAGCATAGGGTATTTAAAGTCATATTTTAATTCAGATAATATTGTATTATCATTTACTTCTTTATTTATTACTGTTTTTTTATTCGAGAATTTTAATTTTTTAATATTATTGATCTCGCACAGATTATCATAATATTCCTTTTTAGTAGGATGAAACGGTGCAACAGCAGAGTAGATTTTACCCCAATTATTTTGATTAATTACTTTAATAATAATGCCTATACAATCCTTTAAGTGTATATAGTTTATGGGTGCTTCTGGATTTAAAACTTCATCTTTTTGAATTAAATATTTTAGAGGGTTTCTGTCTTTATTTATTAACCCTCCAAATCTAATTATTGTATTGTTTTCACTTTTTATAAGATTTTCTGTCTTTAAAATTTCTATTCCGTTTTTATTATTTGGATGAGCAATTGTTTGTGAATTTATTTTTCCTTGCATTGATCCATAGACTGATGTGCTACTAATAAATAGAATATTTTTGATTTGACTGGTTTTACTAATAATATTTTGAATTTTTTTACTGTAGTTTATCAGACCTTCTTTTCTAATCTTAGGGGGAATGTTAATAATTAGTATATCTAATTCGTTAAGAAATGAATTTATAGATGCCGAAATAGAATTTTCAGTTATTTCAATTAAATAAGGTTCGATTCCCTCCTTTTTTAATATTTCAAGTTTATTTTTTGTTGTAGTGGATCCTTTTACTTTATAATTATTTAAAATCAAGATCTTTGCTAAAGGTAGACCTAGCCAACCACATCCGATAATTCCAATTCTATTTTGATTCATTTAGTTTTTGAAGTTGTAAATCAATTTCTTCATCCTCAATTTTTCTAAAAATTAGTTCTCCTTTATTTATTTTAGAAAGTACTATTGGATTCTCTTTAGAAATTGAATTCCAATCTATACTTTCTAAATTTAAAATATTTCTAAGTTTTATTGCGGTATTTGGTAAGAACGGTTCACATATAATACTTAACACACCTGAGAGTTGTAACGCAATATTCATAATTGTTTTTACTCTTTCAAATTCATCTGTTTTTATAAGTTTCCAAGGCTCTTCATCAGCTAAATATTTATTACCTAGTCTAGCTAAATCTATTAAAGTATTTACAGCTTCTCTAAATTTATAAGTCTCTATTAATTCTCCAATTTTCTTAGGATAGTTGTAAATTTCATCAAGAACTTTTTCATCTACTTCATTTAATAAATTTAAATCTGGACAATTTCCATCATAGTATTTATGAGTTAAAACAACTACACGATTTATAAAGTTTCCAAAAATTGCAACCAGTTCGTTATTATTTTTAGCCTGAAAGTCTTTCCAAGTAAAATCATTGTCTTTATTTTCAGGAGCATTAGATGTTAAAGTATATCTTAAAGTGTCTTGCATATTAGGGAACTCGACAAGATATTCGTGAAGCCATATTGCCCAGTTTTTAGAGGTAGATATTTTTTTACCTTCTAAATTCAAAAATTCATTTGCAGGCACATTTTTTGGCAAAATAAATTCTTCTGATGCTTTTAGAATAGCTGGAAAAATTATACAGTGGAAAACAATATTATCTTTTCCTATAAAATGAACAAGTTCAGTTTTTGAATCTTTCCAATAAGGCTCCCAGTTTTTATTATTGGAAAGAGCCCACTCCTTTGTGGCAGAAATATATCCAATTGGTGCGTCAAACCATACATATAATACTTTATCATTGGCTCCGTCTAATGGAACTGGAATTCCCCAGTCTAAATCCCTTGTAATAGCTCTTGGTTTTAATCCTTCGTTAATCCAGGATTTAACTTGTCCAAACACATTAGTTTTCCAAGTTTTTTCATTATCAACAAGAAACCATTTTTTTAAAAATGACTCAAAATTATTTAATGGAAGAAACCAATGTTTAGTTTTTTTAAAAATCGGCTTATTTCCACTTAATTTAGATTTAGGATTTATTAAATCTGTTGCATTTAAACTCGATCCACAGCTTTCACATTGATCTCCATACGCTTCTTTATAACCACATTTAGGGCATTCCCCCTCAATAAATCTATCGGCTAAAAATTGATTTTCTTTTTCGTCATAAAGCTGTTCAGATTCTTTTTCAACAAAGATGTTTTTTTGATTGAGTTTTTTGAAAAAATCAGAAGCCGTCTCATGATGAATTTTTGAAGATGTTCTTGAGTAATTATCAAATGAAATTCCAAATTCTAAAAAAGAATCTTTTATCATAAAATGATACTTATCAATAATTTCTTGCGGCGTAACGCCTTCTTTTTTAGCTCTTATTGGAATAGCAGCTCCATGCTCATCACTTCCGCAAATAAAGACAACATCATTTCCTTTTAATTTTAAATATCTAGAGTAAATATCAGCTGGTACATAAGCTCCCGCTAAGTGACCTATATGAATTGGACCATTTGCATATGGTAATGCGGCAGTAATTGTAAATCTCTTTTTATTCAAAATTTAATTTTTTATAAAAATAATCATTTATAATTTGTTCCTCAATTAAATTTAATCTGTTATTAACTTACTAATGTTATATATATAATTAAATGTTTTATTTGTAACAATTCAAAATGAATGTATATTTGTATTGTATATGAAAACAATATCTTCAGCAGTAGAGGATTATATAAAATCCAAGCCATTTTTAATTTCTGCTCTTTCGCAAGGAATAATTAATCTCACTTCATTGTCTAGAATAATTAAATCTGAAATTGAAGAATCTCTTAGAAAAGAGGTCAAATATGGAGCTATTGTAATGGCACTTAAAAGACTTTCTAGCGAATTAGAATTTCGAACTACTTTTAAAATTGTAAAAATTATTAAGGACATTGGTGATATTACCGTAAGATCATCCCTAATTGATTATAATTTTAAAGTCTCAGATACATTGTTAAGTAATCAAGCTAAACTATTAGCTAAAGTTGATAACAATGATGATTTTTATACTTCTTCACGAGGTGTAAACGAATGTAATATTGTTGTTAGCGGGAATTTATCTTCGCTTGTTGAAGAAGTTTTAAAGGATGAAATCTGTATTTCTAAACAATCAAATTTATCTTCAATCTCAATTAAATTACCAGCAGAAAATATTTCAATTCCTGGAGTTTATTATTTTGTTTTTCAAAGACTATCATGGGAAGGAATAAATATCTATGAGGTAATTTCAACATCCAATGAGTTTACTATATTAGTTAATGAAGAGCAGGTTGATAAAGCATTTAAAGTGATTAAAAATTTAAAAAATCTTTAAACATTTAATCGCTTTTTCAATAGAATCAATTTCTTGAAATACAAGTAAAAGTCTTTCTCCATTTGTCGATTTCTTTTCTTTTAATTGACATAAGTTTTGATTGTTTTGAATAGTTTGTAGAATCTTTCCGAATTCTCCAGAAGAGTAGAATTTATCTTCTTTGCTACTTATAAATTGACATATCATTTTTTCATTTTTCAATATCAATTTTTCAAACCCATTTTGAATTGCTAATAATTTAAGCTCTATGGTTTTTATCAAATCTACAGATTGACTTGGGAGCTTCCCAAATCTATCTTCAAGTTCAGTGGTGAATTTCATTAGCTCCTCAAGATTATATATTGCAGATAATTTTTGGTATTGATTCAGTCTTACTTTAACGTTATTAATGTAATTATCTGGAAATAATATTTCTAAATCTGTGTCAATTTTAAAATTTGATAGCTTAAAGGAATCATTTGATTCATTTTCAAATAAATCTTCAAATTCTTTATTTTTAAGTTCTTCAACAGCTTCTCTCAGAATTTTCTGATATGTTTCAAATCCAATGTCATTTATAAATCCACTTTGTTCAGCCCCAAGAAGATCACCTGCTCCTCTTATCTCTAAATCTTTCATGGCTATATGAAATCCAGATCCAAGTTCAGTGTGTTGTTCAATGGCTTCAATTCTTTTTCTAGCTTCTTTTGTCATTGATAATAATGGAGCCGTAATAAAATAACAAAAGGCTTTTTTATTACTTCTTCCAACCCTTCCTCTCATTTGGTGCAAGTCACTTAACCCAAAATTTTGAGAATTATTAATAAATATGGTATTAGCATTAGGTACATCTAAACCACTTTCAATAATAGTAGTTGAGACTAAAACATCATATTTGCCTTCAATAAAATCAAGCATTGTTTTTTCTAATTTTTTTCCTTCTAGTCTACCATGTACAATAGCTATATCTGCAGAGGGAACAAGCCTTGAAATTAAGGCTCGAACTTCTTGAATATTCTCTATTCTATTGTGTACAAAAAAGACTTGACCTCCTCTGTTTATTTCAAAATTAACAGCATCTTTTATTATATCCTCATTAAAGGATATAACAGAGCTTTCAATCGGAAATCTGTTTTGAGGTGGAGAATTTATAATTGAAAGATCTCTTGCAGACATCAAGCTGTATTGTAGTGTTCTTGGAATTGGAGTAGCAGTAAGAGTTAGAACATCAATATTCTCTTTCATTGATCTAATTTTTTCCTTAACACTTACTCCGAATTTCTGTTCTTCATCAACAATTAATAAACCCAAATTTTTAAAATTTATTTTATTGTTTACTAGTTGATGAGTACCAATTATAATATCAATTTTACCTTCGTTTAACTCCTGAGTTATTAAGTTTTTTTCTTTAGTTGTTCTAAATCTATTTAAATAGTCAACTGTAACAGGAAAATCTTTTAAACGGTTTGAAAATGTTTTAAAATGTTGAAAAGCTAGAACTGTTGTAGGTACTAAAACTGCTACTTGTTTATTATTATCGATTGCTTTAAAAGCAGCTCTTATTGCAATTTCAGTTTTACCAAATCCTACATCCCCACAGATTAATCTATCCATAGGCTGAAGACTTTCCATATCTTTTTTTATATCTATTGTAGACTTTATTTGGTCAGGTGTATCCTCGTAAATAAATGAAGCCTCAAGTTCGTGTTGCATCGACGAATCGATTCCATATTGAAATCCTTTTTTTAGTTTTCTCTTAGCATAGGCTTCAATTAAGTTGAAAGCAACTTCTTTTACTCTTTTCTTAGCTTTTAGTTTAACTTTTTTCCAAGCTCCAGATCCAAGTTTGTATATTTTTGGTTTTGTTCCATCCTTGCCATTGTACTTACAGACCTTATGAATCAAATGAATACTTACATATAACGTATCACGCTCCCCATATGTCAATTTTATAGCTTCTTGAATTTTACCATTTACATCAATTTTTTTAAGTCCTCCGAATACTCCAACTCCGTGATCAATATGGGTAACATAATCTCCAATTTCAAGTTGTTTCAATTCATCTAAATTGACTCTTTTTTTAGTTTCAAATCCTGACTTAATTTTGAACTTGTGATATCTCTCAAATATTTCATGATCACTGTAACATACTTCTTTTTGATCGTGATCGATAAATCCTTTGTAGATGGCTTTTTCAATTAAAATTGGATCGAAATCAATTTTATTTAATTCAAAGATGTCTTTGAATCTTTTTATTTGAGTTTTACTACTGCAAAATATCTTAACAGAATATTCTTTTTTGTAATATTTAGATATGTTTTCAATGAGTAATTTAAATTTTTTATTAAAAGCTGGTTGAGGAGAAATATTAAACTGAGTGTTAATAGTATTATTGCCAATTTTATTAAGTTCAATAACACTTAATTTACTTATGTCTTGATTTAAAAGTTCACCGCTGTAAAAAAGTTTATCTAAATTGATTTTATCATTACTATTGGATGTTACTTTTTCAAATGAATTTGATAAAGAATCTTTTAATAAATCAATATTTTCAGTTACAATGATTGAGTTGTTTTCAATAAACTTAAAAATATTTTCTCTTTCGTAGTCAATTTCTTTATTCTCTAAATCACCTAGAATTTCAATTGATTTTAATGTGTCATTTGAAATCTGAGTTTCGATATCAAAAGTTCTTATACTTTCAATTTCATCTCCAAAAAATTCAATTCTAAAAGGCTTATTGTTAGAGAAAGAAAAAACATCTACAATTCCTCCTCTTACAGAAAAATCACCAGGTTCTACAACAAAATCTTCTCTGTTAAACTCTAAATCAAAGAGTTTTTCATTAAAAGATTCTAATGAAATTAAATCACCTGTTTTAATTTTTAAAAACCTTTTTTTAATATCTTTTTTAATAATTATTTTCTCAAAAATTGCTTCGGGATATGTGACTATTAATTTTTTTAAAGTATTTGAACTTAGGTTTCTAATTAATTCTGTTCTTAAAAAAATACTTTGAGAGTTAGTTTTTTTAAAATCATTTTCTCTGTTATAACTGCTTGGAAAAAAATATAATTGTTTTTCATCAATTAGGCCCTCTAGATCATTAAAATGATATCCAGCCGATTCTTTATTTTCTAAAACCCAGTAAATATTTTTATTTGAATTAGTAAACAAACTATTTATTAAAAAGGATTTGGAAGATCCGTGAAGGCCTTTTAAAAAAATATTTGTTTCAGAATTGTCAATAGAAGTTTGAAGTTTCTGAAGATTCAGAGACTTAATCTTTTTTGTAAAATGTGGAGAATTACCCCCTTTTTTCATTCTCACAAATATCATTAAAATTGTTATACTTTTTATCATTTATTGAATATTAAATTCATTAGTTTAACTTTGATTTATATTATGAATATTCAAATAAGAAAGGCAAAAAAAGATGACATGAAACATGTCATTAAATTAATAAGTGAATTAGCCGTTTTTGAAAGAGAACCAAACGCAGTAGTTATATCATCTGATGATTTAATCAAAGATGGGTTTGGAGATAGTCCATTATTTTCATGTTTTGTAGCTACAGTGAATGATGAAATTTCAGGAATGTGTTTAGGATATCCTAGGTACTCAACATGGAAGGGTCCAACTATGCATTTAGAAGATTTGATAGTAACAAAAAAAATGAGAGGTAAAGGAATTGGGTTCGCATTATTTGCTCATTTTATAAAATTTTCTCATTTAAAAAATGTTAGAAGAATAGAGTGGGCAGTTTTAGACTGGAATATTGATGCCATTAATTTTTACAAAAAAAACGGAGCATATGTTTCAAAAGAATGGCAAATTGCACAAATGAATGAATCTGCGATTCAAAATTTTATTAATAAAAAATGAGAATATACAAATTTGGTGGAGCCTCGGTAAAAGATGCTAATGGAGTAAAAAATTTAATTACCATATTAAATACTTTAGGATCTGAAAAGACTCTTATAGTTGTTTCTGCCATGGGCAAGACTACAAATTCTTTGGAGTTAGTAGTAAAAAACTATTTTGATAATAAAGAAGAGCTACAGTACTCCATAAACGAGGTTTTTACTTTTCACAATAAAATATTAAATGATTTATTTAATGACAACAAGCATAAAATATTTTCTGACGTTAAAGAAATTTTAGAAAATTTAAGGATTTTTTTAAAAAGAAATAAATCTCCTGACTATTCATTTGTTTATGATCAAGTTGTGATTTTTGGTGAAATTTTATCAACAAAAATTATAAATTCCTATTTAATTCATTCTAATATTAGATGTAATTGGTTAGATGCAAGAACATTAATTAAAACGGATTCAAAGTATAGAGATGCAAATCTAAATTGGGAGATTACTAAAAATTCAATATCAAACGGAGTCAACACTAAACTATTAAATATTACTCAGGGTTTCATAGCTAGTGATTCAAACAATTTTAGTACAACTCTTGGAAGAGAAGGGTCAGATTATACAGCTGCAATTTTTGCTTACTGTCTTAATGCAGAATCTGTTACAATTTGGAAAGATGTTCCAGGTGTTTTAAATGCCGACCCTAGAGTTTTTAAAAAGCCTCAATTATTAAATAAAATTTCTTACACAGAGGCTATAGAACTTGCTTTTTATGGCGCTTCCGTTATTCATCCAAAAACATTGCAACCATTACAGAAAAAAGAAATACCATTATATGTTAAATCATTTTTAAATCCCTCAGGAAATGGAACAGCAATTTCTAGAGGAACCAAAATAGATCCACTAATACCTTGTTTTATTGTTCAAAGAAACTTAAATCTGTTAAAACTCTCCTCTTTAGATTTTTCTTTTATTGTTGAGGATAATATTAGTGACATTTTTCAAATTTTACATGAAAATAAAATGAAGGTGGATTTGATACAAAATTCTGCTATTAGCTTTTCTGTGTGCGTATATGACAAATACTCTAGATTAAAGGAATTACTTTCTATATTGAAAGCCACCTTCAAAGTTGAATGCACAGAAAATGTTAGTTTATTTACAATCAGACATTTTAACGAAAATTCGTCTGATGAAATTTTGAAAAATAATAAACTTTTGTTAGAGCAAAGAACTAATGAAACATTACAATTAGTAGTTTCTTAGTTTATATATTTATTATAAAATTCTATAGAGAAGTTTTTTATTTCATCCCTACATTTGTCAAAATCGTTCTGTGGATTAATTGAATTTTTAATTTTTGAAGGGTCAAAAAAGTTTTTGTGAATTCTTAAAGCATTTTTTGAAGGAATATTAGGGCAGCTTTCGTTAGCATGATCACAAACAGTTATAATGTAATCAAAATTAATATTAGAGTACTCATTTACGTTATTTGAAGTATGTGAACTGATGTCAATATCATCTCTTAGCATAGTCTTTACAGCATTAGGATTTAATCCGTGTGTTTCTATACCAGCGCTGTAAATTGTACATTTATTTTTAGATAATTTGTTAAAATAACCATGGGCAATTTGACTTCTACATGAATTTCCCGTACATAGTATTAATATATTTTTCATTTATTAAATAAGATTTTTAATTTTTTCTAAGGCTACTTTTACAAGACCTATTTTACTTTCATGAGTCCATCCAGCAATATGAGGAGTTAATATTACATTACTAGAATTATTTAAATAGTTTAAACTAGATTGTTCATTTTCATTAATAGAAAGTTTTTCAAATGATTTTTTCTCAAACTCTATAACATCTAAACCAGCACCTAAAACTTTACCGCTTTTTAATTCCTTTATTAAATCATCAATTATTACACAATTTCCTCTAGAGGTGTTTATCAGCCAAAATGGTTTTGTACAAGACTTAATGAAATTTTTGTCAATTAGACCAATAGATTCCTTTGTAATTGAAGTATGAAGACTAATTATATCGGAATTATCCTTTAAGTGATTTAATGAAACTGGATTTGCATAATTATCTTTTTTAATTTTTTTAATATCATAGAAGATAGTATTAACGTCAAATCCATTTAATTTTTTAGCAAAACTTTTTCCTGTATTTCCGTAACCAATAAGTCCAACAGTTTTGTCTTTTAACTCAATCCCTCTGTTAGATTCTCTATTCCAAATTCCTTTCTGAACTTCTTTACTGCTGGAATTTATATTATTTAAAAGAGATAATAGCATTCCTAGAGCATGTTCTCCAACAGCATTAGAATTACCTTCAGGTGTTGAAATTATTTGTATTCCTTTTTGTTTAGCATAATCAACATCAATATTTTCTATTCCTGAACCAATTCTTGCAATGAATTTTAAATTTTTGCACTTATTAATAAAGTCCTTGTCAATTGATATTCTACTTCTTATAATAATCCCAAAATAATCATATAATTTTAAGTCTGATTTTAAACTATCAAAATCGAAATGATTCTCAAAACCAATTTTTTCTAATTCTTTTTCAAGAAAAGGATGGGTAGTATCTAAATGAAGTATTTTCATTTTTAGAATCCTAATATAATTTTTGCAATGTAGAAAAACAGAAAAATCCCAAAAATATCATTACTTGTTGTGATAAAAGGTCCAGTTGCAATAGCAGGATCAATACCTTTTTTATCTAAAAGTATTGGGATTGATGTGCCAATTAGTGCTGCAACAACAATAACACAAAGCATAGAAAGTGAAATAGTTATACTAAGTTCAATAGGAAGTTTAGTCGCAAAGCCAAATAAAATTGTTAAAATTCCTAAAATAATACCGTTTATTAAACTCAGCCCAAGTTCTTTTAGTAATCTATTTACTAAACTGCCTTTTACAATGTCATTTGCTAAACCTTGAACTATAATAGCTGAAGATTGTACTCCAACATTTCCCGCCATTGCGGCAATAAGTGGAGTAAAGAAAAATAGAGTTTTATAGCTAGGGTGGCTCATTACTTCTTCAAAACCTTCTAATATAAAAACACTGCCAAGTCCACCAACTAAACCTAGAAATAGCCAGGGTAATCTTGCTTTAGTAAGCTCAATGATTGAATCGTCTGCTTCAACATCACCTTGGACACCAGCTGCAAGTAAATAATCTTCTTCCGCTTCTTCTTTTATAAAGTCGACAATATCATCAATTGTTATTCTTCCCACTAATTGTTTTTTATTATCGATAACAGGAATAGCTTCAAGATCGTATTTAGACATTATTTTTGCCACCTCTTCTCCATCATCATAAACATTAACTGAATCAACTTTTGGAATATAAATGTCTTTAATTAAATTTTTAGCTGGAGAGGTTATTAAATCTTTTAATGATAATCTTCCAATTAATTTTTGTTTGTCATCAACAACGTAGATTGAATGAACTCTAGTAACATTTTCGCCTTGTTTTTTTATTTCTTTTAAACATTTCGTTACAGACCAATTTTCATTAGCTTGAACTAATTCTTTAGCCATTAACCCACCGGCAGAATCCTCCTCATATGACAACAGTTCTTTTAAATCATCCGCTAAATTATCGTCACTTATTTCAGAAATAACCTCTTCTTTTCTTTCATCCGAAAGTTCTCCTAAAATATCAGCAGCATCATCACTATCTAACTCTTCTATTTCATCAGCTATTTCTTTAACCGAAAGAGCTTTCAGTATTTTTTCTCTAACATCCTCATCAAGTTCAGTAAGAATTTCTGAAGTCTTTTCGCTATCAAATAATTTTATTAAATAAATTCCTTGCTGTTCATTTAGTTCATTAATGATCTCTGCCATATCGGCAAAATGGATGTCCTTTACAATCTTTTTAAGAGGGGTGTTTTTTTTTGCTGAAATAAGATCAGCAATTTTTTTTAAAAGTTTTTCGCTAAGTTGAAATGTTTCCATTTGCAATAATATTAGTTAGATGCACAAAATCATCAACACCTAAGGTTTCAGGACGCCTTCCAAAGATAACATCTTCTTTTATATTATTAATGCTATCGAGTTGTATCGATGATACTGAGACAACTGAGGCCTCTCAAACTGCGGTTGTGGCACAGCCACCTCAGCCAACCGACCCTAGTTCCGTAGAAGATCACGGACTGTCTGGGCAGACGGTTAAGTTTAATCCAACTTTAACTTTTAGTCTAAATGGAAAAAATATCGATTACAGTAATACTGAATCTGGAAGTAATTATCCTAGTGGAACTTTTACAGGTTTAAGTTTAACCAATGAGGTTGTGGGCAATCGTTTAATTGTTACCGTTACAGTCAATGGTGAGAAACTCGACCTAGGTTTTAGTTTTATCGACCGTGGTGGCGAAGGGTTTATCGATGAAGTAGTTCTTGATTTAGTGGAAGTGGACGATGAAGTGCAGGTATTACCTGCTGAAATATCTGTGTTAGTTACTCCAGGAACAGTACGTAACGAAAATGTTGCGGAGACCGCTCTTCCTGATTTTACTGGTGCCCCAACGGAAGCGGAATGGAATCAATACTTGGTCGGTACGGCTATGCTTCTTCAAGGAACTGATAATGGACAAGATGATTTTACTTTAATACAATTTACAACAACTTCATCAGGTACATATGTAGATGTTGAGGATGGCGACACTGGTACATTTACTTATTCTTATTCATTGACTGATCCTGGTTCTAACACTGGTACACTTACTGTTTCTTCTGAGTGGAAAAATGAGGATGATACCGAAACACCAGATGAAGAAGATTTGGATTATCCTGGTTCGAATGGTCATATGTTAAGGGATGATTTTAGTAAGAATCTTGTATTTACTGATTACTACAATGGTAAAACCTCGGATAATCCCGGGGGAACAGTTACAGATACTGAGACAGGCAAGGTCTACCAATGGAACGAACAAGAATATTCTTCAGGGACATTTAAGGGAATTACAAACCCAACGCTTTATTTAAAAAATAATCCAGCCACGAATTGATATTTGATTATTTCGAATATTTAATATCTTTCAAAACTAAGACCTGTTCGATAATATCGGACAGGTCTTTTCTTTGATGAAGTTTTTTTCAATCCATTTTATTTACATTTGTGTGCTTTGCATCCTCTTTGGATGTAAAAGTGTACAGGAGAACTTGGACAAGCAATACGACCGGGTAGAGAAGATCTATTCGGAAACTTATGCCCAAAGTAAAAATAAAGAAGT
>ENA-OQVM01005304-OQVM01005304.1-marine-metagenome-genome-assembly--contig:-NODE-5304-length-12472-cov-16.377410_pt1 | contig 12472 bp, 9 predicted proteins | sample MGYA00237776_ERZ505498 | MGnify/ENA primary metagenome ERZ505498 (study PRJEB26159, sample SAMN06265151) | marine metagenome | isolation source: Helgoland LTER site | place: Germany:Helgoland, sampling... | reverse complement strand
GGCTTTGGCAACAACGCCAACTCATTGTACGGACAGTATCAAGGGATGTCAGAAGCGGCACAGCAAGACCGCCTTGGCAACGCTATGAACTACGCATCAGCAAACTCTGGTGGTCTAGTAGACGCCGCAATGCGTGATGACCGTCGTAACCTACAAGAGAACACTTTGACTGGCATAGACATGGCGGCAATGGGTTCTGGTAACATGAACTCTAGTCGCGCTGGTGTAGCGGAAGCAGTAGCTAACCGAGCATATGACGACAGACGTGCTGATGTAGCTACAAACATCCAGAATAGTCTTATTGACCGTAGTCTAGGCCAACAGGCACAACAGTTCCGTGACCAAGGTTCTGCATTGCAAGGTGCTGGACAGGCAAACCAAAGCATCCAAAGTGCTTACGGTGTTGGTATGAATACTCTAGGACAAGGTGCTAACTTCGGTATGAACGCTGGTAACAGTTTACAAGGTTACAACCAAGCAAACCTTAATGACCAGAGGCAACGATTTGAAGACCAACGTGACTTTGAGATGAATCAGCGTAAAGGCTATCAATCAGGTATCTTGGGTAAGGCTCCAAACTCGTCTGGTAATGGCGTACAAGCTAACATGAATAATCCGTATGCCGCCGCACTAGGTGGTGGTATGGCTGGCTTTGGTTTTCAGCAAGAGTATTTCCCACAGCAAACACCGCAAACATCATTCTATAGGCCAACTGTAGGTGCAACAGCAAACCCACACATGAGATAAAGGAGGATTATAATGAGACAACCAGTTCTATCACAAAGCTACCCTAACTATAGTCCACCGATGCCTCCAGTGTTAAATACAGGTAACTCAAACAGCGTTATACAACAAAACATTGACAGCTTAAAAATTACTAATCCAGAAATATACGAAAAATACAAGAACGACCCAAAGACACTTGTGTATATGGCAAACTCTTTTTTAGAAGTAGCCAAAGACCCTGAAATGACGGCACTTGAAGAGTTAGAAGCACCTCGAAGAAATAATTTCTTAAAAGGTATACTTAGTGACCCAACTCGCGGCGAAGTTATAGACCAACAAAAAAAAGACGCTGAAGAGTTTGGTGAAGATTATGCACTAGACCAACGTGCTAAGTCTCTTGCCGCAGTAAGTCGGGCACAGAAAGACCCTACCACTACTCTTTTCGATGATGGTAATAAAGTCCCGTCTGCGTACACTGAACCTGTTCTTTACAACAACCCAGAAGAAAATGATTTTGGACAGCTAGATAAAGTTGAAGAGCCTCCGTTGCTTGCTGATTTTACGTCACCAATGCCTACAGGCGCACGTTTAGACCCCTACATGGACATACCTAATGTAAAACAGGATGATCCTATAGATGACATGGTAGCTGGAGAGAACCTATACCCATACACACCCACTCCAGATGGACACCATAGAATGCCAAATGGCTCCATTATGCCAGACTCTGAGATGCCTGTAGGTGCTCGTCTTGACCCTTACATGGAAATACCACAGACAGATGTACCAGAGGGCGTATTGAATACCAAAGACGGGACTAAACCTAAAGGTAACGGCATCTTAAACACTGATACTACATCCTCTAATGATCGCAAAGGTAGCGCAGTGTCTGCAAACGCCCGTGGTTCTGCTATGCCTTTTGGTAAGATCAACAGGAACGAAGCACTTATGCGTATCGGTGGTGCTATTGTTGGTGGGTCATCTCAAGGTTTCTCTGGTGCAATGAAAGCCGCAACAGACGAGTTTGGTAACATTAAAGATGCTAACAGACAGGCAGAGACTGACGCATTCAACAAAGCAGAGGCAACAAGACTTGCTGAAGCCAGAATACAAGCACAAAAAGACAAGGCTGACAAAAATAAGAAAGCAATGGGTATGCCTAGTGCTGTCTATAAACAGGCCGCATTGACTGCCATTACTGACATCAAAGGTAGGTTAGCAAACGAAAGTGCATTTAACCCATTTGACAACAATACTGGTCTCTTTGGTTATGCTATGTCTCACGTAGCTGGTACAGATGCACATGATACAGCAAACGCTATTGATACAATTGAAGCATCTATCGGGTTTGACAGGCTACAAAAGATGCGTGATGATTCACCAACTGGTGGTGCTTTAGGTCAGGTTTCAAACATAGAACTTGCACTATTAAGAAAATCACTAGGTTCATTAAAACAGTCTTCATCAAGAGCACAGTTTGTTAAGAACCTAAATGCAATAGAAGTACAATACAAGAAAGCTGTTGCCGCTGTAGAAGCACAACAACGCGAGTGGTACAGAATGCAAGGTGTCGATGTTCCAGAGCCTGTAACTGACAAGTCTAAGCCAGCTGTGGTTGGAGGCTATTCAATAGTAACTAAACAGAAATAATAGGTACAGATATGCCAACATTCGAGATTACCGCACCAGATGGTAAAGTATATGACATCACAGGTGAAACACAGGAAGGCGCATTAGCGGCTTTAAAGGAACACTTAGGAGATACTGGACAAGAACAGCCAGCATCAGTTGATAACAGTAATAACACTGGTATCAACAGCCCTACAGGTGGTTTTAAAGAGGCTTTATTGCAGGGTGTAGACGCACCTTTGGATGCTATGGGTACAACTGCTAGAGTATTGGGTGCTGAAAAGACTGGTGAGTTTCTAACAAACTTAACTGAAGCCCCAGAAGGCTATGAGTCAGCATCTGCTAAGTTTATTGAAGGTGATGAAGATGGCTCCTACGCATACAGGTACTTACCAAAAGCGGCATTAGAGCAAGGTGCACAGTTTGCTGGTCAGCAGTTAGCAAGGGTTGGTGGCGCGGCTGTTGGGTCTATGTTTAGCCCAGCAGGGTCACTCATAGGTGGTATAGCCGCACCTGTTGTTGTCAGTGCCGTACAGCATCTTGGCGGTATTGCAGAAGAACGCGCAAGAAACCAAGGTAGAGAAAAGCCTAACAAAGATGACTTCTTGTATGCTTCGACTACAACCGCTGGAATAGCACTTCTGGACTCTTTGGGACTAGGTAGTGGTAAGGTTTTTGCAACAGCCCTCAAAGAGTTTGGCACAGAGTCTTTACAGAGTGTCGTTGAGCAGACAGGTACATCAGTAAACACTGAAGCTGGTCTTAATATTGACCCAAGACAAGCAGTTGGTGAAGGCATCATTGGTGGAGCATCTGCTGGCGGTGTAAACACAGCTATATCTACAGTTAGTAAGACTGGTGAAGTTGTCTTCAAACCACGCCAAGAACTTGATCCAGAAGTTGACCAAGCGGCTGGCGATGTTGCTAGGATGCTAAATGAAATTGCTAGTGATGAGGGTCTTAACCTAAAAAACATTGATCCCACATCAAAAAAGGGTGCAAACACTGCCTTAGACACAGCTAGATCAAAGAATACTACTGATATAAACACTGCCGCAAAAATCCTTCGAAAAGAAGTTCTTAAAGGTGCAGATACTGCAACCTTAGAAAGATTTAACCAAGCAATTAAAAACGCCAATACCAAAGTAGGTACTGTAGTTTCTAATGAAGACATTAAATTTATAAAAGACACTGTAGGCAAGGCATTAGAAGGCCAACAGCTTGTTCAGTCACTTTATAAATCAAATGTTGTTACAGAACTATATGCCGCTGGTCTTAAAGGTGGCTTTTCAAAGTTTACTGACAACTTCAACCCAATACCACAAATTGGTAAATCATACGATCCTGCAAGATCAATAGGCACTATGTTAAACTTAGGTGCTATTGCTGGAACAGGTGGTTCATCTTTATTAACACAAGTACCTTTAGTTGCTGGTGGACGTGCAATTGATGCAGTCACAGGCCGTAGGTCTAAAGTGAACCGCTTTGTTAAAAAGAACAAAAAGTCTACTGGTATGTCTACACCTGTTGGAATTACTGTTGAAGGCAGGACAAAGCGTCTAAAAAATGCCCAGACAGCGGCAAACAACGCTAAGATAGCTACCGCAAAAGCTAAAGCAGATGCAGGAAAGCAAGCCTTGTTTGTCAAAATGTATGAAGAGGGCTTACACCCTAATCCAACGTCCCCTAGAGGGATAGCATTTGAAGGCTTACGTGAGGTTGGTAATCTTGGAGACATGACACCAGCACAGATAGATGCTGAAATCATGCGTGTCATTAATAGACGTCTTGCAAAAGGTGCAGATGCTGATGTTCGCAGGGCACTAAATGCTTACAAATCACACCTAAAGACTGGCAAGATGCCAGACAGCGACCAAACATTGTCTTATACTGTCGGTGTAATTAAAGGTGGCTTTAAGTTTCCAAAAATTGATCCAGCCGCACCTACGTCACCAGCTTCACCTACACCCCCTGCACCACCACAGCGTAGTCCAGAGGTTCAACAAGGGATTGATGACAATAGACAGTTTGTGCAGAACCTGATTGATAAGCTAGATAAAGATAAAGCTGTTTCTGACAGTGATAGGCTAGTTCTTAACAACTCATTAAGTGAATATCAGCTAAGTCTTGGAAAAGACCCTAAGACAGCATCACAGTCACTTGTTGATCGTGCAAGAAAGAACCTTTCTAACGAAAAACTTGCAGATAAGTACCTAATGCCGTATCATACCCGTGTCGTTTCACAACAAGCGGCTATAAACACAGGAGTTGATAAACCAAATGGCGATACAGGAACAACAGGATCACCACCTACATCGGTATCACCGACACCTCCTGTCTTGGAACCAACACCCACTAACCCCCCAAATCCAAAAGAGACTGGCGGAGGAACTCAGCAAGAACCCAACGTGGGAGATGGCGGAGGACAAGGGGTACTTGGAACACCAGAACCAGTAGTAACTAAACCACCCTCACCAGCTGAAGTAAAAGCAGAATTACCAGAAGCCGAAGCCTTAATTGAAATTGGCAAGAAAGGTACAAAGTATGAAAATGGTATCCAAGACTGGGCTTCAGCACTAGACGCGGCTAAGAAGCTAGGCCTACAAGTCAACCTTTTTAAAAGTATAAGTAGGATGCGAGAGGATGCTAAGTTTCGTTATGGTACAATCAAGCCAACTACACAGGCTTTCTTTAGTGACTATAATAACAAAGGTGGTGCTGGCGGTACAATATTTACTATGGTTCCAAATGCCTCAAAGGGTTTAAATAAAGAAACTAAAAAGCTAAAAAGAGTTACAGAAATTGAAGCCATAAAATCTCTTTTACATGAGGTGGCGCATGGAGTTACTCAGGGCAATCTTACTGGAAAAGGTATATCTAAACCATATTCAAAATTAGGTAAAAATGCTTTTACTGGGCAGATGAACAAATATGGAGATGGGACTTTTACAGGCAGTATCATTGCGCCAGTCTTGATGGAATACCACCAGTTAAAAGACAACAGCCCTATATTTGACGAGATCAACAACCTACAGTGGAATATAAAGGCTTATGCTGAAAACAACCCAAAATCTACAGTGGCTATAAGGTCATTTTCAACTCGTATTGAAGAACTAATGTCTAATAATCCTACTATGACTAAAGGAGAGGCGGCTGATGTTGTTTCAGAAGGTCTTCCAAAATACCAGAAATATGCCATGAACTTTGCAGAGGCCGCTGTTGATCCAGTGTGGGTCTATATGTTCAATCCAAAACTTGCCAAAGAATTAATGCCTGAGACAACTAAAGTCATCAGGGATGAATTTAAAAAAGCTGGCAACAAGCAAATTAGGTTCTACTCAAGTTCTTTCGCAACAATATTAGCTATAGTTTCAGCTATGGTTGCAAAGGAAAGTGGCGAGGACGAAGAGCCAACTGAAGGAATACTCAGTCCACAAGAAGGTATCTTATCAGCATAACAACATACAGCCCCAGTAATGGGGCTTTATTATTTCAAGGAGCCAATATGATAGTAAAAACAGCGTATGACCTAGTGCCGTACCTAGAAGCTATAGAGACTATAAAAGCATCGTCTTTAACCAAAGATCAAAAGTCACAGATACTAAAGGAGATGAAGTATTCCTTTATCGACATAGTGTTTTGCAAGCAGTGTCCAAATACACACTCTATAATCTCAAGCATACTAGGAGAGCACAATGGGAGCACCCAAGGAACCAAGAAAGAAGTCGCCAAAGAAGGAACTGAAGTATCCAAAGAAGGCAACTCCAAAAGAGAACAACTACTTCACAAAGTTAATGCAAACCGAGGAAGGAAGGGCACTACGCAAGCAGTGGTCAACCAAAAAACGTAAGAATGGAGGAAGGCCAGTAGGCACTCCAGATGGCTACACACTAGAAGCCATTACTCCTATCCGAAAACAGGCACAGAAAGACGCTGAAAGGATTGTAGCTATCATGGCTAAAGAAAACAATATTGATGACGAGTACGCTGTTGAAGCACTTAAAACCGCAGTCGAGATCATGCGTGAACCAGCGCAGAACCGAGACAAACTAACAGCCGCAAGAATGGTCTTAGACTTTACTAAGACAAAACCAGTATCAAAGAGCGAAGTCACTGTTGGTAAAGCAGAAGCCTTCTTGGAGTCGCTTTTAGTAAGTGACACAGAGGAAGAGCAAACCGACGATGGAAACGAAACTTAAAGAAGTACGCCGCAAACTATATGACGAATTTGACTTTTACTCAAAGTCAGCACTCAAGATCAGAACCAAAGATGGAGACATCAAGCCCCTCAAACTAAAGCCAGCACAGATTATCCTACAAGAAGCTGTAGATAAACAAATGGCGACTGAAGGCAAAGTTCGCATCATAATCTTGAAGGCTAGACAGCAAGGTCTATCAACTTATGTAGGCGGCTATTTATACTTTAATGTTTCCCAGCGCAAAGCATGTAAAGCAATGGTGGTCACACACCACTCTGACAGTACAAGAGCACTGTTTGACATGACTAAACGCTACCATGAGAACTGCCCAGAGCTACTCAAGCCACACACAAAGTATTCATCTCGACGAGAGTTGACCTTTGATGTCCTTGATAGTTCTTATGTAGTTGCTACAGCTGGTGGTGAAAGCATTGGACGTGGTGAGACACTTACACATGTTCACGCATCAGAACTTGCGTTCTGGCAGAAATCAACTGCCCTAGAAAACTGGAATGGTATGACGCAAGCCGTACCTAGCAAGAAAGGCACAGCTGTATTCGTTGAGAGCACAGCTAATGGTGTCTCTGGTATATTCTATGACTTATGGAAAGGTGCAGTGGATGGCTCTAACGGCTACGTCCCTGTGTTTATCCCTTGGTATGTAGACCCAGAGTATCGTGAGCCTGTACCTGAGAACTTTAAGATAACTCCAGAGGAAGAGGACTTATCTAAGAGATACGACTTAGACAACGAACAGCTGATGTTTCGTCGGCGTAAGATCGCACAGAACGGCATAGATTTATTTAGACAGGAATATCCAGCGGAGCCCGAAGAGGCTTTCTTAACCACTGGGCGTCCTGTGTTTAATCCAGAGTCATTACAAGATGACTTGAAGAAATCAAGAGACATTGAAGCACGTCTGGCACTAGAAGGTGAAGACTGGCTTGAGAACATGCGTGGAGAATTGACAACCTACCGCAAACTAGATGATGGCGAGAAGTACACCATAGGAGCAGACGTTGCTATGGGTGTCAGAGGTGGTGACTGGTCGGTTGCCCAAGTTCTCGACAGCAAGAAACGACAGGTGGCAACCTATCGTGCCCAAGTTCATCCTGATTACTTTGCAACTGTCCTCTATAAGCTAGGTGAGTTCTTCAACTTTGCCTACATAATTGTAGAGAACAACAGCCATGGTATTCTAACATGTACCCGTCTTGGGAAAGACATGGCCTACCCCAACTTCTACACAGAAGTACAAGTAGATAAACTAACTGACAAAGAGACAATCAAGTTAGGCTTTACTACTACATCCAAGACAAAACCTCTGATCATTGATGAACTCAGAGCCTCAGTTCGAGAGGGAAAGATCGAACTAAACGATAAAGTCACTATTCGGGAAATGCTAACATACATCGTCACACAAAGCGGTGGGATGGAAGCAGAGTCAGGATGCTTTGATGACTGCGTAATGAGTTTAGCCCTAGCCAATCATATTCATGAAGGTGCTTGGGAGCCCATAGATGCAGTTGACGATTACTATATTGAGATGGTTTAGACATGAAATCAAATAAAGATTATAAAAAACTCGACGACGATCAGGTTGTGTCCATAGTAGATACTAACCTAAGACGTTCCATTGGATACTATGACTCTGAGCTGTCAAAAGAACGCCGACAGGTAATGGACTACTACAGTGCTAAACTGCCACGCCCAGCGCATGATGGTAATAGTAAGTATGTAAGTCAGGACGTTTATGATGCTGTAGAAAGTATGAAGGCGGCTTTGCTGGAGACATTCAGCACAGGAAACAAAACACTCAGGTTCTCACCACAGAATGCTGATGATGTTCCTACAGCTGAAGTCTGCACAGAGTACACCGACTACGTTCTACATCGTCAAAACAACCTGTTTGAAACTATGCAGACTGTTATTCACGATGGTCTTATAGCCCGTGCTGGCGTAGCTAAAGTTTACTGGTGTATGCAAGACGAAAGTACACTTGAGTATGTCGAAGGACTTACAGAGGAAGAACTAGACGTACTATTAGCAGAAGACAATGTAGAGATCGAAGAACTTGTCGAAGAGGCTGGAATGTTCTCTGGTGAGCTACGTGTAACCCGTGACACTTCACAGGTTAAAGTAGAAGCTATTGCTCCAGAAGAGTTCTTGATTGAACCTCAAGCAAAGTCACTAGATGACGTTAGCTTCTGTGCACATCGAACTAAGAAGTCTATCTCTGAACTCATAGAGATGGGATATGATGAAGACTTAGTTGCTAAAATCTCTGACAATGAAGACACAGACTTTGACAACGACCCTGAGATACTTTCTCGCTTTGATGACATAGGTGCAGACCGAGGCTTCAATGCAAAAGGATACCAGCGTCAAACTAGACAAGTAACTGTGGTCGAGGCTTTCATTGAGCTAGATGTTGAAGGAACTGGTGTTGCTGAACTCTACAAAATAGTCAAAGCATCAAACATCTTACTTGAGAAAGAGATAGTAAACAGACGTCCATTCGTAGCATTTGTGCCACTACCTATTCCACATGCTTTTCACGGCAACAACTTTGCTGAGAAACTATTAGGAATACAAAATGCACGTACAGTATTAACACGTTCTATTCTTGATCACGCTATGGTCACTAACAACCCACGTTATACAGTGGTTAAAGGTGGTCTTACGAACCCAAGAGAACTAATTGATAATCGTGTGGGTGGCATCGTCAACGTGACACGCCCAGACGCTATTAACCCTATGCCTCAAGCATCACTGAACCCGTTTGTATTCCAAACTATTCAAATGTTAGATGAGGATAAAGAAGATACCTCTGGTGTCTCTCGCCTGTCCCAAGGTCTTAATAAAGACGCTATAAGCAAACAAAACTCAGCGGCAATGGTCGAGCAGTTAGCTACAATGAGCCAACAGCGACAGAAGATCATAGCGCGTAACTTTGCGAACAACTTCCTAAAGCCTCTATTCTCAATGGTCTATTCATTAGTCGTAGAGAACGAGTCTGAAGAGAAGATTGTTGAGTTAGCTGGACGTTATGTCCCTATCGACCCATCGCAATGGGCAGATAAACGTGACGTACAAGTTGAGTTCCACTTGGGCTACGGCGATCAGGAGCAACTGGTGCAAAAGCACTTGTCGTTCCATCAACTATTCTCCGCTGATCCTACACTTGGACAAATGTACTCTCCGCAGAACAAGTTCAAGATGTTGGCATCAGTCCTAGAGAAATCAGGTATCAAGAATGTTGCTGACTTCTTAACAGACCCAGCGATGATACCTCCACCGCCACCTGATCCAAATGCAGAGATGCAAATGCAGATGGCACAGCAACAGATGCAACTTCAAGAACGACAAACAGCTGTCGCTGAAATGAAGGTACAGATGGATGCACAAATGCGGCAAATGAAACATGAGCTAGACACTATGAAGGCTCAACAAGCATTCGCCCTACAATCTGACAAGCAAGACCTCAACGAGACTGAGTTTGAACACAAAGAGTTCGTGAACTTAGAGGAACTAGAGATCGCAAGAACTGCTGATGATGTCAGAGCAATCGCAAGTCCAAACGGATAAGCACAACACAATAAGGAAAGCACATGGCTACACAAGAAGAGCAACTTGTGATGGCTGGAGATGAAGCTGGAGCCGTACTAAGCGGTTCCGCCTTCAATTCAGTTATCAATGAACTTGTCGAAAGATCATTTCAGACGTTTGTAAACACTGAACCAGCAGACAAGGATAAACGGGAGTATGCCTATAACCACTATCGAGCATTAGTAGACGTGGTGGATACTCTAAAACAGCGAGTTCAAGTGCGTGACAGCATTATTGAACAGCAGAACGGCGACAACAGCCAAGAGGAGACTGCTCCATGAACAACGAGCAAAACGTAAACTCTGAGCCGCAAGCATTAGATGTTGATGATGCGGCAGACGCAATCTTAGGACGATGGGATGACGGGGAAACCTTATCTGAAGTCGAAGTAGAAGATGCAACATCTGAAGACCTTGCCGAGACAGAGGTAGATGAAGATGAAATAGACGATGAAGAGGACGATCAAGACGAGTTAGACCTTGAAGACCCTGATGAAGACGAAACCACCGATGAAGATGTCCAAGAAGATGAAGACGAAGACGACGAAGAGGATGACGAACCTCTAGCCGCTTCTGACGATCAGATTGTAGACATTGCAGTCAATGGTGAGTCCAAGAAGGTATCTGTAAAGGACTTAAAGCGGCTTTATGGTCAAGAAGCATCTCTAACTAAAAAGTCTCAAGATTTGGCTACCCAGCGAAAGCAGTCAGAAGAACAACTGGCTCAAACGCAGATGTCATATCAGAAGTTATTGGAACGCGCAGAAGCTAGGTACAAACCTTACGCTGACATTGATATGTTAGTAGCGTCACGCGAGATGGATGCAGAAACATTCTCTCAACTACGCCAAGACGCGAAGCAAGCAGAAGACGACTTAAAGTTCCTACAGGAAGAAAGTGGTCAGCTTGTATCCCAAGCACAGCAACAGCACCAGCAAGCAACTAGAGAGGCCGCCGCAGATTGCGTCAAGGTTCTCCAAGAACAACTGCCTGACTGGGGCAACGAACTCTATTCAGATATTCGTGACTATGCTGTCAAATCGGGATTACCCAAGGATCAAGTCGATCAGTACACAGACCCACAGGTCATCATGCTGATTAACAAAGCCAGACTTTACGACCAGTCAAAAGAGTCCGCCAACAGCAAGAAAGCCAAGGCCAAACTCAAGAAGTCGAAAAGTGGCAAGAAGGTTCTTAGTTCCAAGAAAGCACCACCCTCTAAAAAGACTATCCAGAAAGCTAATCAACAGAAGCAAATGGATATGCTGAGTGGTGCTAAAGACCTTGATGATATTGCAGACGCACTCATGAGCCGCTGGGAAGATTAAATCTTTTCAAACTTAATCCTAAAATTGTGAGGAACAATTAAATGAGTACATATACAACTTATAACCAAGTTGGTAAAAAGGAAGATGTTTCAGACATCATTACCAACATTTCACCATTCGCTACGCCTATGCAAGCGATGATCAAGAACGAAAAAGTATCAGCTAGAACTTTCTCATTCCTTGAAGATTCATTAGCAGACTCAGCTGTAAACGCTGTAGTTGAGGGAGCCGACGCATCAATGGCAACATTGACAGATGCAACTGAGCGTACAAACAACACTCAGATCATGTCTAAAGCCTTCCAAGTATCAGCAACAGCTGATGCAGTAGCTACATATGGGCGTGCAAAGGAAACTGCACATCAATTAGCTAAGAAGTTGAAGGAAATTAAGAAAGACTATGAACGTGCAATGGTTGGCGTAGAGCAAGCCGCAGTTGCTGGTAATGCTTCAACAGCACGTAAGATGACTTCTTTGTTAAACCAAATTTCTACAGGCGTAGACGCTGGTTCAAACGCAACAGATGCTTTAACAGAAGCAAAACTATTGTTAGCTGGTCAAACAGCATACGACAATGGTTCTGATGTTGACACATTCATGATCAAGCCAGCTGATGCACAAATCGTTGCTGGTTTCTCAGCGGCATCTGGTCGTAATCGTGAAATCTCACAAGGCAAAACATTGGTCAATGCGATTGATCTATATGTGAGCCCTTACGGCGAATACAGAGTAGTATTGAACCGCGAGTTAAAGACAACTCACGCACTACTAATAGACCCAACAATGTTCAAAACATGTACGTTGCGTCCATTCACAAGAACACTACTAGCGAAGAATGGTGACTCAGATCGTCATCACATCGTTGGTGAGGTTTCTTGTAAACACACAAACTTTGGTGACTCAGTAAAAATCACTGGATTATCATAAGTCCAAAATAGACCACTAATAGGTCTTTACTAGGCCACCCACAGACACACAGGTTT
>ENA-OQVM01005300-OQVM01005300.1-marine-metagenome-genome-assembly--contig:-NODE-5300-length-12479-cov-3.261893_pt1 | contig 12479 bp, 12 predicted proteins | sample MGYA00237776_ERZ505498 | MGnify/ENA primary metagenome ERZ505498 (study PRJEB26159, sample SAMN06265151) | marine metagenome | isolation source: Helgoland LTER site | place: Germany:Helgoland, sampling... | reverse complement strand
AAATAGATGTCAATATGGAAAATATAAGGCATCATGGAATTTAATTTTAGGAAAAATGACGTTTTATTTTACCTATACTCAAATTCGTTGACAGTTCAACATCATCAGAATGCATGTCCTTAACGACGTGTTCATTAGAGAAATATTTGATACATTGAGATAGCAAGAATAAGCCAACAGCCTTCGCAGTAAAGAAGATCCACCCTGCCGGTGCATGAAAACACTCCAAGGCAATTTTAGGCGAAAAGGTAGCGCCCATCGCAATCAGTGATGAATTCTCAGCGCGTTTAATACCCAGACCGAAATAATGCCAATGGGAAACAGTAAGAAGGCTTGGGGGAAATGGAATTCCCGCTTAAATACCCAAGGATAAAGGCCTGTAAATATGGAGATTAATCCTATGCCCTCATACCCGGGACAACTTGGCGCAATGATGACGATAAAATCTTCCGCGCTAAGGGCTAAATTAACTTTATCAACATGAACCCGATCAAACATCAGCTCCAAAAACCATTGAGAAACTGTGGAGGTCATCTTGTCCAAAGGATACCAAAACTGTTAGAATTGGCGACAAAAAAAGTCAATACACCAATAGCGGCCGCTACAAGCAAAGCTGATTTTTCTTTTGCTAAAAAAATATTCCAAAAACTGAGCGGCCCCAATATAAAAGGGAGCACACGGCGATAACAGCAGCCGCGAAAACCATCCCAGAGCAATCAGCAAAGCCGAATCGCTCGTTACAGCACTGCCTGCAAATATTTCAATGGTGAGAAAATAAAAGCAATGCATTGCAACAGCAACCAATACCACTTTTTACGCTGGCCCTGGCTCGCCAAAATAGCTGGATGTGAACCTTAAAACGAGGTGTCAATAAATTAAGAAAGGCCACCACAAAGACAAGTATAAATCGTGAAGGTGGCCCATATTCGACAGCACCAATGCCAGCACACCGTCCTTACTTGCGAGAGTTTGCGCATCCACCCGCAGGCCCACAACCAGTAACTCTACTAGCAACAAGGCGGTAAGTAATACAAAGGGTAAAATCCACTGAAGATTACTGCCGTTGTTGTTATTGGCTGTCATATTCCTTTCACTAATAAATTAAATGCTAAATCAGGGCAAATAATAGCAAACGGGACAGAATTGTTGAATTTTCTAGGATTCCTACTAAATTCATGTCGGCATTATTAACAAATGATGTTATTGGTATAGTTCAATATAAGTTTAAGCTTTTGTATGTTTGGTATGAAAGTAGCTGGACCTAATCAGCTACTTTATAAGATACACATAAACAAAATACCATTTAGCCGTTACTCATGTCCTTGCATAATACTAATCGATACCTGAGAGCATGTTGAGCGTCATAAACAATAACAAGCAATTAACCCTGTCATTACTGGTCATCATGATTTTGATGGGCCTATTCTGGAGCGGCTCTCGCTATCCAGCTTTAAATGAAAAGACTGCTATGATAGCTGACCTACGCTTTGAGGATCCATTGAGCTTCGAAGCTGTATTTCCTGTTAAGCCGCACTTCCCGTTATGGAAAAAGGTAACCTGCACCAACATTAACTGGGCTCATACCAATCAGCAAGGAATGATTTTTGGGGTGTTATTGGGAGCCGCTTTTTTAACATTAATTCCTCTATTTCGCGTACGTTACTTTAAAGGGCATTTTGCCAATAACTTTTTTTGGGGCGCTATTGGGGCACCTCTGGGTGTTTGCGCCTATTGCTCGTGGTATGCATGATGCGGGGACACGCATCGAGACAACATTGGCGACAATGATTAGCTCGCCCACATTAAATGTGATTATGTTAATCATGATGTTCACTTTATTACCACTGCGCTTTGTGGTTCAGAAACTAATTTTTGCACTGGCTTCATCTTACTTCTTATCCCACTGTTGAGCCAATATTTGTTTTCACGCTGGCCCATTGCCCAGGAAAACCATGAAGACCAGTGTGAAATCGATATCAATCCCGCTGGCATCAACATCGAACAAGAAGATAGCTGGCTGCATACTTCACTGTGGTATCCAAAAGCCTATGCCAATAATCTGTGGTTTATCATAAGAGTAATCATTCCCCTGATGATGCTGGCAGGCCTGCTGGGAGCATTGCTGGTCAGTGTGTTGCCCTGGGAAACCATTACTGCAAATATCGAATACGTGAAACGTTGGAAGAAATTGCTATTCATTAGGCTGACGGCCATGTTCGGTTTATTTTTGCCGGTACCTATCGCCTCTGGCGTAGCCATAAGTGCGGCTTTATATGCTGCGGGCTTACCTGCCAGCTATGTGATGGTGCTGTTATTTACCCTGGGAATTTTCAGTGTGTATTCGTTTTCAATTATTGGCAATGCAATCTCCTGGAGAGTTTCTGCCACGATTGCTGTTGTGTTAGTCGGTATGGGTGCTGCTGATGGATTCACAGCGAGCTATGTTGGTAAATATGTGCAAGCACGTAATCTGAAATTATTTTATGAAGCCTTTTCCGAAGACAACGGCACCGAGATTACAATGATCGAGCGAAACACTCCCTACCGCTCAAGTGATGACAAATTAATTAATGATCTAAAGACTACAGCCTTAGCCTTTCAAGATTTACCATCTCTAAGCACTCCACAATTGCAGGTACAACACCGCCCCTATAATGATCGCCAGGGCGGCAACGAATTAACTTTCGGACGCACAGACAGCGTGCAAATGGGGATAGATGGTTACCTACCGCGTCCATCGATGCATCACGGTTTGTTACCGTTTATATAAATAGCTGGCATCGCCACCGGAGATGTATATAACGATGGGCGCACCGATTTATTAATCAAAGTCAACAACGAGCTTCGCTTATATGCAATGGATGTGGTGCAATACTACGTCGAACACAGTCTCGGGTTTGATGGGTTCGAGGACACAACCATATTCACTACTGCGCGGGTTGACCTTAACAATGATGGCTGGATGTGTTCTTTTCTGCATTTAAAAAAGGCAATTTTGTATTGTATAACCAGCAAGGTCATTTCCCACCAACCCAGTTACACGTTTTACCCAAAGTTGAGGCTGACTTCGCACTATCTGTCGGTTTTGGAGATCTCGACAAGGATGGACTGCTGGAAATCGCTCTCGGCAATTATGTTACGCAAGAACATAGACGCACGACCGACCGATCCAGAAACGTACTATTACGTCCAAGTTTTCTTGGTTACCAAGCTGAACTCTTACCGGATCCGCCTGGAGCAAAACTCTTGATATTATTTTCGGATCTGAATATGGATGGTGATATGGACATCATTTTTGCAAATGATTTTGGCGTGCCGGATAGTCTGTTTTTTGGTAACGGATCTGGCGAACTGAATCTGGTTATGCGCGAACACAATCTATCACTTAAATCCGGCTCCACCAGCATGAGTTACGACTCAGCTGACATCAATAATGACTTGTCTCTGGAGCTTTTCCTCACCCAGACCACAGGCAACAAACCCAGTCAGCGAGCACGCTTAAACCTCAAACCCAATGAAAAGGCCTGCAAGGAGATTAGCAGCAACAAATGGCGACAACATTGTGAGCTCAGAGCCAACTTGCATTAAGCTGTATAAGCACCCACGCCATTTGCCAGCCTGAACCTTGCAACCCCCTGGACCAAAAAGATTGCATTACCACTAATCTATTCCGTCTCAAGGCTCGACCTTAATTGAAAGGGGCTGAGGAAAATAAATATTGCACGTTGTTTTCAACACGATGGGAAGAACTTGCCCAACTTTGCCAACCCTTGAGAAGCGTGTAAAGGAAAGTGAAAAACCAAAAACTCCGTATGTCGAAGTAGTAAAAAGACTAAATCTACTGTTTACTTGTGAAACCGATGGGCGCTTTACAGAAAACTCTGTCGATTGGGGTTTGGACGTTACCGGTTGGTCCTGGAGCTCACGCTTTGCTGATCTCGACAACGATCAATGCCAGGATGTCTATGTAGTTAATGGCGTGAATATTAAAAAAGAATGGGCATCCAATAAATTCTTACGCAATATAGAGGGCCAACATTTTGTTGACCAAACCGAAAAAGCTGGTTTAACCAGCCATCTAACCGCAGGAGCATTCTCGTTCCTCGATATAGATAGCGATGGTGATCAGGACATTATCACAGTCCCCTTTGACGTCTTGCCAATTTTTCATCTCAATCAAATGGACTCTGGCAACAGCATTGATATTGAACTGTGAGACTATATAGGGAATCACTTTGGTATTGGTACCAAAGTGATTATTCATTACGGACCTGAAGATTCACTTAAGCAAATTCGAGAACTCAAAACCAGCGGTGGCTACCTATCATTTGATGCACCAACTCTTCACTTTGGCCTGGCTGAGTTTGGCAACGTATCCACTATTGAAGTGAAATGATCTACCGGTGAAACTCAAGTCATCAAAGGCGATTTTCCTGTAGGACCGACTTATAGGCTAACTAGAGTGGGTCCAGAAAATTTCAAGGTGGTCCGGAACTAAGACTCAAGTCTAATTTTCAATAATCTTTTCAGCAAAAAAATGCTATGAGCAGTTGGTAAATGTATTTTACATAATAAGATAAAACTCCCCAGCGCTTACAACGGACCCATTAATTTCCCTTTGTTTTACCTAGGCTAGCCCAATTTCCTTTAATACGACAATCTGCAAGTATGGAATAGCTGCCCTTTACCGTAGCTTCTACCGTAGTGTAAGGATACGTCTCCCACCTTTTCAAGCTATACTTTTTCCATTGATTAGCAGCATTAGATAGTCTTATAAATAAGTCTATTTCAACAATAATGAATATAGACCCCACAAACAATTTACGTAGGTAAAGACTAATGCTACATCTTCTGTATAATAATTATCCTAACAATTACTCAACCCAAGCATATAAATCGTACACGATATGACAACTCAACGAACTCCCAAGAAAAAACTTAAGCCTGTACCAGTTACTTTAGTCATGTTTATGGCAATTACTGCCAGCACCCTTGTGATTCAAAATACCTTTGCGGCCAAAGAACCATCAAACCCGTTGCATCAAGAACACTCTTCTAAAAACCAAATCTCTGAACAACGAATACCCAAAAATCACAGTCTCAAAACTATCGTGGAGGGTAAACAAAGTCAATTGCCTCAAAGCCCTACACTAATTCAATTTTGGGCACCCTGGTGCCATAGCTGCGCGGGTATCATATGGGATTTAGATCCGATTTTAGATCAATTTCCACTGATAAACTTTGCATCAATTAACATTGATAACAATGATAACAATGATAACAATGATAACAATGATGAAAATGCCAGAACTTATATTCAAAAACACACGCTCTACTCAAAATATCAACATGCCTTTTATACAGAAGCAAGCTCTAACCTGCTAACAGAACTAAATGTATCTGCTGTACCATTGATTTTATTGGTCAACAAAGAAGGTAAAGTCGTTTTTCGTTACGCATCTCACCTCAACTCTGAATCAAAAAGTCAGTTAATAAATGCTATGCAACAAGTGGAAGCCAGATAGGTTGAGAATCACCAAATCACTCTTAGTCATTACAACAGCGGCGCTGATATGCCTAAAAGCCACTGCCGACATTACCTTTGAAGAACATATTACCCCAATACTTCAAAATCATTGTCTACTGTGTCATTCCGAGTCAGGCATATCATTTTCATTTGAAAATCCTGAGACAGCTTACAAATTTGGACCGGCCATGGTATCGGCTGTAGAAGAGCGCCGAATGCCGCCCTGGCTGGCAGAGCCAAGTCATATACAATATGAGGATGACTACTCTCTCAATAAAGAAGAGATACGTACTTTCACACAATGGGGAGAAAACAATTACGCACGAAACAATGCTTTAATAAAAGTTAAAAATATACTCAGTTATACCGCCCAGAATTCAACATTTAAATCAGATAAAGAAGTTATTGTTAACAATGGCAACAGTTATTTACCTAATCAGAATAAAAAAGACGACTATCACTGCTTCTTGATGGAATGGCCAGAGAAAGAGAAGACTTATATTACGGGGTTAAGAGCCATACCGGGAAACGCAAAAGTCATACACCACTTAATATTATTTACTGCTACCCCCGAGATTGCTCCTCATTTAAGAAAAATGGAATCAGAGGAAGAAGGATCAGGTTATGAATGTTTCGGGGGGGGAGCACCTGATCGCTTAGGCAACCCCAGTGTGCGTGCAGCATTAGACAAACTTGAAGATGGATTAAGCAGAAAAATAAATAGTGGAATCAATTTTCTTTCACACTGGGCTCCAGGAATGAATGGCATTCAATTTCCTAAAGACACAGGCATTCCAATTGAACCTGGTGCATTAATCATCGCACAAATGCATTATTACTCAGCGTTTGCTCCAGGCGAATCAGATAAAAACAGCGCAATGCACTTCATAACGAAGAAAGAGGTTAAAAAACCCGGGTTCTTTGTAACAATTACAAATAGAAAATGGTTAAATAGCAAGGGAAATAAAACCATGGTAATTCCCTCTAAACAAGAAGCAAGTTATTCAATAACAGAAAATTTTAGGAAAATTCAACGGCGGGTTCTGTCAATACTTAAAATAAAATCCAAAGAAATAAAAAACCTGGAACTACACTCTGCAAATATACATATGCACAGCTACGGAAAGGCCGGAAAAGTATTTCTTGATGATCCATTGGGTAACCGTGAAAGATTACTAACAATCAATAATTGGGATTTAAACTGGCAAAGGAATTTCACCTTTCACAAACCCAAAGTCTTACCTGAAAAAGATTTAAAAGATTACAAGATCAGCATTGAATGCGAATATACCAATCCCTGGGAATACCCAATTTACGGAGGTTTTGGTAGTAATGATGAGATGTGTATAAATTTTTCATTTATTGCTGTCGACAAGAAAATAAAAAAAACGCTATAGCGGTAATCCATTACTTATCGCATCGCTACAGGCAAACAGCAAGGACGAAAAAAACATTGCACCTATGGCAGAGCAGGGGCTTGCGTCAGGCTGTGCCGCAAATGTGGCAGGCTTCAGTCTCCATGCAGGTGTCATGAGCAACTCACAGGATAGGGGTAAACTCGAAAGGCTGTGCCGTTGCTTATTGTGAAGAGAGTCCCGCTCTGGGGTATCATAAAAAAGGTTGGCAATAACGACTTACCCTAAGGTGCGTTCCAAACTAAAAACACCCTACCGTGACGGCACCACCGGTGACCGGCACAGTCATGTGCACTTTGAGCCGCTGGAATTTATTGCCCGTTTAGCGGCCTTGGTACCCAGACCCCGCGTTAATCTGAGGCGCTTAGATGTGAAACGTTCCTGTTTCTCACCCTACGGGCAACCTCTGGTTGGCTTAATTCATTCCTGATGAATTAGTACATGGCGTATTTGTGCGGGGTGGCCCTCCACGGGGTGGCCCTCCACGGGGTGGCCCTCCACCAAACAGTCGGCACCGCGTGACAATAACGCCGTCTTTACGAAATAAGACTAAACAAGCCTTGCCGACAGGGCAGGAAAAAACACGGGCACAAAAGCACTAATCGATGACCTAGGCGCAAAGACTTAAACGGGTTTTTAACATCGACATTGAAACCTGTGAGCATCGCGCTGGTGCAGTTAAGGTTATAGCGAGCATTGACAAATCGGCAGTAAAGCCGATTTGCACATCCATTGGTGATCCAAAAGATACTCAGTCACCTGAATACAAAAAATGACGAAGTCGTTTAATTATTACCCTCACAAAGTCGAGCACCGCCTCAGATAAGTCTGTTTGAATAAAAGCCGTTCATCATCATAAGCAGTATTCAGAGCTGGTTTGCACAACAGCGGGAAGCGCTTGTCTTGAATTCTTAATTAAGTAGAAACAGTTGATTAATAAACGAAAAATAGCCGAATTTCACTCCCTTAAAAATATGAAATAGATGTCAATATGGAAAATATAAGGCATCATGGAATTTAATTTTAGGAAAAATGACGTTTTATTTTACCTATATTCCTTTGTGTCGATGGAAGTTTATGCGCAACGTTTTGTCGAAGCCTATATCAATTCCCTACAAATAGAGGACATCTGAAATGGCTGATATCGAATTGCATTATGATAGCGAACTTACTTCTTTTCTCGAAGCGATCTGGGGCGAAGGTTATTTGTCGCCCGGCGGCCCTGAAAAAGTTGCGCGCGTTGTTGAAGGTTTGGATCTGAAAGGCAAACGGGTTCTGGACATTGGCTGCGGCACAGGGGCAATAGCTGTCACCCTTTTGCGCGACCATAGTGCGGCGCATGTAACAGGCATTGATGTCGAAGAACCCGTCTGTACCGCAGCGCGTGCCCGTGCCGATCAATCCGGTTTTGGCAAGAACATCACCATCCGGCAGGTTGAACCCGGACCGCTTGATTTCACTGACGCTACCTTTGATATCGTGTTTTCAAAGGACGCAATCATTCACATTCCGGACAAGGAATTTCTGGCCGTGGAAGTTTTTCGTGTTTTGGTGCCGGGGGGTTGGTTTGTGGCATCTGATTGGCTGATTTCGCATGACAACACCCCGTCTCCCGAAATGCAGGCTTACATCAAACTTGAAGATTTGGACTTTGCGATGGCTTCCCCGACTCGCTATGAAAGTGCATTTTCGTACGCAGGCTTTACCCAATTTGGTCTGCGCAATCGCAATCCGTGGTATTTTGAGGTGGCCAAGAACGAATTTCTGTTGATGACGGGAAAAGAACGGGACGCATTTGATCGTGCCCATGGGGCCAGTTACATGCAAGAAATGGAAGAGCTTTGGGCCGCCATGATCCTGCCTTTGGAGACCGGTGAACATTGCCCGCATCACATCCGCGCCCAAAAATCGTTCTGACCCACATGATGGTCTACGTTACCTTCCGTAGGAAATGGCAGTAAACCAGTGGATTTCTCTATCGCACAAAAATGATCAGTCAGCACTTGGAAACAAGAGTTCCAGTGCTTTCATTATGGAAGCCTCAGGAAAAACTGATTGCTATAACAGGTTTCATCGCTACAGTTCTCATGAATGTAAAACGGAGCAGTTTTGGCGCGCGCTGGTTCATTTTTTGAATGATTTTAGGCGATGCAATCAGACCCCATTAAACAGTCTAAGGCAATCATCAAACTCATTCAGGAAGTGAAAAACCTGAAACTTGAGCTGCCAAGCCAACGCGCGCAAGCCGCGGCTATGGTCGAAATTTTGCACGTCATCGAAAGGTCAACCAACGACATCCAGCAGGTGTTTGACACAATTGCAAAAAGCGCAACTGAGCTTTGTAGTTAGCAATTTAGTGTGGTCTGGCGCTATGAAAGTGATTTGGATCACTATTGTTCCAGCTACGGGTTCACCGAAGAATACAATCAATTTCATACGTCGCGACCGGCTCAGCCGACACTGGAAAAGTCGATTTCGGCCGTTCTGATCAAAACTGGCAAAGTGGTTCGTGTTCTGGATGCACAATCCGAAGTTTACCTTGATCACGCGACGGCTCGGAGATTTGGATTTAGCCAAATGGTAGGTGTTCCGATACTTAGCGATGGCAAAGTCTGGGGTTCGATCATTAGGGCCTGGCCGGAAGCTGATACTCCGCTGCACTCTCATATCGCGTTGATCCAGACTTTTGCCGAGCAAGCCAGCATTGCCATCGCAAATTCACGGTTTTTGCACGAAACACAAGAAGCACTAGCATATCAGACTGCTACATCTGATGTCCTTGCCGTTATTTCGCGATCCCCGCATGAACTCAACCCGGTTCTGGACGAAGTCCTGAATGTCGCTGCGCGTATTTGCAAACCGCAATATGCTTTTATGGCGTTGTTGGATACGTCAGACGGCAAGTATCACGTCGTTGCAAGTCGCCACGCAGACAAAGTATTCATCAAATATATGCAGGACAATCCCGTTGCACCCGGCCATGGGACTTGTATCGGTCGCACAGCATTGCTGCGCGAAACGGTCTATGTCAGGGACACAAAAACGATGACAGTTACAAATGGCGAGGACACGAATAGCACAGAGATAAAGTAGGTGAAAAAAGAGAGTTGTTATTGAGTTAATGAGCAAGAACTGACTGGCTCGAATGTGCCCAAACGGTGTAAAAACTATTTTGAATACTAATCTGCGTCAGCTTCAGCCACATCCTTAGCATCGGAGTTGATGTTTCGAATATCTATTTTTAATAGTAAATGTCGGCGTTGAGTGACTTTTGGGTAGCAATAATGACTCTTAATATGGCCTTTTTCAGAAGTATGAAGAAGGTAGAGAGCTGTTTAGGGTGGTTATAGGCAATCAAGAACAATACAAGGGATAAAAGACTCAATAAAATAATTGCCCTGCATTTTCTAAAACTTTTTATTGTTGATGTCTAAAATTCCCCACCAACCATTTATGATCAGTAAAAATGCTTTGACAGCAGCATAGCTGGACACAACAACATCTAGCAGATGCCTGCGATGTGAATTTGTGTGCCATTCATCGAGTAGAAAAGAAGGCACCGCTTCGTAGGAAACCACTATGAGTTTATGTGCAGTATTTGAAATTCGCCAAAGCGTCGTAAAACTTGGCTTCCCACGTCTTCGGATCGTCTTCGACCACGGCCAGGGCCTTTGCGATCCGCCGCCATGTGTCTTCGACTGTGTCGTCGATTGGCGTTCCATCGGCCTCTTTAAACCGGTACTTCATGTCCCAGATTTGTTCGGCGATAGGGGCAGAAAAGGCGGTCATGGCAGAGAATCTCCTGTTGGGGTCACGGGCGAAGGTTTATCTTACGGGGTTCAGCGGTCGATGAAAACGACCTAATCAATCGCAGCAACAACTATTTCACGATCAATAACCTACCAGATATAGCGGTTGATCTCAATATCGACACAACATAAACCTTTCTTTGCCGCGCTATTGATAACACACCAATGCGGGTTACTTCATTGCCATCCCGGGGGGGATTGATGCCTAAAACAGTCAACATGCTGAAGCTTTCAGTCGGCACCGAAGACATTGCTGGCTTGCAAGAGTGGCAAAACACGCGGCGCGCGCAGACCGACGATGGGCTGCCGCGCCACGTCACGCGCATGTGGCCCAAACGCGGTGAAGAAATCCTGAATGGTGGCTCGATCTTTTGGGTCATCAAGGGCGTTATTTTGTGCCGTCAACCCATCCTGCGCCTTGATGAATACTTGTCAGCGGATGGAATACGGCGCTGTTCAATCGTGTGCCAAACGGGCTTGATCCGCGTCGAGGCGACCCCAAAACGCGCCTTCCAAGGCTGGCGCTATCTCGCTGTCGAGGACGCACCACGCGATCTGCCCGACGGTCGCCAAGACGAAGAAGCGCTACCGCCAGAATTGTCGAAAGCACTTGCAGCCATTGGCGTGCGGTAGGATATCTATGCGATGAAACCAACATCCTCACGCGCCGCACGCCGGTTAAGCAAGAAAGCCGCTGCAGGCGGTCCCCCCACTTTGGCGGCCTTGGATGCGCGCATCACTCGCGCTAAAATCAAAGGATTGCCCACCCCCCTTGAAGACCGCGCAAAACGTATCCTACGATCCTATTTGCAAACCGCCCAAACCTACGGAATGCCCGTCACCGACGTCATCGCGGAAATGGGTAATGGCGAGGCATCGCGCCGCCTTGGGGCCGCGGTGCGCGACGAAATCCTCAAAACGCCACCTGACGCCGTGCGCAAAGCCGCCTGCAGTGACGGTTGCGCGTTTTGCTGCATCCTGTCTGGCGGCGAAGGCGGGTTGATCACACAAGCAGAGGCCAAAACGCTTCATACCGCGCTATCCCCGCTGCAAGGCCAGCCAGACGGGCGCGCATGGCACAAAAATGCCTGCCCCGCCTTGGACCCAGAAACGCAAAGCTGCCGTGTCTATGACGCGCGACCGATGATCTGTCGGTCATTTCTATCCACAGATGCAGAGGCTTGTCGCCAAAACGCCGAAGGCGGAACGGAACAAGGTGCGGGGTTGCTGGGAAGTCACCTTGATTACCTCGCAGTGCACGCGCTGTGCCGTCAGGTTCTAAAGGGCATCACCCAGGTCCACAGCTATAGCCTAGCAGCAGTCGCAGCAGGCGCGGTTGCGGGGGATGACGCGGATATCAGCCTTGCGAACGCACGTCACAAACCAAGCGCCTTGGACACCGCATGCCGCGACGGGGCAAACGCCGCGAGCGCGTAATCAGATATCCAAAACCCGCAGCAATGCGGTTAGTTCAACACGCTGCTCGTTGGTCCAATCGTTGCGACGTCCGCGAAAGAGAGTTGCCTGACTGGCGTGGATCAACCCATCGTCAAGAATTTTCAGGCCATTCGCGCGCAGCGTTTCACCCGTTGATGTAATGTCGGCAATCGCCTCGGCGGTCTCGTTCTTAACGGTGCCTTCGGTGGCCCCTTGGCTGTCAATCAGTTGATAGTCAGCGACACCTTGATCACGCAAGAATTCGCGGACCAAACGGTGATATTTTGTCGC
>ENA-OQVM01005299-OQVM01005299.1-marine-metagenome-genome-assembly--contig:-NODE-5299-length-12479-cov-6.846557_pt1 | contig 12479 bp, 17 predicted proteins | sample MGYA00237776_ERZ505498 | MGnify/ENA primary metagenome ERZ505498 (study PRJEB26159, sample SAMN06265151) | marine metagenome | isolation source: Helgoland LTER site | place: Germany:Helgoland, sampling... | reverse complement strand
CATTTCTGTGAACACGCAGCATTTGTCCGAGGAAGATGCGTTGGCCTATCTGGCCGAAGTCGAAGAGCGTATGGGACTTCCCACCGTTGATACTTTCCGTCAGGGTGCGGCGCGTTTGGTGGATGCTTTGGAAAAACTCTAACGCCTCCGGCGGGAGTTTTCTTGGCAAGATGATATTGAGGACAAAATGAAGATCAGCGTTACCCGCGATGTGTTTCAACTGGCGCAGGTCTTTACGATCAGTCGCGGCTCGCGCACGCAGGCTGAGGTTCTGACCGCAACCGTTGAAGGTGACGGGTTCAGTGGAAAGGGCGAATGTGTACCCTATGCCCGCTATGGAGAGACTTTGGACAGTGTCGCGGCACAGATTGATGGGTTTAGCGGCGCCTGGCCAGATTTGCCTGATGCATTGCCTGCAGGTGCCGCACGCAACGCCCTTGATTGTGCTTATTGGGATCATGCTGCCAAGAAGTCAGGTAAGCGTGTTTGGGATTTGCTGGGCCTTCCAAAGCCCGCACCTGAGATCACTGCCTATACCCTGTCGCTTGATACGCCTCAGGCGATGGAGCAACAGGCCGCTGCGAACGCCGCACGCCCATTGCTAAAGATCAAACTGGGCACGCCGGATGATATGGCCCGCCTAGAGGCCGTGCGCCGCGGCGCACCTGATCCGCGGATCATCGTTGATGCCAATGAAGGCTGGACCGCCGAGGTCTATGCCGATCTGGCCCCGCATTTGATCCGCCTCGGCGTGCAAATGGTCGAACAGCCCTTACCTGCCGGACAGGATGACATGCTGGCCGAGATCGCCCGCCCCCTGCCTGTCTGCGCCGACGAGAGCTGCCATGACCGCGCCAGCCTGCCTGCGCTGAAGGGCAAATATGACATGGTAAATATCAAGCTGGATAAAACCGGCGGGCTGACCGAGGCGTTGGCCCTGAAGCGCCAGGCACAGGCCGAAGGTTATGGTGTGATGGTCGGCTGCATGGTGGGATCATCGCTGGCGATGGCCCCGGCGACCATCTTGGCCCAAGGTGTGGCGTTTACCGATCTTGACGGGCCGCTGTTATTGTCCGAAGACCGTGATGAACCTTTGAAATTCGATGAACATGGCGTGCACCCGCCCGCCGCAGCACTTTGGGGATGACCATGCGCACAGTCTATGTCAACGGCGAGTATCTGCCAGAAAACGAAGCCAAAGTGTCGATCTTTGATCGCGGGTTTTTAATGGCCGACGGCGTTTACGAAGTGACCTCTGTGCTCGACGGCAAGCTGATTGACTTCGCAGGCCACGCCAAGCGGCTGAAGCGGTCGCTAAATGAGCTGGATATGCCACATCCTGCGGTTCTGCCCGACTTGCTGGAAGTGCATCGCGAATTGGTGCGCCTGAACGGAATTGAGGAAGGCATGATCTATCTCCAGATCACCCGTGGCGCCCCTGACGACCGCGATTTTGTCTTTCCTGACCCCGAAACGACCACGCCGACCGTTGTGCTGTTCACCCAAAACAAACCCGGCCTTGCCGACAGCCCTGCCGCCAAGAAAGGCATCAAAGTCATCTCGATTGAAGACCAGCGCTGGGCGCGGCGCGACATCAAAACGGTGCAACTGTTGTTCCCGTCGATGGGCAAAATGATGGCCAAGGCCGCTGGCGTTGATGACGCTTGGATGGTTGAAGACGGAGCCGTGACCGAAGGCACCTCGAACAACGCCTATATCATCAAAGGCAACACAATCATCACCCGTCATCTGGGCAATGAAATCCTGCACGGCATCACCCGTGCCGCTGTTCTGCGGTTCGCCAAAGAGGCGCAAATGCAAGTCGAAGAGCGCAGCTTTACGATTGCCGAAGCGCAAGAAGCGGACGAGGCGTTTATCACTTCGGCCAGCACATTTGTCATGCCTGTGGTTGAAGTCGATGGTGTTGCCGTTGGTGCAGGGGCGCCGGGACCAGTCGCGGCACGGCTGCGCGAGATTTATCTGGATGAAAGCCGCAAGGTCGCCGTGTAGGGCGGGGGCTGCCCCGCCAGCGAAAAAAGAGTGTTGGGGTTAACCCCGACCTACATGTGCATACCTTTGCGACAAGGCGAAGCACGTAATCACCGCGACGGGTATCAGTACCGCAAACACCACATCGCTGACACTGCTGGCGCGGGTCAATCCAACCACTATGGTGATGACTGGCAGCAAGATGAAAACTGATGTCATCAGGCACCCCATCGGGAGTTCAAAGCCTTGTACGTTTGCCGACATTGCGAGGCGGTCGTTGGTGGGGTGTTGTGTCATATTGATCTGGTCCCATGCGCTGTACGATAGCAGGATGGTACCATGAAAACCGTATTCGGCTAAGGCCACGACATTCAGGGGTCGGGCTAAGCCTGATCAACGGGCGGATTTGCCCAATTCGGCGCCGCAAAAGGCCTCTCCAGCGCCCGAGCGACCAGTTCCAACCGGTCCTGCCCATAGAACGCGTCGCCGTCCACAACATAGGTGGGCGAGCCGAACACATCTTGGCCGCGCGCCCAATCGGAATTGGCGCGCAACACGTCTTGGCAATCATTCGATGCCGCCCGTGCAATCAGCGACTGCGCATCGTGGCCCAATTCTGTGACGATCTGCGCCAGCGTCATAGGATTGGATAGGTCCGCATCATCGCGCCAATGCGCCTCGAGTATCCGGTACGCCATCGCATCCACCGACGCCCCGCTTTCACCAAGGGCCGTGATCATGCCAGAGGCGAGGCTGTAATCCGCATCGTGATAGGTGGGCCGATAGTTGATCACCGGCACATCGCGGTACTCAGCCCAGCGTTCAATTTCGCGCCCGAAGAAATAATCGACATGGGCCTGCGTGCGGGAATGAAATGGCTGGCTGCCTTGGGCCTCGACCACCGGGGAGAGCAAAATGGGTTTATGGATCAGCGTGACGTTATGCTGGGCGCACAGCGCCATCAGACGGGCCGAACCCAGATAAGCAAAGGCGGAATGCGCGGAATAGATGTAGTGGATGATGGGCATGGGGGGAGTTTAGGTGAGGGCGCGGGGGATGTGTATAGCTTATCGCTACGGTTGCATCGAGGGAGGCGATGGAATTTGGTGTGGGACATGAGACAGACGCATCAAAGGACAACAGGATCATGTTTCAGAGCTTAAACAGAACACTGCTCTTTCTCTCCAGAGAAGGAGGTTGGCCCCTGCTTCGCTATGAGGAAACACTGATACTAGTAGCCGCATCCTTCCTAGGTGCTGCGTTGGAGGCGAAAGTAAAAGGGCAACTGCGGCAGTCTTACTTCGTGGAACGAACATCGGATAGAGTGCGTGTTATTCGATTCTTGCAGAACGAAGTTTCATACAGAATTTCCGATGACACGTTCTCAGACTACTTGGTCAATCTACATCTCATCGTCGATGGCAGGCGCGAAGTTTCGAAAGTTACCTTCTACAAGGGACTTGTCTTCAGCGTCGAAATGAAGCTGCCACGAAGACATTACTCCAAATCAGAGATTACGGTTATTCGATGTTCGCACGGTAGTGCGACAGAAGCATACACTAAAGATATCGATATAGATGAACACGGCCCGCGCTTTGACGGTGGGTGAAGTCACTCTTCTTACCCCTCAGCCTGCGCCTGCAACTCTTTCGCTCGCGGGGGTGCGACGCCGAGGACGGCTTCGATCTGGTGCAAGACCTCGTCTTCTTCTTCGTGCATGATCCCGTCTGCGTAGACCACTTGCCAAAGCGCCAGCAGCGTCGCTTCCTTTTCTTCGGTGCCAATGGCGGTCTTAAGGATGGCTGCGATTTCGGTTGTTTGGGGTATTTCGCGTTCCAATAATTCGCATTCTGCGCGCATCTTTGCGGCGGCGACGGGGTTTATGCCGTGTCGCTTGGACAGGATTCTGTCGATCATCGCGATTTCTTCGACAAGGTAGGTGTGGTCCGCCTTGGCCGCCCGCACCAGCAAGGCACCCATCGCGTGGCTTGCGTCGGCCTCGGGGAGGGGTGTGTGGTATCCGGCGGGGTTGCCGAAAAAGGCGGTCAGGCGTTCGAGCATGGCGGGGCTCCTATCCGTGGCTGTCTTTGAAGGTTTCTTTGGCCGCGGCGTTGGCTTCGGTCTGATAGTTGGCTTTCCATTCGGCCATGGTCATCCCGTAGAACGCCTCGCGGCCTTCGTCCTTGGTCATTGGAATGCCCCGTTCATTCGCGGCCTCTTGATACCAACGCGACAGACAGTTCCGGCAAAAGCCCGCCAAATTCATCATGTCGATGTTTTGCGCATCTGTCCGGTCTTCCATCAGGTGCTTTTGCAGGCGACGGAATGCGGCGGCTTCCAATTCAATCCGTGTTTGGTCGTCCATGTCAGTTCTCCTCAGAGGCCCGATTGGGCCAGTACATCTGTCAATATAGGTGCTAATCTGTTCGCCCAAAGGGTTTGGCCGGCTTCATCTGCGATCAGGTCCTGACGTAACTCGATCAACACATTGGGACGGCCGTGTTGCAAGGCATGGCGGTCGACTGCGTCACCGGGCAAATGACCTGCATAGGGTTGGTTGTCACCTGTACACCAGCCCTGCGCGCGGCAGGCCGCCATGAAAGGGATCGCTAGGCGGTCATCATCAGCGTAAAGGATGCCAATTTCCCAAGGGCGGGGGTGCCGCCCGTTCAGCCGGGGCGTAAAGCTGTGCACCGCACAAATGGCGGGACTATCCATCTTGTTGGCCAGATCGGCGTAGGCCGCATGATAAGGGCGGTAAAGCCGTTGGAGCCGTTCTTCCTTTTCGGCGTCATCAGCATTGCGATTGCCGGGTATGATCGTGCCGTCGTAAAGGCGCATCATGATGGTGGGATCGTCCTCGCCCCGGTTCGGGTCACAGACCAAACGCGAAAAGCGCGATAGAATCGCGGGGCTATCCAGAGCGGCGGCCAATTGCCGTGTCACACCCGCGGCCCCAATGTCATAGGCGATATGGCGGCCCATATCAGCAGCAGGCAGGCCAAGATCGCCACCATGGACCCAATCGGGGATAATATTCGTGGCGTGGTCACAGGCCACAAGCCACCGTCCAGGGCGGTCGGCCCCTATAATTTCAAATGGTTCGTTTGTCATTGTCGTGTCATTCCTTTGTCACAGCATTTAGGCTAGTTGCCGTAGGAATGGAATTGCGCAATAAGGGCGCAACCCAAGCTGTTACCGCTAACGGCTGCTGATGCACGAAGGAAAAACAATGAGACGCCACCGCAATGTAAAGATTGTCGCCACACTCGGCCCTGCATCGAATGACTACAAGATGATCCGCGCACTGCACGAGGCTGGCGCTGATGTGTTTCGTCTGAATATGTCTCACGGTGACCACGCCGAAATCAAAGTGCGGCACGAGATTATCCGGCAAGTCGAAAAAGACCTTAACAGCCCGATTGCGATTCTTGCAGATTTGCAGGGACCAAAGCTGCGCGTCGGTGTTTTCGCCAATGGCGAAGAAGAACTGGTGCCTGGGGCTGCCTTCCGGTTGGACCTTGATGATGCCGAAGGTGACGTGAACCGGGTGAAGCTGCCCCATAAAGAGATCTTCGACGCGCTCGAGCCTGGCGCGCACCTGTTGGTGAATGACGGAAAGATCAAACTGCGGGTCAAAGACTGTGGCGCCACTTTCGCCAACTGTGAAGTGATTGTGGGTGGCACGATTTCCAACCGTAAGGGTGTGAACGTGCCAGACGTTGTCCTGCCGCTGGCGGCGCTGTCCGACAAAGACCGTAAGGATTTGGAATTCGTCTGCGAACTGGGTGTGGATTGGCTGGCGCTGTCATTCGTTCAGCGCCCCGCTGATGTCGAAGAAGCCCGCGCGCTTTGCAAAGGCCGTGCAGCGATCATGTCCAAGATCGAAAAGCCCAATGCGGTGAAGGTCTTTGATAGCATCCTTGCGGTATCCGATGGCATCATGGTCGCTCGTGGTGATCTGGGCGTCGAATTGCCTGTACAAAACGTGCCCCCCATCCAAAAGCAGCTGGTGCGCAAATGCCGTGCGGCTGCCAAACCGGTGATCGTGGCCACACAGATGCTGGAGTCGATGATTGACTCGCCCATGCCAACACGCGCCGAAGTCTCTGACGTTGCGACCGCGATTTACGAAGGTGCTGACGCGATTATGCTGTCCGCTGAATCAGCAGCAGGCTCTTACCCCATTGAGGCGGTCACCACGATGAACAACGTTGCAGGCGAGGTCGAAGCTGACCCCACCTATACAGATATCATGGAAGCATCGCGCAAATCCGAAGGCAAGACTGTTGCCGATGGCATCGTCTCCGCTGCTCGGGAAATCGCGGAAACAACGGACGTCAAAGCGATCTGTTGCTTTTCACAATCTGGGACAACGGCACTTCTGGTGTCGCGAGAGCGCCCTCGCGTGCCAATTATCGCGCTGGCTAATCATATCAGGACAGCACGTCGGCTGTGCTTGTCTTGGGGCACCAACTGCGTTGTGACCGGGCATGTTGACCGCTTCAAAGACGCCGTGATCGAAGCGGTGCGCGCCGCCAAGGCCCAAAATCTTGCCACAGAGGATGATATGGTCGTCGTAACGGCGGGTGTTCCATTTAACACGCCTGGCTCAACAAATATTTTGCGGGTTGCGCCCTGTGCCGAACGTTTGATTTATGCAGGTGAATAAGAATTAAAGCCTCTTGAGGCGTCAAAGTAGGGCGGCAGCAATGGAATTCGACCATATATTTGTCATTGGTCTTTGTTTGATAGCCTTTGCTATTCCCTCTGCCGTGAGCGCCCGTTCCGATCGGCGCTGGCCGAAGGCAGCGGTTCTGATGCTGTTGATTGGTGGTGGCAGCATGGTCTTTGCGATCCGTGAAAACCCGGGTGTTTATACGCTGGAAACCGTGGACGATGTCATCGTGTCGGTCATCGGCGGTTTGGTGAACAACTAATCGGGTAAATTTGCGCCGCTAACTGCACAGATTCCTGCGCATTGCTCTTGCAAAGTAACGGGTGCTGTCGTATTCGCCCACTTCAACCCGCGCGTCCGGCTTAAATGGCATGCCGAGTCGCGCGTTTCGACCGACTTAAATAGGAGACGGAAATGCCGAAGATGAAAACGAAATCGAGCTGCAAAAAGCGGTTCAAAGTCACGGCCACTGGTCGTGTGCTTGCTGGCCAGGCCGGTAAGCGCCACGGAATGATCAAACGTTCCAACAAATTCCTCCGTAACGCTCGTGGCACAACCACATTGAGCAAAGCTGACGAAGGTATCATCAAGCCGATGATGCCTTACGCACGTTAATTAGAGGGATTTGAGATATGCGCGTTAAAGGTGGTACAGTCACTCACCGTCGTCACAAGAAAGTTCTTGATCAGGCGAAAGGTTATTATGACCGTCGTTCCAAGACCTTCAAGGTTGCGGCACAAGCGGTAGACAAAGCCAATCAATATGCAACCCGTGACCGCCACAACCGCAAGCGCAACTTCCGCGCTTTGTGGATCCAGCGGATCAACGCAGGTGTGCGTTCGGTTGACGAGACACTGAACTATTCCAAGTTCATCAATGGCCTGACACTGGCTGGCATCGAAGTAGACCGTAAGGTTCTGGCCGATCTTGCCGTGAACGAACCTGATGCATTTGCTGCTGTTGTTGGCAAAGCCAAGGATGCGCTGGCGGCTTAAGCCACAGCATCTAATTGAATTAGAAAGGCCGCCCCATTCGGGGCGGCCTTTTTCTTTTTGGGCCATGGCTCGCTTTGGCATTTCTCTTGAAGGTCTGCTTTGCGAGACGAAGCCGCCATTCATGGGAATTGCATAAAGGTCCGCTTTCTTGAACCTACACTCAAAGTCATTGCGCAAAGAGCCGATACGAACCCTATTGTCTTGCGTTTCTGCGAAAATTAGCAGGGGATGATCCAGTGGATAGCTTGAACGCGTGCGAGAATGAACTGCGGCTAGCAAAACCTGACATTTGAGCGATGCGATCAATTGTATTTTGTGATTGTTCCAGCAGCAGTGCTGCGTGGTTCATTCGCAAATCGCGCAACAGGTTCATGGGGCCGTTACCGTAGGCTTGTGCAAATCTTTGCGCGAAGGTCGATCGGCTCATCCCCGCGCGCTCGGCCAGGCTTTCAACAGTGTGTTTGCCAGAAGGTTCTTCAAGCATCACTTGCAAAGCGGACCAAATTCTCTCATCCTTTAGAACCGTCATCCAACGGAGGCCTGGATCATTTGCAATTAGCTTTTCGCGCAGCAGGTCAATGACGCATTGTAGAATGATGGTCCGTATAACCGCACGACTGCCCAGCTTTGGGTGCGACAACTCAGCCAACATTTGATCAATCGATGAGCCCAGTAGCGTACCCGCACCCGCAGTCTTGATCATCGGAGCGCGCAATAAGTTAATCACCCCCCGAGTCCCACGAAACCCAATATCGATATGGCTACAGATCGCAAGCAGACCGCCCGTTGCTGTATCCTCGCCGTGTTTCACAAGGTTCAGCAAATCTATGTCGACAGGCTGGCATTGGGGCAATGTGTTTACGGCCCCATTCGTACTACGCAAGACATGAGAATGGTGCGAAGGCACCAGCGCCAACATGCCAGGGCCAACCTTGACCGACTTTTTATTATGAATGACGATCTCGCCTTGGCCCGCCAGAATAAAATGCAGCATGACGCCCGCTTGCTGTTTCAGGCCTAGATCACACCGACCTCTGAGCTGACACAGCGCGAAGGGGTTGGAGTAGATCTCCAACTCATCAAATATGTAATCAAATTCCATGAGCCAGGCTTATATCGCGGTATCAAGCGGTGGCCATTCACGGAACCGAGAGGAGACGTATTTCGGACGCAAAGACACAAGACACATCCCAAATTGGTTTCATAGATATCAACCAAAGGAAAACCAATGTCAGGTAAACACGAACATCACGATGAATGTGGATGCGCCACCCAAGAGCAAGTGGATCAGGCGCGTCGTCGTCTGTTGACACGCTCAGGAGCAACTGCGGCTGCCGTCGCATTAGGGGCGGTCACCTCTGCGGGTACAGCGCAAGCGGCATCAAGCAAATCTGCCTACGAAGATCCTGAAACAGGTGGGCTTGCACAGGTCGACATGGAGATTGATCCGGGCCGTACAGCGCTTGTCGTTGTAGATCCACAAATCGATTTCCTTTCAGAAAAAGGCGTCACATGGGGCGTCGTCGGCGAAAGCGTGACCGAACACAACACCGTGGACAACATCGAAGAGTTGTTCAAAGCTGCCAAAGCGGCGAAAATGCCAACGTTCGTGTCGCCACACTATTACTACCCGCACGACCACAACTGGAAATTCGAAGGTGTCCTTGAAAAAACGATGCACTCGATCTCCATGTTTGATCGTAAGGATGCATTGGATCTTGAAGGGTTTGAGGGGTCTGGCGCTGACTGGATGCCGCAATATAAAAAATATATTGAAGACGGCGAAACCGTTGTTGTGTCCCCACACAAAATCTACAGCCCCGCCCAGAACGATCTGAACTTGCAGATGCGCAAACGCGGCATCGATAAGGTGATTTTGTCTGGCATGTCATCAAATTTATGCGTTCAGGCGCACCTGTATGACCTGTTGGAGATGGGATATGAAGTGGCTGTCGTGCGCGATGCAACGGCTGGCGCAATTGTTCCCGAAGGGGACGGTTACCTTGCCGCACTGATCAATTTCCGCATGGTTGCCAATGGCGTGTGGTGGACAAAAGACGCTGTTGAGCGCATCAAAGCCTCTGCCTAAACGGCACCTGTGCCACCTACGGTTTGATACGTAGGTGGCACATCTTCACGTGACCTAGTATTTAGCGAAATTGGATTTCAGCCGTTTTGCTTCATTCGGCTCCCCAATATTTCGCCGACCCATTGCGATACGTTGACTTTCTCATTGTCCATCTCCCCCGTAATATCTGGTGTTTTGAGCGAGCCTGTTCCCCAACAATTTGACCGGCGATCAAGAGAATGGGCCGACGTCCTAAAACGATCAGGCTGACCGCCCTGAACTGGGCCTCTGTGCACGTCGCGGCACTAGCCGGTTTGGGCTCCAAGCTGTCTTTCACCACACCGCACGCACCTTTCACCTTTCCGCAAACCTTCCCAACATAATCTCCACCTCGGATATCCACCCCGCGACACAAGATCAGGTTTCGCTACGGGTCTCAGACCGCCCCCATTGGGCGCAGACCCGGCGATTGCACCGACAGGCCGCTTAACCGCGCCTGCCGGTTCCAGAAACCACGGCAGACGGGCCCGTCCCATCTTGATCTACGACATATGATTGAAAGCACCCCACAGCTTGGCCACCCTGAATGGGTCGCCGGGCTATTGGTGCTGCTTGCAACCAAGCGCCCATTTCGCTAACTCCGCTGGGACGATTGCAAGAGGCGCCCGATGGACGATCTGAAACAAAAATACCTTGGCTTGATTGCCGATGCCGCTGATGAAGCCGCGATTGAAGACCTGCGCGTGCAGGCCGTTGGCAAAAAGGGCGAAATTAGCCTGCAGATGCGCGAGCTGGGCAAGATGACGCCAGAGGAACGGCAAGTCGCAGGCCCCGCGCTGAACGCGCTGAAGGACGAGATTAATTCAGCCCTTGCCGCCAAGAAAGCAGGCCTTGCCGATGCTGCCCTTGATGCGCGTCTGCGCGGCGAATGGCTTGATGTGACATTGCCCGGCCGTGGCCGCGCCCAAGGCACCATCCACCCCATCAGCCAAGTGACAGAAGAAGTCACCGCGATCTTCGCCGACATGGGCTTTCGCGTCGCCGAAGGCCCGCAAATTGAGAGCGATTGGTACAACTTTGACGCCCTGAACATCCCCGGCCACCACCCCGCGCGGGCCGAGATGGACACCTTCTATACGCACCGCGCCGAAGGCGACGACCGTCCGCCCCACGTGCTGCGCACGCACACGTCGCCGGTACAAATCCGCTCGATGGAAAAAACCGGTGCGCCAACCCGCATCATCTGCCCCGGTCGCGTGTACCGCGCCGACTATGACCAGACGCACACGCCGATGTTCCATCAGGTCGAAGGGCTGGCCATCGACAAAGATATCAGCATGGCCAACCTGAAATGGGTGCTTGAAGAGTTCGTCAAAAGCTACTTCGAGGTCGACAACGTCGACATCCGCTTTCGTGCGTCCCACTTCCCTTTCACCGAACCGTCGGCCGAGGTCGACATCCGCTGTTCATGGGAAGGCGGCACGCTGAAAGTGGGCGAGGGCGACGATTGGCTTGAGATTTTGGGTTCCGGCATGGTGCACCCCAAGGTGTTGCAAGCTGGCGGGATCGACCCTGCGGAATGGCAAGGCTTTGCCTTCGGCATGGGCATCGACCGGATCGCGATGCTGAAATACGGCATCCCCGATTTGCGGGCGTTCTTTGACAGCGATTTGCGGTGGTTGCGGCACTATGGCTTCGCGGCGCTAGATCAGCCGACGCTGCACGGTGGGTTGAGTAGGTAGTATGGTTGTTAGTCACTTTGGCCCTAAGGGTTGGACGAGCCAAGAGTGGTCAGGAGACCTAATACAAAAGTCGCAGCCAGCTTTGTAACGTAAAAGAAGGCGTCGCATATTTCGTAGTAGTCCGAATCATCTTTTTGTATGTCATCTCCAGATATCAAGAGACTGATGGTTTGGGTTTCATTTTCAGTCTTTTGGATAGTTGACATGAATGACCTGAAAGACAGGTGAACGAAATCCGAAGTTTGCTGATATACTGGACCAATCCAGGCATGATCTTCTTCGAGTTTTTTCCTTAAGTAGGCATCTTGCATTCGAATTGGTTTTCCCTTTGCAGTCTGTTCCTCGGAAATTAGCTCTCGGAAGGTCTTGTCCTCTTGGAGCATCTCCCGCAGCTGGTCTTCGCGGTTTTTCAAATAGCGAAGGCCATTTATCCGCATCGCTGTATCGATCTGTGTCCGTAGAAGGATCGCTGCACAAGGAAAGTTGCCGGTCTCAATAGCGTTGCGAAATCCTTTAGATTGAGCGAGCGTACGTTTGACGGCCCCGAATGCGTAAAGGCTAGTCACGAACATGGGCTGGCCGCCACTAACAGTTGATACTGCTTGCTCGGAGAACTCTCCTTCTAGTTTTTCAATTGCGGTAAGGCGGCTTCTTAAGTCACTCATTTATGAAGTGTAGTAGCAGGCGAGCTACTTCACAATTGGGTGGTTCTTTGAAAACAATCCCGCCCGGCTCGCCGGGCAGCGCCCGGGCAGGGGCTTCGCCCATTTTCGCCTGAAATGATCCATTGGATCATTTCCAAGATGGCTCAAACCCTCCCCCATGGGGAGGGCGCTTTTGCAACGTCTCACTCTGTCTCTGCCTCTGCGATCATGGCTCCGTGCTGCCAAACCGAACCGCCTTGGCGCCTCCCCGAGGTCCTGGCGCTGCCCTCTGTTGCACATGGCATGTACGCGGCCAAAGGCGTAGGGTGCGTGCAACCCACCTTGCAAGGCCAAGAAATGACC
>ENA-OQVM01005297-OQVM01005297.1-marine-metagenome-genome-assembly--contig:-NODE-5297-length-12480-cov-5.810530_pt1 | contig 12480 bp, 7 predicted proteins | sample MGYA00237776_ERZ505498 | MGnify/ENA primary metagenome ERZ505498 (study PRJEB26159, sample SAMN06265151) | marine metagenome | isolation source: Helgoland LTER site | place: Germany:Helgoland, sampling... | reverse complement strand
CCAGGAATGACAGATGTTGCGAAGTCAAAGGATACTATAGTGTGTACTGATAAAACTAAAGGAGTTGCTAAACCAGCTAATACTAAAGAAACTTCTTCAAATCGTTGCCAATCTTTTGCTCTTCCGGTCCATCCAAAGCTAACTAAACTATATATTTTCTTTTGAAAAGGTTTAACAGCTCTGTCTCTAATCATAGCAAAATCGGGTAATAATCCCGTCCACCAAAACACCAAAGAAACTGATAAATATGTAGATATTGCAAAAACATCCCATAATAAAGGAGAATTAAAGTTAACCCATAAAGATCCATACGCATTAGGAATTGGTAATACCCAATAAGCTAACCAAGGACGACCCATGTGAATTATTGGAAATAAACCTGCTTGAATTACAGAGAATATTGTCATCGCCTCGGCAGATCTATTAATTGCCATTCTCCACTTCTGTCTAAATAATAAAAGTACTGCAGAAATTAATGTTCCAGCATGACCAATACCAATCCACCATACAAAGTTTGTAATATCCCATGCCCATCCTACAGTTTTATTTAATCCCCATACTCCAATTCCAGTCGAAATAGTATAAATCATACATCCAACACCCCACAAAAAGGCAACTAATGCAATAGAAAATACTATCCACCACTGTTTATTTGCTTTGCCTTCAATAGCTGCTGCAATGTCAACTGAAACGTCATGATATGACTTGTTGCCAGTTACTAAGGGTTTTCTAATGGGCGCTTCGTAATGAGATGACATATATATTTATCTTTTTACGTATTTCTTATTTTAACTTGATACATAACATTTGGTTTTGTACCTACACTTTCTAACAGATGATACATTCTATCATCCTCTTTTAATTCTAAAACCTTACTATCTTCATCATTAATATCACCAAAAACGATGGCTCCTGTTTCACAAGCAGAAGAACAAGCTGTCTGGAATTCACCATCTTTTATCTCTCTTCCATCAAGCTTAGCATCTAAAATTGTTTTTTGTGTTTTTTGAATACACATTGAACATTTTTCCATTACACCTCTTGATCTAACAACAACATCCGGATTTAAAACCATTTTGCCCAGATCATCGTTCATATTGAAATCGAACTCGTTATTATTGTTATATAAGAACCAATTAAATCTTCTTACTTTATATGGACAGTTATTCGCACAGTATCTTGTTCCTACACACCTGTTATAAGCCATATGGTTTTGACCTTGTCTTCCATGAGAAGTAGCCGCTACTGGACAAACAGTCTCACAAGGTGCATGATTACAATGTTGACACATAACTGGTTGAAAAGCAACCTGAGGGTTTTCAGATGGATTTTCCATTTCACCAAAAACAGATAAAGAATCACTTAGACCATTGATATTATCTTTTGTAGTATTATCACCAGAGAATGTTTCAGCAGAAGAGTAGTATCTATCTATCCTCAACCAGTGCATGTCTCTTGATTTTCTTACTTCTGTTTTACCTACAACGGGTACATTATTCTCCGCATGACATGAAATAACACATGCGCCACATCCTGTACACCCGTTTAAATCAATTGATAAATTAAAGTGGTGACCAACAGATCTGTCAAATTCGTCCCAAATATCAACATCTGGAGAAGTCACAGGAGTTTCAATATGGTTTAAAGAAACCTGTGTCATATAATTCCACTCAGAAGATTTTTTTGTATTAAAAATTTCAAGAGTTGTTTCTTTAATAATATCTCCACGTCCCATTAAAGTATTGTGAAGCTGAACACAAGCAAATTCGTGTGTTTCATTCACAGATTCAAGAGAGACGTTTTGGACATTAACAAAATTATTGTAAAATTTATAAGCATTAACTCCAGTTTGTAATTCGTTTTTAACTCCGCTCGTTCTACCATAACCCAAAGAAAAACCAACAGAACCTTTAGCTTGGCCTGGTTGAATAACAACAGGAACTTTTAATGATTTACCATTTATTGAAACATTCGCAAAATTACTGTTTAATGCCCCATTAGAATCATTAATGTTTTTTAATCCTAAATTTTTTGCATCTGATTTAGAAACAGTTAGATAGTTATCCCAAGATACTCTTGTTATTGGATCTGGCATTTCTTGTAGCCAAGGGTTATTAGCCTGTAATCCATTACCCATTGATGTTTTTGAATAAAGTGTCAATTCAAAACCATCGGATTCTGAAGATTTTAAACTATCTATATAGTTGTTAATATTTGGAAAAGTATAGGGTGAACTAAATTTTTTTGAGCTATAATTATTATAATAAACTCCATCATGTAAAGCTTGATTCCAAGATGAACCTTTAAGAATTGATACGTTCCAATTACTTTTTAATTCATCGTAAAATGAGTTTGAAGAACCTAGCCAGTTTAATAAAACGTCTTGAAACTGTAAAGTGTCAAAAAGAGGTTTAATAGTAGGTTGTACCAAACTATAGTTACCGGACTTCATTTCTACATCGCCCCAAGATTCTAAATAATGAGGAGTTGCTGCAACCCATTTTGAAAGTTTAGCAGTTTCTGTATTATTCATTGAAAAAGAAACTGACAAATCAACGGACTTTAATGCTTCGTTAAATTGTTCACTATTTGGAAGAGTATATGATGGATTTACTCCAACCATAATTAATCCATTAATTTTTTTATTTAAAACGTCTTCAACAAGATCAAAAACTTTTTGATCATCGCCTTGACTAGTATAATTAAGCTTTTGAACATTAATTACTTTACTCTTAATTAACTGATTAATTTTTAGAGAAATGAGTTGTGCCCCTACATCATCAATTCCAGTAATAAAAATACCTTTTCCGTTTGAGTTTAATAAGCTATCTGATATTGATTTTAATTTTACTTCAATATTATCGTCTAACTTAACACCACTATTTTGTCCAGAAACAAGGTCATAAATTCTAAGTAAAGCCTTTTTTTGTAAAGAAGGTTTTAAAGGTATCCTTGTATCTGCATTTGCGCCTGAGAGCGACATATTAGCCTCAATTTGATAGTGCTTAGACATCTTCCCGTTCTTAGGAACTCTTGTTTTAGCATAACCCTTGGAAAATCCTCCACCTTGCCAGTCACCAAGAAAATCAGCAGAAAAAGAAACAATAACATTTGCTTTTTCAAAATCGTAGGTTGGCAATGCTCTAACTCCGTAGCTAATTTCAAAAGCGTCTAACGCTTTTGAATTTGAAATAGAATCGTAAATAATATGATCAACATTAGAATATTTCTTTAGAAAATTATTAATTATTAATTCAGTAGTAGGACTAGCAAAAGTTTGTGTCAGCAAAACAACTTTTTTGTTTGACGCTTTCATTGCATCAAGTTGAGCTTTAACATTTAAATTAAACTGATTCCAAGAAATATCCTGGCCATCCATTGTTGGACCCTGATTTCTTGAACTATCATACATTGAAAGAACTGAAGCTTGAACCCTAGCGTTTGGAGAATTATCTTTTGATTGATTATTGATTTCAATTTTAATTGGTCTACCCTCTCTTGTTTTTACAAGTACATTTGCAAAATCAAACCCATCAGAAATTGATGTTGCATAGAAATTAGAAATACCTGGAACTATTTGCTCAGGTTGTACAACATAAGGAATAGATCTATTAACAGGACCTTCACAACTAGCTATTGTAGCTGCAGCAGTACTAAATCCTAAATATTTTAAAAAGTCTCTTCTACTAGCATTAGAATTTTCTAAACTATTCTCATCTTCAAATAAACTCCCAACAGGAAGTTCTTCAACAAACTCATTTTGTTCTAGCTTATCCACTAATTCACTATCAGAAGACAATTCTAATTCACTTTTCCAATATTTTTTATGGTTTCCCATTTTCTAATATTACTTTTTTAATAATGACATTTTCCACATTCTAAACCACCCATTTGAGCAATAGATAATTCTTCAACTCCATATTTTTTTGACAACTCTTCGTGTATTTTTGTATAATACTCATTGTCTTTAACTTTAATATTTGACTCACGATGACAATCAATACACCAACCCATGGTTAGAGGAGAATATTGATACAGTATTTCCATTTCTTCAACTGGTCCATGACATTTCTGGCAATCAATTCCTGCAACCGAAACATGTTGAGAATGATTGAAATAAACAAAATCAGGTAAATTATGTATTCTTACCCATTTAACAGGTTCAGTATCGCCAGTGTATGATTGAGTTTCTTCATCCCAACCAACAGCCTTGTAAAGTTTTTTTATTTCGTTTGTATAAAAATCTTTAGTGTATCCTTTTTCAAGATCTTCTTCGCCATTGTAATCAGCAATGTTTTCATGACAATTCATACAAACATTAAGGGAAGGAATTCCAGAGTGTTTTGATATCCTAGCAGATGAATGACAGTACTGGCATTCAATTTGGTTTGCACCTGCATGAATTTTATGTGAATAATGTATGGGCTGAACAGGCATGTAACCCTGATCAACTCCAATTTGCATCATATAACCATAGGCAAAATATGCACTAGATAGTAAAAGTAAAATAACTGAAACAAAAATTAAAAATTGGTTTTTAATAAATGCTTGCCAAATAGAAAACTTAGAACCTTGTTTGTTTTCAACATTTATTCCATTTTTTTCAGCAATATTTCTTAAAGTTTTGGTTACTAAAAACAGCATCGTTATTAGTACTAATAAAACTACAGTAAGTAAAACAAGGACGATATCATTTGTTAATGAAGAATCGCTATCAGAATTTATTGTAACTGCCGCAGCATTTGCGTTAACTACAGGTTCAGGAACATAATCAGTATATGCTAATATATTATCAATATCCTCATTAGAAAGTTGAGGAAAAGCATTCATTGCAACTTTATTATACTCTTCGTAAATAGCTACTGCTTGGTCATCTCCAGACTTGATTAGTGCAGCACTATTTTTTATCCAAGAATAAAGCCAGTCTTTATCATATTTAGCAGACACGCCTTTTAGAGCAGGTCCAACTAAATTTTTATTTAGTTTGTGACATGAAGCACAATTAGCATTAAAAAGAGATTTGCCTTTTGCTATATCAATTTCTTGTGCTGAAATATTTAGTGAAAAAGAAAAAATTAAAACAGCTAAAAATACCTTGGAAACAGATACTTGCTTAAACAGTTTCAAAATAGTCTTCAATAAAGATGTTTTTACTACGACTGACAATTAAAAATTGTATCAAAATTAGACGGCAAAAATACAACACAAGAATGATAATTAAAACCTAACTTAAATGTAATTTTTAATTTATATCCATTCTAAATAATTATTAAAAAAAAACCTATTTATTTTAAAAAAACCCTAGGCAAAAAACTATATTTGTAAAGATGTATAAATCAGTCTTTTCTGTATTTTTTTTATTGATAATTAGCTTTAAATCTTTTTCTCAATCAGATTCAATTATAATAAATCAAGATCCAAAACTTAAAAAAGTTATTGAATTAAAAAAAATTGTAAATCAGGAGGCTTTTACATCTGGCCAATACACTATTCAAGTTTTTAGCGGGAATTTTACAGACTATAAAAATTTAATGGATAAATTGAAAACTGAAGGAAAATATGAAGAAATATTTTACAGTTTTGAGACGCCATACTATAAAATAAGATTAGGAAAATATGTGTCTAGAATTAAAGCAATAAAGGAACTGAAAAATATTAAAAAAGAATTTAGTTCAGCATTTATTTTACAACCTAAATAATTACTTTAATTTCTTTTTTATTTCAACTTGAGAATATGCTTCAATCACATCACCAATTCTAATATCATTGTAGTTTTTGACTTGTAATCCACAGTCATAACCTTTAGACACTTCCTTTGCGTCATCTTTAAATCTTTTTAATGACGATAATACACCAGAATTAATTACAACACCATCTCTTATAATTCTTATACTGGAATTTCTAAAAATCTTTCCACTAGTCACCATACAACCTGCAATAGTACCAACTTTAGAAATTTTAAATGTTTCTCTAATTTCAGCGTTTCCAGAAATTTCCTCTTTGAATTTTGGAGCTAACATACCTTCCATAGCATCTTTGAGATCATTTATTGCATCATAAATAATTGAATAATTTCTAATATCGATTTCTTCCTTATCAGCTATTTGTCTAGCATTTCCGGTTGGCCGAACATTAAACCCAATAATTATTGCGTCTGAAGCAGAAGCTAATAATACATCTGACTCTGTAATTGCGCCAACAGCTTTGTGAATTATATTAATAAGAATTTCGTCAGTTGATAATTTTTGAAAGGAATCGGTAAGCGCTTCAACAGATCCGTCAACATCACCTTTTAAAATAATATTTAACTCTTTAAATTCACCCACAGCAATTCTTCTTCCAATTTCATCAAGAGTAATGTGTTTTTGTGTTCTAACTGACTGTTCTCTAACTAACTGCGTTCTTTTTACTGCAATTTGTTTTGCTTCTTTCTCATCTTCAAATACATTAAATTTATCTCCAGCTTGCGGAGCTCCATCAAGACCTAATATTGATACAGGAGTTGAAGGACCAGCCTCAATAATTGCATTTCCTCTTTCGTCCTGCATTGCTTTAACTTTCCCAGAATTTTGACCAGCCAATAAATAGTCTCCAATTTTTAAAGTCCCAGACTGGACTAAAATCGTAGAAATATAACCTTTTCCTTTGTCTAGGTAAGCTTCAACTACTGAACCTACTGCAGCTTTATTTGGATTTGCTTTAAGTTCTAAAAATTCTGCTTCAAGTAAAACCTTTTCAAGTAATTCATCAACTCCCGTTCCTTTTAAAGCAGATACATCATGAGATTGAATTTTACCTCCCCATTCTTCAATAAGTAAATTCATACCTGATAACTTTTCTTTAATTTTATCAGGATTTGAATTTGGTCGATCTATTTTATTAATAGCAAAAATAATAGGCACACCTGCAGCTTGCGCATGACTTATTGCTTCTTTTGTTTGTGGCATTACATCATCGTCAGCAGCAATTACTATAATTACTAAATCTGTGATTTGAGTTCCACGTGCACGCATGGCAGTAAATGCTTCGTGACCGGGTGTGTCTAAAAATGTTATGTTTTGACCATCTTTTAATACGACATTGTAAGCACCAATATGCTGAGTAATTCCACCAGACTCACCAGCAATAACATTTTCCTCTCTAATATAATCTAACAGAGAAGTTTTTCCATGATCTACATGCCCCATAACAGTAACAATTGGCGCTCTTGGAAGTAAATCTTCAGGGCTGTCTTCATCTTCTTTTATAGAGTCTTCAATGTCAGCAGTTACAAATTCAACTTCATAGCCAAATTCATCTGCAACAATAGTTAAAGTTTCTGCATCAAGTCTTTGATTCATAGTTACCATAATACCTAATGACATGCATGTAGAAATAATCTCGGTTGATGTTATCTCCATCATTGTAGCAACTTCTCCAACAGTAATAAACTCAGTAACTTTAATTGTTTTCTTTTCGGCTTCATTCTGAGCTAAATCCTCATCTGATTTCAATTTATGAGAATCTCTTTTTTCTTTTCTATACTTAGCTCCTTTAGATGAAGATCTACCTTGTAGTTTTTCTAAGGTTTCTTTAATTTGTTTTTGAACATCAACTTCCGAAGGCTCACTTGCAACAGGCTTAGTTCTTCCGCCAGGTTTGTTAAAATTCCTTTTGTTATTATTATTATTTTGGGCAGATGGCTTTACTGGATCTTTAGAAATTCGAATTCTTTTTCTTTTTGACGCAGGATTGGGTTTTTGTGTAGTTGGCTTAGGTTTTTCAAACTTTCCTAAGTCAATTTTATCTCCAACTGTTTTTAATCCACTTAATTTAGTGTAATTTGTTTTAATACTAGAGCTGTCTTTATCAACTTGTGGCTCTTCTTTAGTTTTTTCAGTCTTTTCAACAGGTTTCGCAATTTCTTTCTTAGCAACTGGTTCCTCTTTTGTATTTGGCTTTGGTTTATTGAACTTTTCTAAATCAATTTTACCTAAATGAACAGGTTTTTTGATTTCAGCTCTTTCAATAAACGAACTTCTTTTCTTCTCTTTTTCTTCAAGTTCTTTTTCAAGCTTAACTCTTAACTCTTCTTTTTCTTTTCTTTTTTCTTCGCTTAAATCGTGTGACTCTACTTTACTTGATTTGTCAGAACTAAATTCATTCAAAAACAAAGTATACTGATCAGGTGAAATTTTAGTAGTAGGTCTTGCATCAATTTCATGCCCGTTTGAGGCAAGAAACTCAACTGCTCTATCAAGAGAAATATTAAATTCTCTTAAAATTTTATTTAATCTTGTTAATTTAATTTCACCCATAAATAATTTTATTATTCAGAAAATTCTGCTTTTAATACGTTTCTAACTGACAAGATAGTTTCCTCTTCTAAATCAGTTCTTTTAATCAAATCTTCAATATCTTGCTCTAAAACACTTTTTGCAGTGTCAAGACCAGCTTTCTTAAATTCTTCAAGAACCCATCCTTCAATTTCATCAGAAAATTCAGTTAATTCAACATCTTCCTCAGCTCCTTCTCTATATACGTCTATTTCATAACCAGTTAATTGACCTGCTAATCTAATATTGTGTCCACCTCTTCCAATAGCTTTCGACACTTGCTCTGGATCCATGAAGGCTTCTACAGTTTTTTTCTCTTCATTAATTTTTAAAGAAGAAATTTTTGCTGGACTTAAAGCTCTTGTTATTAATAATTGAGTGTTATTAGTAAAATTAATAACATCAATATTTTCATTTCCAAGTTCTCTTACAATTCCATGAATTCTGGAACCTTTCATACCAACACAGGCGCCAACTGGATCAATTCTATCATCATAAGAATCCACAGCCACTTTTGCTTTTTCACCAGGAATACGAACTACGTTTTTTACTGTAATTAAACCATCAAAAACTTCTGGTATTTCAGATTCGAATAATTTTTCAAGGAACAATGGTGATGTTCTTGACATAATTATCGCTGGCTTAGTACCTTTAAGTTCTACACTTTCAATAACACCTCTAACATTTTCACCTTTACGGAAAAAATCTGAAGGTATTTGCTTATCTTTTGGTAATATAATTTCGTTACCATCGTCATCTAATAATATGATTGCTCTATGACGAATATGGTGAACCTCAGCAGAATAAATCTCACCTTCTAGATCTTTAAATTGCTTGTAGATGTTTGTATTATCGTGCTCATGAATTTTGGAAATTAAGTTCTGTTTTAGTGCTAAAATAGAACGTCTTCCGAGTTGATGTAATTTCACCTCCTCTGCAACATCTTCACCAACTTCGAAATCTGGTTCGATTTTTTGTGCTTCAGATAACTCAATTTCTTGATTTGGCTCTTCTACTTCACCGTTTGCAACAACGATTCTGTTTCTCCAAATTTCCAAATCTCCTTTATCAGGGTTGATGATGATATCAAAGTTATCGTCATCACCATATTTCTTCTTTAATGCATTTCTTAATACATCTTCTAGAATCGCCATTAGCGTAACTCTATCTATTAATTTATCATCTTTAAAATCCGAAAATGATTCAATTAACGCTAAATTTTCCATAGTAACAGGACTTAAAATTTTATTTTAACTTTTGCTTCTTTTATATCTTCTAATGCAATCGTAGCCTCTTTGGTTACGGTTACTTTTCCTTTTCCTATCGGCTTTGGCTCGCGAGTTTTCCATTTTAACTGTATGGATTTCTCATTGGCTTCTACCAATTGACCTTCAATATTATTATCGCCATTAGTCTTAACTTCTAGGTTACGACCAATATTTTTTTTGTATTGTCTTGGCATCGTTAAAGGTGATGCTGCTCCTGCTGATAAAACCTCTAGAGAAAAATCTTCTTCTTCTCTATCTAAATTGTGTTCTATCGCTCTACTGATAAACATACAGTCTCCAACTAAAACACCATTGTCTCCATCAATTATAACCTTGATTGCTTTATCAGCACCCATTGTCATATTTATTAAAAATAAATCTTGACGCTCTTCTAGCGCATTTTTTAATAATTGGTCTACTTTATTTTTTAACATAGAGCTATAAAAAGAGGGGACTTTTCGTCCCCTCATAATCTTCTTTTCTTTAAACAGTGGTGCAAATATACGATATATATCGAGTTTTGCAAGACGTTTAGTATCTAAAATTCTGAATTAACAATGGTTACAACCGTGTTTTATTCAGTTAAAGATGAGAAACAAAAAATCCTAACTCAAATTGAATTAGGATTTTAAAATTATGTTGGCCCACTAGGGATCGAACCTAGACTCTTTGGTACCAAAAACCAATGTGTTGCCAGTTACACCATAGGCCATCATCTCAAAATGAGGGTGCAAATTTATAACAAAGTTTTACTTGAACAAAAAAAATAAGAAAAATAATCCAAAATACTTAACGTTTGCTTAAAAGTATGATGCTATGTTGTATTTATTAGTAAATTCGTCAGCATCAAAAAGTCTTTGATTTATGACCGATTTCAACTTTAAAAAGTGGAACACCATTTTAGGGTGGTTTGTGTTTACAATAGCTGTAATCACTTATGCATTAACAATAGAACCTACCGTGAGTTTCTGGGATGCAGGAGAATACATTCTTACCTCATCAAAGTTGCAGGTTGGACACCCACCAGGAGCACCATTATTTCAGATGTTAGGTGCTTTTTTCTCTATGTTTGCTTTAGAGCCATCACAGATTGGCGCACTGCTAAATATGATGAGTGCTGTTTCGAGTGCTTTTACCATTCTTTTTATGTTTTGGACGGTCACGATTTTATTACGTAAACTCGTAAAATATGATTCAAAAAAAGACGTCGCAAGTAAAGGCATGGCTATACTTGGAAGTGCACTTGTTGGGAGTCTTGCCTTTACCTTTACAGATTCTTTTTGGTTTAATGCCGTAGAGACTGAAGTTTACGCCATGGCAACTTTGATAATGGCTGTCATGTTCTATCTGGCTTTACGTTGGGAAGAAGATATGCATAAACCTCGAGGCAATCGTTGGCTAATATTAATTGCCTTTGTTATTGGATTATCTTTTGGTGTTCACTTTATGGGCTTATTGACTATCCCAGCGATTGGACTCATATATTACTTTAAGAATTATAAAACGATAACAATTCAGAATTTTATTTTAGCTAATGTTATATCTGCTGCGATATTACTTTTTATATTTAAATTATTATTACCAAACGCACTACGCTTTTTTGGTTGGATGGAAGTTTTTACGATTAACAACTTTGGCTTGCCATTTCATTCGGGAACCATTATTGCAGGATTAATTTTGATTTCTGCATTCTACTATGGGCTTAAATATACCCGTAGAAAAGGTTATACTCATGTTAACACTTTAGTATTGAGTTTACTTTTTATCTTTATAGGGTTTTCATCTTGGATGATGTTGCCAATTAGAGCAAATGCACATGTAATTATTAATGAAAATGACCCTTCTGATGCTCGTGAACTATTAGCGTATTACAATCTAGAGCAATATCCATAAACACATGTGTTGTACGGACCACAGTGTACTGAACTATATCATGGTGAGGATGAAGATAATCCTTTTGTAGACGACAAGAAAAACTACGAAAAAAACGAAGAAACTGGTAAATACGAAATCATTAACGATTGGGAAAATGCCAAACAGAATTACAATTCTGAACATGCCTCAATACTACCAAGAATGTGGAGTACTGAACATGCTGAAAACTATATGATGTTTACTGGCCTTATTGACTTTAAAATAAAACCAAGATTAGGTTCTGATATATACAAAAGCTACATCAATGGTGGTTATCCAGAAGAAGAAGCTAGTGCAGCTGCAAGTTATCAGATGCAACAGATTAACCAAATGGTAAGTCAATTTAGACAAGCTGTGGCTGAAGGAAAAGTAGATTATGAAGACTATCATAACTTTTTAAAAGAAAATGCGCAGTCTTGGTTTGATGTAGAAAAACCATCTTTCATGGATAATATGGCTTACATGGTACAATATCAATTTGGGTACATGTACTGGCGCTATTTTATGTGGAATTTTACGGGTCGTCAAAATGATATTCAAGGAAAATACGATGATTTTAATGGTAATTGGATTTCTGGAATCGAATTTGTTGACAGCTTTCTTCTAGGAATGAATCAAGAGAATTTACCAAGTGATGTCAAAAACAATAAAGGAAGAAATACATACTATTTCCTACCATTAATTCTTGGTCTAATTGGATTCTTCTTTTTATTTAATGTCGATAAAAAACGTTTTTGGGTACTTTTAGTATTCTTTTTACTTACAGGTTTAGCTATTCAATTTTATACAAACATTAGACCTTTTGAGCCTCGTGAGCGTGATTATTCTGTGGTAGGTTCGTTTTATGTATTTGCTATATGGATTGGGATGGGTGCTTTTGCCTTGATTCAAAACCTACGGAACACCTGGTCCAATAAATTGGTAGTTCCCGTTTCTGTTCTTGCTTGTTTTCTTGCTGTACCTGTATTGATGGGTGTCCAAAA
>ENA-OQVM01005294-OQVM01005294.1-marine-metagenome-genome-assembly--contig:-NODE-5294-length-12486-cov-13.652188_pt1 | contig 12486 bp, 9 predicted proteins | sample MGYA00237776_ERZ505498 | MGnify/ENA primary metagenome ERZ505498 (study PRJEB26159, sample SAMN06265151) | marine metagenome | isolation source: Helgoland LTER site | place: Germany:Helgoland, sampling... | reverse complement strand
TTTCCAGTGCCAAGCTACAATAGTTTCTGATGAAATATTAAAATTATAATTATTTGAAGAACCAGCGATAGAACTAAATCCATCACTATCAAAACTATCTATATATCCATTACCATCATTAGTAACTTCTGCACCAGTACCTTCACTTTGTAAAGATTTTCCAACACCTCTAACACTATCAAACAATTTATGACCATTACCTACACTTCTAGTTTTACACCAAACCCAATCTGGTTGAAATCCTACACCTGTAAAATCTCTACCAGCAGATGTATCAGCACCTGTCCAAGTTAAAGTTTCAAAATAATCTGATGGTTTATCTAATCCATTTGTATAACTCATTATCCATACTCCGCTAGGTTTTTTGTGTTAAGTGCATAATATCCACTTGGTGGTGCTGTTTTAAAATTTCCGTAACCATTACCATCTGAATTACCACCACTCTCACTATAAGGTGGAGAGCCAAAGTTATAAGAAGCTGTGCCAACAAAATCTGTTGATTGAACATAGCAACAAGGAAAAACTTCTCCATGATCACTTAAATATTGAGAGCCATTTGTAAATAATTCTGATATTGCTCCTGTTTTATTTGAACCAGATGTTGGATTACCAGAGTTCATGTAAGTTCCATTTTTACTAATATAAAAAGCAAAGTTATCCATATCCAAAGCAAACCCTAAAACATCTCCTGAAGATATACTTACTACTCCTGTTGTTATACCACCATCTCCTGAATTTCCTCTAAAATCTGGTACAGCTTCATAGTAAGAAATTCCAGCACTATTTGTACTAGCATGAGGTTCTGATGTATTTCCAAACGCATTTTTATTAACAAATCCAGAAAACAATCTACCTACACCATTTGATTTTGATTCCCAATACCATTTACCAGAAGTTACACCAAAAGTTGAGGCTACCAATGTTACTTCACTAGAACCTATTGCAACTTTAAGATTACCTTCTTCAAGAACAGAAGATGGTGTAGTATTTTGACCTCTCCAAACAGCTAAAGGATTAAATGTTGCAAAATTATTTGTGCAAGTATCAGTAGATTGATCTATTGCTGTAAGGTTATTAACTGTAAAGTCATTGTCATTACCAGATACATCATTTCCTAAAGCTGAACTATCTTCAAAGTCTAAATAGAATCCATTTGTGCCAAAGGTTAAACCAGATACATCTATTGGTTTCCATATTCCACTATCTTCGTCAAATTCTCCGAATGATGTTGGATCATGAGCTACTCCATCAATACCTACAACTTCACAAAAATAACAAGCTGCAAAAGTATTCTGTTCACTATCTTTACCTAGTGAGTTTAATTCACCAGATAATAATTTATGATCCATGTTTTGATTAGGTGTGTAAGTTTCTGTAGCAAAAGAAGTTGCTTGAACTCCGTTTACATAAATTTTATTACGGTTTGACGCCGTACCTTGGGAACTGTCAAAAGCAACCACAATGTGGTACCATGCAGATACGTCCCTAAAAACTCTATTAGTGTTTAAGTGATAACTTTCTGCTACACTTCTATAAGTTAAAGTATCATTACTTTCAAATCTTATAAATTCTCTATTATTAGCACCAGCACTAAATAAAACTTCTTCGGCACCAAGTTCACTTCTTTTTATCCATAAAGATATTGTTCCTTTATCATGGTGTGTACCATCATCATCAAATGTTTTATTTAAAATAATGATAATAAAATACGCATTTTATTGAGTGCTTTTGTCGTATTTAAGCCTTTTTTAAGGCTTAAATTTCATTTTTTGTTTAGTAGTCCTCTCTCATATTTTCTGTTTCTTTTCTTATTTTAAATAGAACAAATGATCTAGACTGTATAAGTCGTATTTTTCTTTTTAGCTATTCCATTTCTATATAAAAAAGCATAGCATTCGCGCCTTTTATTGTTTCCAAAGGATGAATAGAAACTCTAGCTCGCAGTGAGTAGCTCAAAGTTTCCTTAGTAAAGAGGATGCTTATTTTGGTAAAGATCGTGGATCATGAAGAAAGGCGTAGGGATATAATTCAAGTGACCGCTCAAATTATTTCTAAGGAGGGCATGTCAGCGGCAACAACTCGTCATATAGCAAAGATGGCACAAAGTTCTTTAGGTATGTTGACGCATTATTTTATCAATAAAGATGAAATAGTGAGTGGTGCTTTGCATTGGTGTGACGAGCGATTTATATCGCAATTAGATACCATGTATGACGATGATTTTTTAAGTCTGGATGATTTTATCCCCCTATTTAAATCGTTATTACCCTTGGATGAAATTTCTGATACTGAGTGGCGTGTAAGAGTGAATTTATTAACGTACTCGTTAACGCATCTTGAATTAGTTAAGGTGCGCAAAGAGAAAATTGAATTTGCTTATGCAGAGTCGCAAAGGTTTGTGGAAAAACTGCAAAGCAGTGGTGAAGTAAGGGGTGATATTGATAAGGTGGTGTTATCAAGAATGATTGTCGATTTAACCTTTGGTCTATGCATTAATTTATTGAGTTATTCGATAGCAGAGCGGGCTATTAAGGTCGATAAAAAAATATCACTTATGCTGTCAATGTTAAAGCCCGAATGCTAACGAGCGAATGATAAGGGCTGAATACTAAGGACTGAATACTAAAGGTAGCTTTACGTTATTCCGGCATAGCTTAGATAAAGTGCATTTAATTCGCTGCCCCACATTAATGCTATCCAGCCGGCAATGGCAAGATACGGCCCAAAAGGTATGGGTTTGGTTTTTTCACGATTACCCAATACAATTAAGCTAATACCAATAAAGGCGCCCACCAACGACGATAAAATAATAATGACGGGCAGCATTTGCCAGCCCAGCCATGCGCCCAGTGCCGCAAGTAATTTAAAATCACCATAGCCCATGCCGTCTTTACCGGTAATTAATTTAAATAACCAAAACACTGACCACAGTGACAAATAGCCAATAACGGCTCCCCACAAAGCGCTTTCTAGCGAAGTAATAAGCCCAAAATAATTAACCATTAAACCCAGCCAAACCAGTGGCAGAGTAATATTATCGGGCAATAAATAGGTATCGTAATCAATACCGGTTAAGGCTATTAAAGCCCATGTAAGTACTAAGCAGGCTAGCGCTGTGCCTGCATCGGGATAAAAGTGCCAAGCAACGGCTGCGCTAAGTAAGCCAGTAATAAGCTCAACGAATGGATAGCGTAAAGAAATAGCGGTGTTACAGTTATGGCATTTGCCGGCTAATAATAAATAACTGATAACGGGGATATTCTGCCAGGCTTTAATCGGCGTTTCGCATTGCGAGCAGCGAGAGTTAGGTGTCACTAAGTTAAATGTGGGTTCGCTGTCGCTGTTGCTGAGCTCGTTTTCTGTGGCGCTATTGATTTCACGTTGCCATTCGCGCTCTAACATAATGGGTAAGCGGTAAATAACTACGTTAAGAAAGCTGCCAATAACGAGTCCCAGCATTGAGCAACTAATAACAAAGAGGGTATGGTTTTCTATAATAGCGTTAAAAGTATCAATCATAGTTTTTGTAGGCGGCTCTTTTGTAAGTGATTGGTTTGAGTGTTTGTTGTCATTATCTATAGGCTAGTTTTTATTAATGCTTTCTATTTAGAGTTCTATCTATTTTCTATTTACAGTTCTATAAACGCAGCCAACTTATATGTCATCAATGTGTTATCAATGCAATGTTATCAATACAGTGTTATCAATATAACATAGCTACCATAACCGAAATAGCCATGATAACGAGAAGCGTTAGCATGGCTAAAAAGGAAGTTATAAAGTGAAAACTGCGTATTAAACAACCGCACCCAGTTTAAATATGGGTAGGTACATGGCAATCATCAAGCCGCCAATTAATATACCCAATACCGACATAATGATTGGTTCAAGCAGTGATGTTAGGCTGTCGACGGAGTTATCGACTTCGGCCTCATAGTGAACGGCGACTTTATCGAGCATATCATCTAAGGCGCCGGATTCTTCACCAATAGCCACCATTTGCATTAGCATACTGGGAAAGCGCCCGGTATTACGAATGGCTTGGTTAAGTTGTAAGCCGGCCGTGACTTCATCGCGAATATTCTTAATGGCCTTGGCATAAACGGCATTGCCGGCAGCACCGGCTACGGAATCCAGTGAATCAACTAACGGTACACCAGCGGCAAAAGTGGTAGAGAGTGTGCGTGAAAATCGAGCGACAACGGCTTGATTAATAATAGGACCAATAATCGGCATTTTGAGCATCACGCTATCTAGGCCATCGGCAAACTTTTTAGAGCGCATTTTGGCTTCTTTAAAGCCAATAAAAACTGCAATCATAATACCTAATACAATATACCAATTGGCTTGCGCAAACTCAGAGAGGCCCACAACAAATAAAGTAAACGCGGGTAGGTCGGCACCAAAGCTACTAAAGGTAGAGGCAAATTGCGGCACCACTTTTACTAATAAAATACCGGTGACCACAATTGATACCACAATAACGGCAATAGGGTAGGTCATGGCTTTTTTGATTTTCGCTTTTAGGGCTTCGGTCTTTTCTTTGTAAGTGGCCACACGGTCTAGCATGGTTTCTAATGCACCCGATTGCTCACCTGAGTTAACCAAATTACAAAACAACTCATCGAATTGACGAGGATGCTTAGCCAATGAATTCGCTAAGCCTGAACCTGAAGCAACATCATTTTTAATTGTGAATACCAGTAATTTCATAGTTGGGTTATCCAAACCCTCGGCCACAATATCAAACGCTTGTACTAACGGCACACCGGCTTTCATCATAGTGGCGAGTTGCCGTGTAAAAATTGAAATATCGGCAGGGGTAATGGGCTTTTTACGCGGGCTAAATAATGATTTTGGTTTGCGCTTAACCGTTTTAATTGCAATACCTTGCTTGCGTAGCTGTGCTTTAGCCATTGCCTGGCTAGGCACTTGTACTTCGCCCTTTGTTACTTTACCGGCGCGATCTTTACCTTCCCAAAGATAGGTATACAGTTTGGCTGGTGCTTTGGCAGTGTGTGTGGCCATTATTTACTCTCTGTGAGGCTGAGTCTGTATTTAATTTTGCTCGAATTAAGCGCTTCGTTAAGCTGTTGGTAAAAAGCGTGTTTATACCGTTCTATTCATAGTTTTATTCATAGTGTTATTCATAGTTCTATTAATCATTCTATTAATCGCTATTTTGATCATCAAAAACACGCTAGCTAATCTAGACAGTGAAACTAGGTATTTAATTCACGCACTTAGTCTTTAGTCACGCGGTTAATTTCTTCAAGGCTGGTTTGCCCCATAGCGGCTTTACGTAAGCCGGACTTTCGTAAATTGTTAAAACCTGCTTGTTCGGCGGCTTCGGCCAATACTAAGGAGTTGCCTCCCTCCATAATAATGCGTTGCAGCTGTGGCGTGATGCGAACAACTTCATAAATACCGACACGGCCTTTATAGCCGCCATTGCATTTATCGCAGCCAACTGGGCGTCGAATATTAGCGCTGGCTAGGTCTTCTTCTTCAAAACCTTCTTCAATTAATGTTTCTTGGGGTAAGTCAGCCGGTTCGGCACAGTTATCACAGAGTCGACGGGCCAGACGCTGGGCAATGACTAAGCTGACCGAGGTAGCAACATTAAATGCGGGTATGCCCATATTTAATAAGCGTGTAATGGTTTCAGCGGCGCTGTTGGTATGCAATGTCGACATCACCATATGCCCCGTTTGTGCGGCTTTAATCGCAATTTCGGCGGTTTCAAGATCACGTATTTCGCCCACCATAATCACGTCGGGATCTTGTCGTAAAAACGAGCGCAGTGCTTCGGCAAAGGTAAGGCCCACCTTATTCGACACATGCACCTGGTTAATACCTTCCATATTGATCTCTACTGGATCTTCAGCGCTAGAGATATTACGTTCGGTGGTATTCAAAATATTCAGGCCGGTATACAGCGATACGGTTTTACCGCTACCGGTTGGCCCGGTGACAAGAATCATGCCTTGTGGTTGATGCATGGCATCAAGAAATAGCTGCTTTTGGTCTTCTTCATAGCCCAGTGCATCAATACCCATTTGCGCGCTAGAAGGATCCAATATTCGCAGTACAATTTTTTCACCGTAAAGCGTGGGTAGTGTATTTACCCTAAAATCGATAGCGCGGGTTTTGGATAGCTTCATTTTGATACGGCCATCTTGCGGTAAGCGGCGCTCAGAAATATCCATTTGCGACATAACTTTAAGCCTAGCAGCCAGGCGAGGGGCGAGGTTATTTGGTGGGCGAGTCACTTCATGCAAAATGCCATCGGTTCTAAAGCGCACCCGATACGATTTTTCATAGGGTTCAAAGTGAATATCCGAAGCGCCACCTTTTATGGCGTCTATTAATACTTTATTCACAAAACGCACAATCGGCGTTTCATCCACATCGGCAGTATCTTCTTGGTGGCGACTGTCTTCATCCACTGCCTCAATGTCTAAATCTTCTAAGCCAGCATCATCCAAATTGGCGAGTTTATTGCCAAAGGCGGCTTCATCATCATCGAGGTAGCGGGCAATAGCGGCGGTTAATGCCGCTTCTTCAACTAAAATAGTTTCGGTGCTTAAGCCGGTATGAAATTTAATTTCATCTTGCGCTTTAAGATTAGTAGGGTCAGACACACCAATAAATAAACGGTTGCCGCGTTTAAAAAGAGGAATAGCATGGTGTTGACGAATTAATTTAGGGTCGACTAATTCAACGGGAATTGCTTCTTTACTGAGGGCGTTAATATCAAATAACGGTGAGCCAAACTCATCGGCAATAGCGTTGGCAATTTTATTCCCATCGGCAATATTATTTTGCACCAGGTAAGAGACCAGCGACAATTTCTGTTGCGAAGCCAGTTGCAAGGCTTCTTGTGCTTGGGCCTCTTCAATAATTTGGTCCGCAATAAGCCTTCGGGCAACGCCGGACAAGGGCATAACAATACTGGCATTCATTAAATAGTTGCAGCCTCTGTAGTTAATAATTGAGTAATCAATGGAGCTATTAATCGTGTTGTCAGTAAATGAATTCGATTCATTTTTTATTAATTGCGATTAAATAATCGGTTCATGCTGTTGTTAATTTAGCAAAAATTATAGCCATGTAAAAAATAAAGCATGGCAATTGCCTCCTTATGCCTCTTTATTAATATGCTTATTGAATATTCTAAGAACTCGGTCACAGCGTTTAGTTTAATTTTTTTTATTTTTAGCTGAACCGTTTTAAATGTGCTGGGTCATACACTTCACTTGTAACAATGATAAATATAAAGTGAAAAGCCATTAAAGGTGGGGTGGCAATGGCATTATCGCGAAGTTTTTATTGATCTTGTCTTGGTTCGCAATCAAATTGTGACGCCAGTACACAAATTGAACAAATAAGTCGGCATGGCTCAGTATTTATAGCTATTGTTCATTTGTCGAACAAACTTATGGTTTCGCTAAAAACGGTTTTTATTTAATGGAGAGTTGTACTATGAAAAAACAAATGCAAAAAGGTTTTACCATGATTGAATTAATGATCGTGGTAGCGATTATCGGTATTCTGGCTGCGATTGCGTTGCCCGCTTACCAAACTTACACAGATAAGGCGTCTTACACTGAAATAGTACAAGCGGCCTCTTCATTCAAGACTTCGTTAGAAGTTTGTGGTCAAGTTGAAGGTACATTAGTTGCTGCGAGTTGTGGACATGGGCAAGGCGGTGTTGGACCTGCTCCTGCTGCTTATAATAACGTGGCTTCTGTGGCCGTAGGTGGTCACGCTGCAACGGCTGTGACAATTACTGTAACGCCTGTGCCTTATGGTGGTGTTGTAGCGGCTGATACTTATGTGTTGACTGGTGCATTAGCAAATGGTCAGGTAACTTGGACTGATAACTGTACTGAATTTTGCTAAAAATAAAAGGATTCAAACCCCTTTTAGTAGAAAGAGCCTCGGTTTATCCGGGGTTTTTTTTGCCTAGGAAAAGAGGAAGGGGGCACCGGGTACTCCCGTATTATATTAATGGTGTAATGCATATCATACTAATCGGTTAAAAACCGCATCGATAAATCAATCGCAGTTATATGCTTCGTCAACGCACCGATAGAAATATAATCCACGCCCGTTGCCGCCAATGCAGCCAAAGTCGTTTCACTCACATTCCCTGATGCTTCCAACTTAGCGCGTCCTTGATTTATCGCTACCGCTTGCTCTAAATCCACAATCGAAAAATTATCCAACATCACAATATCCGCTTGTGCGGCTAAAGCCTGTTGTAATTCATCCAGATTTTCAACTTCTACTTCAACGGGCATATCCGCTTGCAGGCTTTTCGCTTTTTCAATAGCCGCAGTAATAGAACCGCAAGCGGCTATATGATTCTCTTTAATTAAATACGCATCATACAAACCAATACGATGATTAAAACAACCGCCACAGGTCACGGCATATTTTTGCGCGGTGCGTAAGCCAGGAATGGTTTTACGGGTATCTAACAATTTAACTGAGGTATGCGCGGTATGCTGGGCATAACGGTTACACAATGTGGCTGTGCCCGATAACAGCTGCAAAAAATTCAATGCCGTGCGCTCGCCAATTAAAATACTACGCGCTGAGCCACTTAGGGTAAATAAGGTTTGCTCGGCTTCTACGTGATCACCATCACTCACTGACCAGTTAACGACTACCGATGCATCTAATTGCGCAAAGGTTTCATTCACCCAATCAACACCGCAAATAACCGCTGGCTCACGGGTTATAACTTTGGCGCGGTATTGCGTTTCTGCAGAGACCAGCTGAGCGGTAATATCATCACGGCTATCTGTGCTGCCAAGATCTTCGGCGAGTGCTTCGCGAACTGAGCGGCTTATATCGGCTTTTAAACGTTGCTGATTTAACATGGTTTTATCTTTGTGAGTGAGTCGGTCAATCTGTATGGGCAGTCTTTATAAGCAATCATTATAAAGCTGAAATGCCTTACTGGCCCGTGCTTTGCCAAATAGTACTAGAGATTATTGGCTACTTTATTGAGTTAAAAACAATTGCCCATCACGCTGGGTAAACTCAATTTGCGAGAGGGCGCTCATGCCCAGTAATAAGCCATTCATGCCGTTCATACCCGGATTAATATCGGCAGCGACATTGAGCAGCACAATATTGCCCATTTCTAAGCGATCAATGCGGGTGCTGTAGGTGCGCACTTGGCCATTGGCCGTTTGTGCATAGCCTGGCCGGCCTTTTACGAGTCCTAGCGCTTGTGCCATATCTTCGGGCACGGCAACGCGTGTGGCGCCTGTATCGAGCAATAACATAGCTTTGCTGCCATTCACCTTGCCAGTTACCACAAAGTGATTTTGACGATTGGCCTGTAACACTAAGGTTTGCTGGCCATCAATGATTTCTGTATTGGGTTGCTGATTTGGGTTGGCTTGGCGTTTCTCTTCGCCAGTAAAGTAAACCACTAACATGCCTAATAGAATAACCCATGCAATTACCGTCATCCCTAGGCCCATAGAGCGAGTGGGGTTGTTATTAGAAGGGTCAGTGGCGTCTTTAAATTGAGAGTCGCTCGACTTTGAGTCTAAGGGCTTCTGTTTTAAGCGCTCAGGTTCTAAGCTATCAGGTTCTAAGCGCTCAGGTTTTGATGGTTCTAAATCATTAGACATGGTTGTCACTTCTCTGACTCTGCTGGGTGTCTGTCGACTGGTTCACTTCTGGCGCAGCCACCCTGATTAAAATGTGATCACATGCTCGTGCGGCATATTGTTTAGTCTACTGGGAAATGTACTCTGATTATACTGCTGATAAGCGTTAATCACCGAGTTGAACACTAAGTTAATCATCAACGCCAATTGAGCCGTATTGTTAACGGCATAACCGATGTTAAGTAGGTCATAAGCAGCATGGCGAATCAAACTGAATCGAATATCATTTCATTAAACGCATTGTCGAATGCGGCGCGTGAATCATCTGCGAAGGATGCCTCATCGCGGTTGAATCGACCCGAGTCTTATCAAGCTAAGATTCATCGGCATATGACAGCGCCGTTAATTCAGTTGCAAGAAAAGTCGCAGCAGAACTTAATGAAGCTGTTAGAGAATATGTTCGATAAAGTGGATGATGCTTTGTTTGAGCTGGCAGAAAAATCGGTGAATAACAGCGAGCAAAATATATTTTTTGAATCAATGCGTGAGGTGCGTTTAAAGCGGATTGATATTGAAGCGCAGTATGCCGATAGTTTTGGCAATAGCTTTGTTGATTTATTTCACCCTGTGGCTGTAGATAGCAAAGATTCCTTAGATGCGGCGAGTGATGTCGGTTTATCTTTAATGGCCGATGAAGCCGTTGAAGAAATGGTGGCGATGGATGCGATGGTTGCCAAAGCCGAGAAGCATTTATCGGCCCCTTTATCAGCACTGTATGCGCGCATAGGCAGTTTAGCACCGGTTGATGTTGACCGAGTTAATAACCCGCTGGGCCCACAACGCTTATGTGATGAGTTCAGTGATGCCTGTTTGCAGTTAACGATTGATATTAAAGCGCGCTTAGTGCTGTTTAAGCTCTATGATAAATATGTGATTAGCGAGCTAAGTAAGCTGTATACGCAAGCCAATGAACAACTGATTGCCAACAATATATTACCCGATTTTAGATTAGCCCAACGTCGTTCTGAGCGTTCTGCGAGTATTGTCGAAAAAGCGAATAGTGTTAGTGAGCGTTTATTGCAGGGCGCGTTATCCAATGATCCGGCAAACGGCTTGTCAGCCAATCCACAAGATATTTATCAATTACTTCAGCAGTTAAATCATCTCGATTTAGCGGGTGCTGCTAGTGGTGCATCCGCGCCGTCATCGTCCTCAGTCGCATCATCGCACCCATTAGCAGGAGCGTTAAATTTATTGCCAGTTAGTGCTAAACCGGCTATTGGTCATGAATTACTATTACAGTTGTTAACCACATTGCAGCAAGATCCTACCCGTATTGGCGGTTATAGCGAAGCGTCAGCCAATGGTGATTTAAGTGTGTTAATGCCTAAGCAGCTAACGCAAGGTCTTAGTCAGTCGTTGAGTGCTATTGCCGATGGTGGTGATCACTCCATTGGACAGGGCGAGCGTGATGTTATTAGCTTTGTGTCGCTGTTGTTTCAGTTTGTGTTAGATGACCGTAGCCTAGCTGAGCCTATGAAGGCAGCGATTAGTCGCTTACAAATACCGATTATTAAAGTGGCCATGCAAGATGCCAGTTTTTTTTCAGAGCAAGCTCATCCCGCGCGTCGTTTACTGAATGAAATGACCACAGCGGCTTTGGGTTGGATTGCCGAAGATAATTATCAAAATGACAGCTTATACCAGTGTGTTTGTGCCACGGTTGAGCGGGTGGGCAATGAATTTGTTGATGACACGCAATTGTTTTCAAATGTATTGGCCGATTTTATTTCTTTTGTCGATTACGAAAAAAAGCGGGCCGATTTACGCGAAAAGCGCGTGGTCGATGCGGAAGCAGGGCGTGATCGTTCAGAGAGTGCGCGGGCTTATGTGAGTCGATTAATTGAATCTAAAAACTTAGCGCATACCGCGCCAGAATTTGTACGCGCTATGATTGAAAACAGTTGGAACAATATGCTGTTTTTAACCTATTTAAAAAAAGGTGTTGATAGTCAGGAATGGACAGATGCGGTTGCAGCCATGGATGATTTACTTTGGACTGTTGCGCCGGAGAGATTTGTGGGTGATAGGGCGGGTATTATTCATCGTATTCCAGCCATGCTTAAGTTTCTGCGTCAGGGTTTAAACAGTATTAATTTTGATAGTTATGCGGCGGGAGAGTTTTTCGCCCATTTAGAGCATTTTCATTTGGATGTTATGCAGCGTCCGGAATCGATGGCTTATTATAATGTGCCATCAAATGCGGTGCCGGTTTGTTCGATGATTGATGCGGTTGATGAAGAAGACGTTAATTTGAGGATTGCTGAAGAGAGTGATGATCCTTATATTGCTAAAGCTAAGATGCTAGGTGTTGGGCAATGGGTTGAGTTTATTGATGCTGCTGAGGAGGACGGTGGTGAGAGTAAGAAGATGCGTTGTCGTTTGGCGGCGATTTTACGGAACAGTGGTAAGCGTATTTTTGCGAGCCGCAGTGGCGTTAAGGCGGGTGAGTATACGGTTAGGGATATTGCGGATAGGTTGGCGAATGAGACGGTGTTGTTGCTTGAGGATGCGCAGTTGTTTGATAAGGCGTTGTCGTCGATTATTGATGATCTTAGGCAGAGTCGATCGGCGGTAAATGCTTAGTTTTGACTTTGTGAGTTTTAAGTTCAAGGTCGTTGGGGGTGGTCCGATAGCCAGAATCTAGATCTTTAAGCGCTACCTGATAGTATTCTTCTATTCTGGTTTTTTATTTTCATTGTTTGAGTTTTCAGTTCAAGACCGTCGGGGGTGGCCCGACAGCCAGTCACTTTTTGTCTACAGCAACAAAAAGTAACCAAAAAATGCCGTA
>ENA-OQVM01005291-OQVM01005291.1-marine-metagenome-genome-assembly--contig:-NODE-5291-length-12493-cov-9.225032_pt1 | contig 12493 bp, 7 predicted proteins | sample MGYA00237776_ERZ505498 | MGnify/ENA primary metagenome ERZ505498 (study PRJEB26159, sample SAMN06265151) | marine metagenome | isolation source: Helgoland LTER site | place: Germany:Helgoland, sampling... | reverse complement strand
GCTGCGTAACTTTCATTGACCAAGGCAGCATACTCCGTACCGTTAAGTAAGGAAAGTTTTTTGGTTGTTTGTTGTACCGCTGCAAAGGCATTGTATGACACTTTAGGTGCCGTATTTTTCTTTCCGTTTTTAGTTGTCACTAATATAACTCCGTTAGCTCCTTGAATTCCATAAATAGCCGCTTGAGCATCTTTTAGTACTGTAAGACTTTCAATGTCATTTGGATTCAGGCTGTTAAGACTTGATACTATATATCCATCTACAACTAATAAAGGGTCGTTACTAGAGTTACTACTAACTCCTCTAATTAAGAATTTAAATCCACTTCCTGGCGATCCTGACGCCGAAGAGACAGAAACTCCCGTTGTGGTTCCTTGTAATGCTTGAGAGACATCTACAGGTTTTAATTTTTCAATTGTTTCAGCCCCTACAAATGACACTGATCCCGTCACATCTTTTCTGCTTTTAGATCCATATCCAATCACAACAATCTCATCAAGAGATTCGTTGTCTTCCTCTAAAGAAACATTCATGTTTGCCGATGCTGGTAATTCTTTAGTCTCAAACCCTATGTAAGTAAAGACTAAAGTCGCATTCGGTTGTACGTTTGTGATGGTAAAATTTCCATCGAAATCCGACACAGCTCCAGTGCTTGTGTCTTTAACAATGACATTAACTCCTATAAGAGGAAGCCCATCAGCGCTAGATTTCACTGTACCGCTTACTGTCGAATTTTGAGCGGATGCTGTAAAAGCAAATGCCAAAGTCATCAGTGCAGAATAAAATATTTTTTTCATAAATATTGGTTTGTTTTGGTTTACAGTAAATCTAAAACAACTTATTGCATAATTTGTTTAAATAACCTCAACAAATGTTATACAAAATAAAAATAATGCATAAAATTTAGTAAAACGTCAATTTTATAGAGTAAAAAATATTGATTAACAAAATGAATTAAATGTTAGACAAGAAAGATTTGACTAAATGTAGTGGATTTGTATGGGTAAAAAAGCGAGTTGTAGGGTTATTATATTTCTAAAATATAATTTGTTAAGCTGGATTCGTGGGGTAAATCCATTTTTTTGCGCAAACGATATCGTTTGACCTCTACACTTCGCGGGGATATATTCAGCAATGGTGCGATCTCTTTGGAAGATAAATTCAGGCGTAAGTACGCGCACAAGCGAAGGTCGTTAGGCGTGAGTACTGGATGCTTCTCTTTAATGAGTTTGAGAAAATCTTTATCCGCATTATTAAAAGCTTCTTCAAATAATTTCCAGTCGTCTGTATTGTTTAAGTTTTTATCAATAATTCTGATCACTTTCTTTATGTCCTGTTGATTGTCTTTTTCCTTTAATTCGCTTTTGATGCTATTCAGGAATTCATTCTTCTTAATCAAACTCATTGTAGAAACTGCCAACTCTCGATTCTTACTTTCGATGTCAAGTTTCAGTTTCTCGTTTGTTAACTGCATAAATTTTTGAGAGGCTTCAAGCTCTTTAAGTGCGAGTTGTTCATGAGATTTCTGAAGGAGTTGTTGTTGTTGTTTTCTGTAATACCGTTTGTATAGGTTATGGATTAGGATCCATAAAATAATAAAAAGGATTACATAGAGGGTTATTGCAGCATTTGAAAGGTGCCAGGGACGGTTGATTACAAAAGAATAGGAGACAGTATTGAGGGTCTCGGAGTTCCCTATTTTTCCTTTGACTTTAAATTCATAACTACCAAAAGGCAGGTTTTCGAATACTTGATGAGATTCTGCTTGCCAATCAGACCAAGAATCAGACCACCCTATTAACATGTAGGAATATTTTTCACTAACCACATTATCGTAGTGTGGAATGCTGTAGTTTATATAAATATTGTTGCTTTCAGAATCGAGTCTCCTAGGTGCAGTAGAATCGAGTCGAAATTTATCTTCATTAATTTTACTGGCCTCAACAGAGTTGATTTTTAAATTATAAATGTGATTTGGTTTTGGAGTGTCTGAATTAAAAATAAAATAGCCATAAGCAGAGCCTAGAAGATACTCATCCGTCCCAATTTTTGTTAGGTTCTCGAAACCAGAAACAACCTTTTTAAAGTTTGATATCGCAACTGGGATGATTTCAACCTTTGGTGTTTGTGTGACACTTCCTGCACTAATTATTAAAATATTATCATCTGCAAAGCACCATTTAAGACCCTCAGAATCCTTGACATCCATAATGGTGGTACGTGTTGAGTACTCTTTTAAGACTTCTTTGAAAGGCTCTGATTCAGTGAATGTTTGATCTGTAGGATTGAATTTGTAGACATCTTCAGATGAGGTGTAATAATAGTTTTTAGAGAATTTTAGAAAGTTGGAGCCATTACCCTTGGTGATTGGAGTAATGTTTGAAACTTTAGAGGCCTCAGTTAAATCTTTGTTTAAAGTGAGTTCATATAAACCTCTTAATTCATGGTTCACATATATCTGATCTCCTATGTGTTGATAAAAACGACTTGATATATCAAACCCTTTAATTTTATTTCTATAACGCCACCGCCCTTGAGACTTTTCTAAAAGACTTAAGCCATTATAATTCCCTTGTAATATAATGTTTGGATTCTCTTTAAGGAGTTTAAAGTCCCACGTTCCAAGGGATTGACCTATACTGTATTGTAGTTTTTGATTTTTGATGAGTAAAGTTCCGCGGTCGTGTCCGCAGAAAATTTGGTTGTCAATAACCTTAAGGTTCCACACTTGACCATTTGTACCTTCAATAAAAGTAAAGTCAGAGTTCATGCCTCTCCGTTTATAAAATAGTCCTTGATTTGTTCCTAAGTACAAATAATCTTCAAATAACACGGAAGTATAAACAGTTCCAATGGCTCCTTTTGTGTCGTTACAAACAATAAACTGAGAGGATAAGTTTATATGACTGATTCCAATATCAAGCCCTAACCATAAATTATTCTGGTAGTCTTCAAAAACAGATAATACGGTATTGTTGCTGAGTCCTTTCTCAAAATTAAGATCATATTTAAGCATCCCGTTTGGACTTAGGTGGTACAGTCCGTTGGAAACAGTCCCTATAACAATACTGGCGTCACTTAACTTGGTGGCACTGTAAATTGTAAGTGAATTGAGATTCACTTTAGGATCTATTTTCCATGGTGTTAGTTTCTTGTTGTTTAAGAAATAAAAGCCATTAGATGCTGTCATTACTAGAAGTTGATCGTTGTGTTCAATTAAGCCCGCAATATTATCAGATTTCAGCCTTGGATCGTCACTAACAAGCTCTACATTTCCATCAAGTATTTTATAAAGCCCTTTGTTTAACTGGTTAAAAAACAAAACGCCTTCTACCTCAAAGATGTTTGAGATGACATGATCGGATTCTATAAAAGTTGTTTCTTTTGTAAGTTCATTTACTAAATAAATCCTAGAAAGGGATTGGAAGATCAACCAATCATCTAATTTAATAATATCCCAAAACTGTTCATCTTCGTCTAATTGAATGTCGAATTCTTGTACTAAAGAGGTGTATTCTAAGATGCTTTTATTATTTCGTTTCCAAACACCAAAATCCATATAACTCCCAGTATAAATTAGGTCATTAATTGCCTTTACAGATCTCACAATAGAATTATCTGGGACTGGATACAGTTTCCAATTCATACCATCATACTCCAATAATCCGGAGTTGTTGGCAAAATACATGGTTTGATCGGAGGTCTGAGAAATGCTCCAGTTTTGATTTTGAGCAGCATAAGCATCTGGATTGTATGCCATTACAGGAGGGTGCTCTTGGGCAGAGACCACAAAAGAGGTCAATAAAACTAAAACATACTTAATAGTTCTCATATGAATTGAAAGGCACAAGGTAATGAAAATTTGAAATTTGAACTAATTGCAACGAAGGATAACGCTATAAAACCATCGGAGACATAAATAAAGCAGCTCTAAGAATTAAGATTACTTAATGTTTAAAAAGGACACTAAATCTTCTTTTCTCCGTTTGGCAACGGGTAATATAAGATTTCCAATAAGTTCGCAGTTACTACCGTCAGCATTATTAATGTTTACGATATACTTAAGGTTTATTAAGTATTTTTTATGGATTCTGAAAAAATACCTTGGAGCTAAAATCTTATCATACTCTCCAATGTTTTTAGAAACAAAAAAGGTTGTCTTATCAATAAGATGAATTATAGTATATCTTCCGTCTGATTCAAAATACAAAATATCATCTATCTTAATGAAGTCGATTTTTTTTGTGGAAGGAATTGCAATAAAATTATAATCAGAAGTTTTGGCTTCAATAGAAGTTTTAGCCGATTCTAATTGGGGGTTGGTCGTAAACAGTTTGTTCTTAAGATTATCTTCAAGTATTTTCACTGTGGTCATCAAATCCTTTGGGTCAATTGGTTTTAGAAGGAAATCAATGGCGTTAAATTTAAAGGCAGTTACTGCATATTCTTGAAAAGCTGTTATAAATACTGCTGAATAATCGTCATATTCTATACCGTCAAGCACATCGAAGCCGGTTCCGTCTTGCATCACAATATCTAAAAAAATGAGTTTTGGCTGTAAGTCGTTGATTGTTTTAATTGCATCCTCAACAGTGGTAGCTATCGCTATTACTTCAATTATAGGACAATATTTGCCCAAATAAATATTTAATAATTCATTGTTTTTAATTTCGTCATCGACGAGTATAGCACTGATTTTTGACATAATAAACTAAAATAAGAACGCGATTTAAAGACTCAAATAATATATAGTGAACAACTACTCAAAAGACAATTGATTTAAAATATATTATAGTAGGTTATCATACAAATATAAGGAAAATAACACAAAAATTATTATAAAACCCTATAAACTACTATAATATGACGAATTGATTTGTTCTTAAAAAGTAATTGTGTAACTTTATTTTTTGTTTAATAAAATGAATGATTTAATAAAAAATTTAAAGTCAAGTTGGGTGCTAGCAAGTATGAGCTTGTTAAGTCTGTCTGTAAACTACATATATGCTCAGCAAACCAATGCAAGAGATGCGTTTATTGAAAGAATAAACACCGCATTCAACCGTCAAGACACTCAAAAATCTGATAGTATCTTCAATGTGCTTAAACAAGAGGCCTGGTCTTTGAAAGAAGATTCCCTTTATGTAGATCTTACATTTCAGCAAATAGAAAAAAACAAAGACTCGGTGGATATTTTTCTAGTCACAACTATTCTGGAGGATCTCATGATAAAAGAATATGAATTCTTAAAAACCCATCCTAAACTTCTCCTTGTTTGTTATCTGAATTTGAGTAAATTCTATCTATCACGATACAATACGTCAAAAGCCTCTATGGGTCTTAGTAAATATTATTTTGATGGCTATTTAGAAATTCTAAAAACGACTCCTTTAAGCACTAGCGATATTCGATTGCATCAAAAACACAGACTACGCTATTTGCAAAAAACACAAAATGATAGTCTGTTATATTACCTGAACTCATACGAGCTGCCAAAACAAACAAAAAATTTAATATTAACCAGATGGTACAGATCTAAAGATAATCATAAAAAAGAACTGATACATGCCAAACAAAGTGGACATTCACTTGAGCTTTTAGTTGCTTATAGAAACAACTTACAACTCTCTAAAGTGGATAGCTTATTTCCAATTCTACTAGAAAAATTTAAAGGAAAAAACAGTTTCAACGAACATCTTCTATACCTCAACATGGGGCATCGCTATGCTTTAGAACGTCGCTTTGACAATGCTGACAAAATGTACCTTAAAGCTTTGAACTATTTTGAAGACAACAAAAAATCGTATCAACTAAATGAATGTTTGGAAGCTATCCTTGATGTTAAAACCCAAATTGGAGATCTAAATGCATTCAAATTTTACAACACCAAATTAAACGCTCTTAAACAGCAGCAACACGATGAGCAATTACTCGTAATTGAAAAGTATTTAAGTTTTGTAAAAGACATAACTTTCTTAGAGGCGAAAACAAAAAAGAAAGCTGAAAAACTAGAAAAAGAACAAGCTAAAAATGAACTCAAGTATCAAAAAACAATAACTTCTGTTGGGCTTGCATTCTTCTTAGTGTTTTCGATTTTTATATTTTTTTATTTTCAAAGCGTAAAAGAAAGAGAGTCTTTGGAATATAAAAATGAAAAAATGAAAGTTGATCTATTAAGATCAAAGTTTAAACCTCATTTCACATTTAACGCACTCTCTGTTATCAATTATTTTATTGCCAAAAAAGATGTTGAAAACGCTTCTAATGCACTTACAAAAATGGCGACGCTATTACGCTCTACACTTGATAATATGAGTAAAGATTTAGTTTCCTACCAGTCCGAATACAATATCTGTAAGGATTATATGTATTTAGAGCTACTGCGATTTTCAGATAGATTTGAGTGTAACTTCAAGGATCTTAACGACCCAATTATTAAAGCATGGAAAGTTCCTCCAGGAATTATAGAACCTTTTTTAGAAAACTCTGTAAATCATGCATTTAAGGGGGTGAAAAGTAAGGGGTTAATTTCTCTAACACATCAAATAGAGAAAAACTGCTTAGTGATTTGCGTGAAAGACAATGGAGTAGGAATTGATACCGAAAAAATATATTCTGAAAACTTACATGGAATGAGAATTACTAAAGACGTTATAAAAGCAACTTCAAAGCTATATAAGACACCTATTAAATTCCAAATAAAATCAGACGGTGGCACCGTTGTAACTCTTACTATTCCTTTATTGAAATCATAAAAAAAGCATTACTCTAAATTTAGAGTAATGCTTTTTTTATGATATGATAAGAATGGCTATGTATTTAACCACATAATTTAGTCATCAAAAATCCCGTCATTTGTTGATGGTGGTGGCAAAGAAACCGCCTGAGACTTCATTGGATTTAAAGCTATGAACGTTCCTATAGCGGTCAGTGCTGCGTACTTACCCATTTTAGAAAGAGCTTCTTTACGTGTGATTTCATTTTTGATGTTTCTATTTTTTTTATTCATAATTTTATGGTTTGGATTATTAGTATAAACTCTAGTGTCTAAAACGATTATTTAATTAATAATTAGCTTCGTCGCTTTAGATTGGTCATTATTGCCTAATATTGCAACATAAACCGCTGATTCTATGTCAGATACATCAATTTCATGTTTTGTTTGAGAGGCTTTCAAATGATACTCTCTAACCACGCTTCCTTTCATATCAATTAATTTTAACACATAGTCACTCCTTAATTGACCTTGAACCAGTAACTTTTTGGTAGATCTTATGAATGAAACTTCAACAGAGTATAGTAGTGCTGATAATCCCTCATTAGAGAAAGTCTCTGAAGTTGTACTTAAGTAAAAACGTCCAACCCCACTTAAATCCGAAGTAGGGGTAAACGTATAGTCGTCAGAGGTAATCCGTGTTTGAGTATTTAATTCGTAATCATGTAAAAAAAACTCTGTTCCTGAAGGTACATTTAAATCATCGACACTAATAGTTGCTTCCAATCCAGCTGCAACACTTACTTCAACCGGTATGACATAATCCGTTGCTGTTAAATCCGCTGTGGATAAAGCTTGAATAGCAAGATTAACTCCTTGAGAATTTTCTACTAGATGAGTCCCTATATCAGACCCTAAAGACCCTGCATCATAAGTCACGTCCAATCCGCGTGAGCCATTTGCATCAATAAAATAAATTGAAGTCTCAAATATATTAGACCCTTTATATAATTTTAACTTGAAGGAGGAAGGTAAAGCCTGACGTCCAGTAATGAAATCATCTTGAGCAATAGCACTGACTCTTCTCGCTGATTTTGGAATCGTAAAAGAGCCACCAGCAGCAGAAGATATAATTATAAATCCTTGTCCAGGAGTGATCAATTCAGTAGATGTAGTATTGTTGATTACTTTCCAAGAGGAAACTTCTGTTGTGGCTTCACCATCATACCCATAAATGGCAGCATAACTTGGGTCAATAGCAGTACTAGCGCCTAAAGCTGTTACTATCGCTCCAGCGTGAATATGTGTTGTAAAAGGATTCCCAACAAGGCTAGTTTCTTTAAACCCAGCAGAACCTAACGAAAGTGATAATGGAGTGTCCGCAGTTTGAACATCTCCACTATAAGTCAATGTTTCTCCGTTAACAGATCCTGCACGATACCCTGTCCCAGCGACTAAGGGTGTAGCGTCTGTAGAGGCATATTCTTCATACAGTCCTGTCGATTTATTGAATGGACCATACATTAGGTTTGTAGGGGTAATAGTTCCAGTAGCAATTTTTCCGGAGTTAGCTGTCGCAAACAAATTAAAAGTTTGACCGCTTACGGGTGGAGACACTAAATCTCTAGTGTCAGAGGATGCAGTAAAACGACGGTACTCTGCATTGCCTGTAGAAGTTCCAGCAACAAAAAGGTCTGAAAAATCATTGGACACGGAATCCATTATAAGATCTCCACTGGAATCAATATTTACATTACTTGACGCATGGACAAAAGCTGTAGGGGAGATATACATATGACCACTTGCAGCAATATTTAAATCTTGAGCAAAAATGGATAAACTAAAGAGAAATGTTATAATAGATAATTGTAGGATAGGCTTTTTCATAATAATGATTTGAAAGAATAGTTTTGAAAAATTAATAAATACGGTCAAAAATATGTCACTCATACCAATTAACCTATAACTATGTAACAAACGGCGTTTTGGCGTAATAAACGGCATATTAATGTAATAAACGGTAAAATCATATATTGGATTTTCGCTTTGATATCCATGATATGAGATAAACAAAAAATGATAAGAATAACATTACAAAAAAATGGTTTGTAATGTTCAATGAGCTAAATGCTAAAGCAATTCCTGTAAAACTAATAGTGTAAATCACTATTAAGAGTGTACTCTCAAAATGAGAGAGTTTTAGGTTTGTAAGATGGTGATGCAAATGATTTCTGTCTGGAGAAAAAGGGCTTTTGCCATTTATCAATCGAACACAAAACACGCGAAGGGTATCCAATAACGGGAAACTAATTAATGCTAAAACGATTACACTTGCATTGTTCAAGAAATAACCAGTTTCACTAAGGAGGTTGGCTCCGTTAGTAATTGTTATCACAGAAAATACGCCAAAAGCTATAATGACCCCTAAACTCATTGAGCCATTATCTCCTAAAAATAAACGTTTTTTAAAATTAAATATTAAAAAAGAAGTTAATGCTCCTGAATAACAAAACATAATTATTGCCTGAATCACTAAATCATTTAAAAAGAAAAATGAACCAAAACATAAGGTACAAATTAAACCTACTGAAGCAGATAAGCCATCAATGCCATCAATTAAATTAAACGCATTTACTACAATCACAAATACAAACACAGAAAATACATAACTAAAAATAACAGGCAGCTCATAAATTCCAAAAAGGCCATCAAAACTATCAATCCGTACTTCACAGGAAATAATCACAAAAAGAGCTGTAATGACTTGAAAAATCACTTTTTCTAAAGGGCTCACTTCGAAAATATCATCTTTAAGTCCAAAAAACACCATTAGAGAAACAGCACTACACAAACCAAAAGCTATTTTAAAATCTAAATCTATACTAGAGGAGTTATACAAAAGAAAACTTGCTAGTGCCAATGTAAAAACAACACTAACAAATATACTTACGCCACCTAAAATAGGAGTGGATTTTAAATGTTTTTTTCTTAAATTAGGATGGTCCACCAACTGAAACCGATGTGCAAATCGAATCGCTTGAGGAATAAGCCACTGTGCCGTAAAAAAGGCTAATACAAACACAAAAGAATACAAATAAAAATTAGGTATTAATCCTGTTGACTTTGATAATAACGGATCTAAAAATGATAGATATAACAAGTCATTTATCCAAGCCCTTGTACTAATTCCAGAAAGTATAAAAAAAGTAAAGAATCCAGGCATAGGCGCAACTGTTGATAGTTAATAATTTTACGAGAAGTTAAAAACTCTACAGAAAAACTCTACTTTTAATGGCAGATATATTTCTGTAGCGTTTTATTGACTACATGAGGAATTTTTTTATTATTTTATTCTAACAACTTCTACACGTCTATTTTTGCGTCTTCCATCTCTAGTTGAATTAGAAGCGATTGGATTCGCTTCTCCAAAATGCTCAGTCATAATGTTGTTTGGCGAAATCCCTAAATTGTTAACAAAATAATCTCGAACCGCTGTTACTCTGTTCTTAGATAAACGCTTGTTAAATTCACTAGGACCAGAACTATCAGTGTAACCTGAGAATTTAAAAACAGCCTCTGGGTGTTGTTTCATTATTTTAGCCATTGTTTGTAAAACTGAAAGAGATTCATCCTTTATCTTATAGCTAGAGGTGTTAAACAAAATATCTGGAGTCAACTTATTTAATTCTGTGTCTTTAGCGCCAACCATTACTTCTTTGTATGGGCAGCCGTTATTGGACTCTATCCCAGGAACTGTTGGACATTTATCCGCTGAATCAACGATACCATCATTATCACTATCTGGAAGTGGACAGCCATTATTTGTTGGCAAGCCTTTTGTTTTTGGGCAGTTATCTGCTGAATCAAAGACACCATCACCATCCGTGTCAGCTTCTGCTTCTACTTGTGCTTGTGGACAACCATTATTAGCTGCATATACGTCTGGACACTTATCAAGAGCGTTAACCACACCATCACCATCACGATCATTCGATTCTTCTGGGCAGCCATTGTTTTCAGCAACTCCAGGAACGTTCGGGCAATCATCCACTTTATTTTTCACACCATCATTGTCATCATCATTATCAATAAATCGATACATTAAAGAAGCGGAGTATTGAAAGTGACTTGTGTTATATAAATGATCTCCGTTATTTAACGACCATTTGCCTGTTCCGTTAAGATTGATGCCAAATTGTTCTGAAATCCAAAAATTAGCACCGGGTCCAAAATTAAGGGTTACACCTGCGTGGTTTCCCTGAAGAGCAGTGCCAACTCCACCATGAAGGTAAAGCTCTATCCAATCATTTCGATCGAACCAACCTCCAAAGGTTTCATCATAGTAGTATTTCAAATCGAGGTCTAATGCTAAGTATTTAACATCAGAGGTTATAATTATATCATCGATCATTCCTTTATTAGCTTTCCATTTATTGTTACTTAAAGCGGCCGCTAAACTAAACCATTTGCTAAACCGATATTCTAACTCAACATTATAGTTGTTAGAAAAGGCCATTTGATCGAAACCACTCAAGGCTTCAAAAGGATTATTATACCCTGAGTTATCCACTAGGTTCACTCCTAGTTTTAGAATGAGTGTTCTATGGGTCTCATTCATGGAGTCATTTGACATTGATTCTTGGGCTTGTGATGACACAAGGCCTCCTATAAAAAATAAAAGTAGTGTAAGTTTTTTCATGTTACATTAGGGTTAAGTAGTCTATTGCTTGTTTAAAAGTAAATTTATATTTGTGCACAAATAAAGGAAGGATAGGAATAATATACTAACATCATGTAACAAACGGCTGATTGATGTAACAAACGGCTGATTGATGTAACAAACGGCATAACCAGCTCACCTAGATTATAGATATAAAAAATAGTGAATACCGAAACTTTTAACATATTGACTCATTATATTTGGAGATGTCCTATATATAATCATGAAACTACACTCTAAAATGATTCAAAATTTATTGACTGTACAAGTAATGAATTTAAATACATAATAATGGTATAGAACCTATGTTTTATTTTCAACTTCAAAAGCATCCATAGTTTATAAACCCAACTAACCAACCACGCCTCGGCATAGCGTATTACATGAAATCAGAAAATAAAATGAAGATTTTTTAATTAGGGTTGTAGATAGCAACAAAAACGTTTTATCGAAAACAAAAAACCTCCAACTAAAAAAGGTTGAAGGTTTTACCTGTACAAACTAATCGCAAGAATTAGCCATTTTGAAGATATATCAGAGAACAGCTCTTAATTTATTTTTGTATATCTTTAAGTAATGAGAAATTTAAAATATCTTTTTGCTTATACCGTACCGCTTTCGGCATTGATCTCTTTTGAATCCATGGGGCTAGGAACCTACACTTCCGTTATTTACGCTTTTATAATACTCCCTTTTTTAGACCTCATAACTGGCGAGGGACCTAAAAACATATCCAAAGAGGAAGCGAATAACAAAAAAACAGATTGGGTTTTTGATGTGATGTTGTATTTAAATCTACCCATCATTTTTGGGCTTTTATGGCTTGTGTTTTCAAAAATTCAAACACAAGAATACGCTGCTTATGAACTCATTGGATTGGGCCTCTCCGCAGGAATTTTATTGGCAACCAACGCCATTAATGTAGCGCACGAACTAGGACATAGAACGCCTTACTTTGAGCGGTTCATGAGCAAATGTCTGTACATGCCCTGCTTGTATATGCATTTTTATATAGAGCACAACTTTGGTCATCATCTGAATGTGGCGACTCCAAACGA
>ENA-OQVM01005290-OQVM01005290.1-marine-metagenome-genome-assembly--contig:-NODE-5290-length-12494-cov-4.345897_pt1 | contig 12494 bp, 9 predicted proteins | sample MGYA00237776_ERZ505498 | MGnify/ENA primary metagenome ERZ505498 (study PRJEB26159, sample SAMN06265151) | marine metagenome | isolation source: Helgoland LTER site | place: Germany:Helgoland, sampling... | reverse complement strand
AACCTAGGCAACCTTTGTAACCGAGCTCTCAATATGACCAAACGCTACTGCGGTGGTGTGACCATGGCCTCTGAGTATGACGATGAGCCTAGCCAGCAGCTACGTGCCTCGCTGGATACCGTGCTCGAAAAATACCGCCATCATATGGATCGCTATGATATCTCTTTCGCACTGGAGGCAATCATCGAGTTCATTTCAGGCACCAACGTTTATGCAGAACAGCAAAAACCCTGGGAAATTGCCAAGGATGAGAGCAAAGCTGCGCAATTACACACCGTGCTCAACCACATGGTCGAAGCCGTTGCCCAAGCAAGCGTGCTTCTTAAACCTATTATCCCCACGGCATGCGAGCGGATACAGTCTCAGCTTAACGCCCCGCATCTAAGTGAGCTCTCACTCTCTGAACTTCATTGGGGACTTCTTCCTGTTGGCCAAGAACTTGCCAAGCCCAAGCCCGTGTTCCCTCGCATTCAGCTCGAGGATTAATCGTCAGCATTGGCGTTTTCGATACGTGGCAGGCTTTGAGCTTACCTCATAAGGATCGCCTGCTCGAGGCCTTCCACCACCATTTCCACTGTCACCTCATTCTGACAGCGAAGATCGAGCGGACACTTAGCGTGATAGCATGGACTACATGCCACATGTTCTCGGATGACAATACTCTGCTTGCCCAGCGGCCTCTTCCACTCTGGTCCATTCGGCCCAAAAATAACGGCAGCCGGCAAGCCAATATGCGCCGCCATGTGTGCAACATCTCCGTCACAAGCCAGCAATGCGCTACTCTCAGCTAATTGAGTCAAAAATCTTTCCCTGTCATCACATTCACTCAGATCTAAATCATCCCTATTGAGTAAATCTTCAAAGAGATTGCGACCCTCCACCTTGGCAAGTGTTGCCTGCGCTCCCTGCCTACCAAATAGTGTCCAAGAAACATCTGCGTGTCGTTCATTGATGATATCAATAACCTGAAGAAAGCGATCCGCTGGCCACTGGTATGCGCTTCCATATTCAGAGAATGGAGCGAGGGCAATTTTGATCTTCTCAGGTGGCTCAGGCAATGAAGGCATCTCAAAACTTGAACGGACAAAAGCATCAGCACCAAGTTGGCTCATTAATTCCAAATAGTATCTGACTCGATGTTCAACGGGGCCTGGCTTACTGGCCACAGAGACAACATCTGTGAGGTAGTTCTCAAGACCTCTGGCGGGATACCCCAGGCGCTGAGCTACCCCGACCTTACTGATAGCTTTGGCAGCTTTACCAGCTTGCCAGATAATTGCCGAATCAAATTGAACATCAAAATCCTGCAACTGAGCTGCGATCTGCTTTGCTGAAGCAGCTTCCGCATAGCTGAGCACATGATCGAGCTCAGGGATACCAGTCTTCCATAATGTCGACTGAGAACAAGGACACAAAACTGCGATAATCGCTTCAGGACAATGATTTCTTAAAGCACGAACCGCAGCTACTGAAAAACATGCCTCAGTAAAACTGAGTGGTGAGACCACACACAAATGAGCACCTTCTAATTTTAAAGGCGATTTTTCTAGATGCAGACCACCATCTTTACTAACTGGCATGACATAGAGTAACGTCATTGGGCAAAAACTGTCAACGAACCCTTACTCGAGACTATAAAATGGCGTCATAAATCGCTAGCTAGATCGTTTACCGCTTTTCATCATGGCAAATAGGATTAGCTTAAAAACATGTTCAAATCATTGCCAAGATTTCTGCCAATCAAACTGGCTTCCCTACTCTTGCTTTTCATGCACCCCGCGATCGCCGAGCCATTAGCAATCAGTTCTCTGGCACCGCTCGAGACAAGCGCCAACGCTTCACTCCCAGAAAAAACCTACAGTTCCATTGTCCGTATTGAGGTAGCAACACAGGTGCCCAACTACAACGAGCCATGGAAAGCAGGTCGATTCAGCGGCGGCATCGGCACGGGTTTCCTGATCGGCCCCAACCTCTTTCTTACCAACGCCCATGTGGTATCCAACGCTCGCCGCTTGTTAATCACCATGCACGGCGAGGCAAGAAAGCATCCGGCAAAAATTGTACACATTGCCCATGATTGTGACTTAGCTCTACTTGAGGTAGACGACTTCACCCCATTCATGGGCCTTCATCATTTTCAGATTGGCGGCGTTCCTAAACTTGAGAGCCAAGTCCGTGTGATTGGTTACCCTGTGGGCGGCAATCGCATCTCAGTGACCCGTGGCGTAGTCTCCCGTATAGATTTCAACACCTACAGTCACTCTAGGTCAGACCAGCATCTGGTAGTTCAAATTGATGCCGCCATCAATCCTGGCAATTCAGGTGGCCCTGTGCTCCAAGATGGCAAGGTCGTAGGGGTTGCCTTTCAAGGCCTCCGCTCAGCTGACAACACTGGCTACATGATTCCTACCCCGGTGGTTCGGCGATTTCTTACCGATATTGAAGATGGCCGCTATGACAAATACGTGGATTTAGGCATTTCCGATTTTCCCATGTTTAATCCTGCGATGCAAAAAAAGTTTGGTCTCACTCCTACATCACCGGGTGTGCTTGTCGCGGCGGTCACACCAGATGGTCCTTGTGATGGAGTTTTACAAAAAGATGATATTCTTACCGCCATCAACAATAATGCGGTAGATGCAGCCGGCAACATCCTTATCGATGGTGAAAAGGTAAATATGAATGAGATTGTTGAGCGCAAGTTCTCTGGTGACCAGGTGAATCTCAGCATCATTCGTGATGGCAAATCCATGGATGTCATGTGCACGCTAAAACCGTTTCCACCCAGCCAAATGTATGCGGTGCAGTATGATGTCAAACCACGTTACACCACTTTTGCCGGGCTTGTCCTTCAGCCACTCGATCGCAACCTCTACTCAGCACACAACCTCACCAATACGCGTGTACGCCGTCTCTTCACTCACTATCTTGATGAAGGAATTTTCAAAGAACGTAAAGACATCGTCATTCTAACGCGCGTCCTGAGTGACCCCGTCAACACTCACCTGAGCGGTCATGTTGGCACTGCCATCGAGTCCATCAATGGAGAGAATGTCAGCTCCCTCGAGCATGCCCACCAATTACTGCATCCCGAGAAATCGCCGGATTTCTTTGTGATTAAATGTGAAGGCGTAGAAAGACCTATTGTTATTCCGGGAGATAAAGCTGAAGCCGCCAGTCAGCGAACCCAAAGCAGCTATGGCATTACTACTCCTGCCAATCTCAGCAACTAAACCTCATTCCCTGAACTGACCTCATGAAACTAAAAGATAGCTTCTCCCCTTTCCTCATCGCCCTACCGCTTGCCCTATCTAGCTGCTGCGACAAACAGTCATGCCAAGCTGAAAAAGGTTCAGGCGGTGCTAGCCAGGAAACGACGCTGGTCGCAGACGGCTCAGACGCCCTGACGATCAGGCAATCACTGGTTCGAATCAACTCAACCATCCAGGTCTGGAGTGCTTCCCAGCCATGGGATAAATCAGCCCCAAAGAAACGCAGAGCACTTGGCGCCTTGCTCTCTGGGAACCGTGTAATTACCACTGCCGAGATGGCCGCAGACGCCACCTATATCGAACTAGAGAATGCAGATAATACCCGTATCATACCCGCCAGAGTGACCGCCATCGACTACGAGGCCAATCTCGCACTACTCGAACCAGACAACGGCGATATCGATTCATTCTTTGAAGACTTAGTGCCGCTTTCTCTTGGCTCTTCAGCTAAGATTGGTGACAGGGTCGATGTCTGGCAACTTGAAGACAACGGCATGCCCATTGTAACCGATGCCGTCATTCAAAGTGTTGATATTGTTTCCAGCTTCGCCAATGGTCATTTCTTTCTCACCTATGAAGCCAAAGGATCCATGCAGAGTGCCTCCAACAGCTTTACGGTGCCCGTCGTCCGCAATGGCGAGTTACTGGGTTTATTAAGCAGCTATGATGCAAAGGATCAAATCATAGACATCATCGCTCCTGAGATAATCCATGCCTTCATCTCTGATAGCGCTGATGGTGAATACATAGGCTTCCCCTCCCTCGGCATTGCCATCACCAGCACCGTTGACCCCAACTTTCGTGATTGGCTTAAGCTCTCCGACGATGTTGGCGGCCTTTATGTGACAAAAATCCGCAAAGGTAGCGCTGCGCAAAAGGCTGGCCTTGAAAAAGGCGATGTCATCATCGAAATTAATACTAAGGCTATCGGTCGCCGCGGCTACTATAGCGATGAGCAGTATGGCCGCCTGTACTGGAGTCATCTCATCAGAGGATCTCTCAAGCAGGGTGACAAGGTAGAGCTGACCATCTTACGTGCTGGCGAGCAAAAGACACTCACAGCCACCCTCGATCGCCCAGAAGAGCCTCTTGTCGCCAGAGATACATACGATCAACCACCACTGTATCTCATTAAGGGTGGCCTTATTTTTCAGGAGCTGACGGCTTATTATCTCAAAGCCTTTGGCAAAGACTGGCAAAGTAAAGCGCCACTCAACTTATTAGACATCATGATGACGCCAGAGGATTATGAAGAGGGACGCAATAAAATCGTTTTCCTCAGTGCTGTGATCCCCACTCCTGCTACCACAGGCTACGAACGATTACGCAACTTCATCATCAACAAAGTCAACGGTCAGACCATCGCAGACATTTCTTCCCTCATCAAAGCTTTCGAACAAGCAGGTCCTGATGGTCTGCACACCATTGAGTTTGCCGAGGGCCCACCGAGAACGATTTACCTCGACGCTAAAATAGCTGACGTTGTCGACACCGAACTCCTCAAGCGTGGCATTCCAGCCTTGTCGAGGGAGTAAGGATGCATAGAGTAAGAGACTAATATTCTTCTCATGCTCTCCCAAAACGCAACTACGAGAATCCAAGCAACTCACTCCAGGCTTGGCTATGGCATGATGTCAGCATGGCTCATCGCCATGCTTACACTTGGCGTTTCGACACCCACAGATGCCAATGAGTTCAAACTAGAAGCCAACCTAGATTCGCTCATTATTCTTCCCGATGCCTATCAAAAAACTCCCGAAGATCTGGAGAAGGAATTTCAAAAAGGTAATTTCGAGAACAATCCTTATTTCCAATGGCTCACCAAAGAAAAAGAACGTGCTATTTTCAAACGCCAGCCCGCGACAAATCTTGAAGTTGATCTTACTATTCTTAAGGGAACAGTTCCCGTTGAAGAACTCATCGTCGATTTTCAGGATGGAAAATTCCTAGGTGTAACCATTTCTATTTTCAATAGGGGCGATGGCGGTCAGATCAGCAATGAAGAATTTTCTAGGCGTTTCGCGGCTACTGGCAAACATATCGGCAAACAACTAGACGCACGTCCGCGCAAGCGAGATGGCAATATACGAAAGGGAGTCATGACCCATGGCTATACTTGGTCCTCCCCTCGCGGAAAAGCCGTCCTGCTATGCAATCCTGACATCAAAGACCCCATGAACCCCGAAATAAAGGAGTTTATTCGAATGAGACTAGCAACAAAAGCAGCGCAAGGAATCTATGAGGCGGCTCTTAAGGAACGATCGCAAGCTACTGTTCGGAAATCAAAGTTAGCGGCTAATGTTCAAAAAAATAAAGGCTACGTCTTCATCAAAGGCATCCCCATGGTTGATCAGGGAAACAAAGGCTACTGTGTAGTAGCTTCTGCCCAACGTTTGTTTGAGTATTACGGCATTGCATGTGACATGCATCAACTTGCACAACTTGCCAAATCTGACCCCAACAAGGGCACCAACAGCCTTTATATTAATGAGCAGCTAAGCCGCATCGATTATTTGTTTAAAACTCGCTTCAAATGCCTAGCGGTATCACACAATGGTTCTCTGGTAGAACTCAAAGACGACAAATATGTTGGCAAAGAAATACCCCGTCGATCTTATGACAAATTTATCAGCAAGAATATCGAAGACGGAATCCCCCTACTCTGGGCCATGGAGCTGGGATTAAAACCCGAAGACCCTGAAATCAATCCACAAGCAAGTGGCGGCCACATGAGAATGATCCATGGTTACAACAAGGAAAAAAATCAGATCGTCTTTACTGACTCATGGGGAGCTGGTCATGAGTTCAAGACCATGGATGCCGATGATGCTTACGAAGTAACCCGGGGGCTCTACACCATGACTCCCACGGTGAATTAGACCAACTAGCTACTCACCCGCATCAGCATCCTGCTCGAGCTTACGAGCCCAAAGCCAGAGAATATCTGACAAGCGGTTTAGGTACTGGCAAGCAACGACCGGACGGCCATCACCCAGCGCCCATGCTGAAAGCTCTGCACGACGACAAATAGTGCGCGCCATATCCATCCAGGCAGCCCCCACATTGCCACTAGCACCTGGCCTTGCCCAACCGCTCAATTCCGTCGGCATGTCGACGGCGATGGATTCCAGCCAATCGATCTCTACCTCAGTGACAGACGGATAACCATCAGCCAGATATTTATCACGATTTTCTGCGGGAACAGAAAGCAGTCCCATCAATGCCACTAAATGCCCCTGGATCTCATCAATCTGTTGAGAAACATCATCAGGAATGTCGGAAACACGCAGCAAGCCGAGAGATGAATTCAGCTCATCCACTGCCCCACAGGCCACTACTTCGGGCGCATTCTTAGAAGTCCTGCCGCCATACATCAGATCGGTATCCCCGTCATCGCCCCTGCGAGTTATAATGCTCATGACCATTCCATAGCACAAGCAAGCACCCAACGGCTATCAAATTACTTGCTCCTCATAGGAATAGATCTAGCATCACCGGCAGCTATCACAGGCTCTATAGCCCTCCCCGGACTCCTTCCATCATTCTGACTTCTGCAACCAATCCCTATGGCTACAACCAGCATCAAACTAGCCCGCCTTCGTGGTGAGCCTGAGATATTCCACAGCATCCAAGGTGAAGGTGTCAGCATGGGTATTCCCTCAGTATTTGTGCGGGCATCACTTTGCAACCTTCACTGTATATGGTGCGATACCGATTACACATGGAATTGGCAAAACACACCATGGAAGCATGAAAAAGATACTGATCCACAATACCGGAAATTCAAAAAAGAGGATTATCTCATTGAGATGAATACCGATCAGGTGGCAGAAAAAATAGCCGCTATATCATGCCCACGAGTCATCATCACCGGTGGCGAACCGCTGCTTCAGGATGAAGCGTGGCAATCCCTGATTGAGCACCTCTTAATCAAGAACTCTGATTACTACTTTGAAATAGAAACCAATGGAACGATCGCGCCAAGCCCTGAACTTGATCAGAAGGTCCAACAATACAATGTGTCTCCAAAACTGACAAATTCAGGCAATTCCCCCACTCTACGCATCAACGACAAGGCTTTGGCGTTTTTCGCAAAATCACCAAAAGCCTGGTTCAAATTCGTCGTCTCTAGTGAATCTGATCTTGCCGAGATCAATGAACTCATCACAGAGCACTGCCTGCCCCGCCAGCGTATACTGCTCATGCCTGAAGGCAGAGACAACGCGACACTCGAAAAACGACGCCTCTGGCTTGCAGAAATATGCCGTGAACAGGGGTTTCGATTCAGTGACCGGCTCCATATTCAGCTTTGGGGCAGTAAACGAGGGGTTTAATTCTCTTAAAAAACGTGCAACTATTGATCATTCGAATGGTTTAAACCAAGCAATGAGTCCCATGCCACCAAAACCCAATGACCAGAAAACACCCATCGAGGAGCAAGATGATCCTGTATGGCATTTACTGGAAAAGGCTTCTAAGAAAGAAGCCGGCCCGTTTTTCGCGCGTAACATCATGCGAGAAACCCGCCTTCATGCTAAGCACTCACCTTCTCTGTTTTTCCGTGTCCCATCTCTGCTTACAAGCAAAAGGATAGCCTCTATTGCCTGTGTTTGTGTTTTGGCTGTCGCAGCTTTTGAGTTCTGGCCATCTGGTAAGTCGATCGAAACAGTTGATTCCATGACTGCCGAGAATCAAGCAGCGAGCACATCAACATTGAGCGAGTTGCTCATCGAGGAAAGTCTCAATGTAGCTGCTGAGGACCCCTCCATCTATACCCGTGATGAAATCGTGGCTATGATCGGGTTCTAAGCTCGCTTCGCAGGAGTTTCTTACCATTCCACTTTTAATCAGCAGAAAAAAGGCCCCCGCCCAGTTGGACGGAGGCCTGATTGATAAAATGTTGGTCTCTGACTAGCAGCCGTAGACGGCTTCTTCACAGAGTGTCTCCTCAATGCGAAGCAACTGGTTATACTTCGCGATCCGGTCCGAGCGGCTCATAGAACCTGTCTTGATCTGACCTGCATTAGTCGCCACTGCAATATGGGCAATCGTGCTGTCTTCGGTCTCACCAGAGCGGTGAGAAATCACAGAGTTATAACCGTTGACCTTACCAAGCTCGATAGCGTCGAGTGTCTCGGTGAGCGTGCCTATTTGATTCACTTTAATAAGAATTGAGTTCGCTACACCAAGATCAATTCCCTTTTGCAGGAAATCGACATTGGTAACAAAAAGGTCGTCACCCACAAGCTGGACTCTGTCGCCGACTTTGTCGGTAAGAACTTTCCATCCCTCCCAGTCGTTTTCATCACAACCATCTTCAATGGAATCAATTGGATATTTTTCGCACAACTCGGCAAGATAGGCAGCTTGTTCTTCGGAGTTGCGCTTGGCTCCCCCTTCGCCCTCAAATTTAGTGTAATCATAGACACCATTCTCGAAAAACTCAGAAGAAGCGCAGTCCAAAGCAAAGGTGATATCTTCGCCTACTTTGTAACCTGCTTTCTCAACCGCTAGGCTGACCGTATCAAGAGCGTCCTCGGTGCCCTCAAAAGTAGGAGCAAACCCACCCTCATCACCTACCGCTGTACTTAGACCACGGTCATGCAGGACTTTCTTGAGGTTATGAAACACCTCTGCGCCCATCCGAATAGCCTCCTTGAAGCTTGGAGCACCAACAGGTCGAATCATAAACTCCTGGAATGCGATCGGCGCGTCAGAGTGTGAACCACCATTAATGATATTCATCATGGGCACAGGCAAGACCTTGGCGTTGGGGCCACCAAGATACCTGTATAGAGGCAAACCGGAAGCCGCTGCCGCAGCCCTTGCTGTGGCAAGAGACACGCCTAAGATAGCATTAGCTCCTAGGTTTCTTTTGTTGGGTGTGCCGTCGAGCTGGATCATCGTTTTGTCGATGAAAGTCTGATCGATAGCATCTTGCCCAAGAAGAGCAGGAGCAATCTGCTCATTGACGTTGGCAACAGCCTTAAGAACACCCTTACCGAGATAACGGCTGGCGTCTTCGTCACGGAGTTCGCATGCTTCATGTTCACCAGTGGAAGCACCAGATGGAACCGCCGCGCGGCCAAAAGCTCCGCCTGCAAGGTGAACATCTACCTCTACGGTAGGATTTCCACGAGAGTCGATAATCTCGCGGCCAATAATGTTGGTAATTGTCGTGTCTGACATATTCAATATTTGTTGTAAAAATGAGGTGTGAAATTTAGCGGTAAGACTCAATGCTCTTAATGGTGAGGAAGCGGTTTTTCTCTGTCTCCATGTCACGCACTTCCAATCGATCTCCTTCTTTGGCGCCAACTAGAGTCATTCCGATATCGGAGAGATATGAAACAATGTTCTCTTCAGGAATCGAGTCCCAGGCTCCAAGGATGGTGTAGGATACAGCCTTGCCCCCGTCCTCCTCTAAATGCACTACGGTGCCTATGTTCACTTCTGATGTATCCGCATTGGAAAAATCAGTCGCCTGAACATGGACGAGTTCTTTTTCTAGTTGTGATTTGCGGCGCATAAGCACTGCCTGCATTTGCTTAGCAGCCTTAAATTCAAAGTTCTCCCTGAGGTCACCATAAGACCGAGCAACAGCGATCTCCTTGGTGTTTTCAGGGATCTTAACCTTGATGATTGTCTCAAGATCTTTTTTGCGTTTCTCAATACTCTCATGAGAAGAAATAACTCCCTCTATCTTCTTCTCGAACTCACCCGTTACAAGGTCTTGAGTTGCGGGGCATGCCTTAATAACACGAGCCATAAGAGACTTACGATCAAGGTCGGTAAATACAGGGCTGTTGTAAAGTTTACGTCCAAACTGCCTGGCCTCTGCCTCTTCTGCTTCTGTAAGCAAATCAGCAATGAGGGTCTTATCATTCATTAATAATGTGCGAAGCCTTGCACTCTTACTTGGGCCATCGGCCACGTGATCACGATCTAAAAGGTTAAGGATGGAATTACCCGTCTCAAAAGAAAAGACAACAGCGGCTGCTTTTTCACGCTCACGACAAATCCAAATGAGCGCATCAGGCCCTAGGCTTCGGTTAGCAATCGCCTTGCGCAGGTGATCTTCGAACTGATCGTCCGCTCCACTTTCTTGGAGATACTTAGCAATTTCAGTAACCCCCCGAGAGCCAACTGCATCAAATACAGCCAGCAACTTCTCAACCCAAGCATCGCCAAATGCATCGGGAAAACCTTGGAATATACTACGTTGTGTAGCTGCTGAACGTCCCTTGAGATTTTCAACTAAACGTTCTTCCTCGGTGGTAAGCACGTCAGCTAAGCGCAAATCGCTGTCAGCCAAATCGATACCGTCAAACTGGTTAATGATCTCATCACGTGCGACAAGAAACTCAAGCACCAGACTCAGGTGAAGCTTGCGACCTTTAGAACAGAAGGCATTGATATCCTCGATGAGTTTGATGAGGGGTGAATGGTCATCTTTGAAAACAGAAAGGTTTTTACGAATGTTTTCCAGGGCCTTAACCTTTGCTTTTGGATCACGCGTGCCAGTGAAATCAGCGATCAGCATTTCAGCAGGGCTTGAAGATTCCTCCCGTAAAACTAGTGGATCGGTGCGTTTACTAGGAACTGAAAACACATGACTCTCACGCATTGCCTTTTTCGCTTTGTCCCACCATTTTTTGTAGTCCTCCTCTGGCACAACACTACCGCTCAATTCGCGGTCCAGCTGATCTAACATCATGCTACCACCATGACTAGTCAGGGTGCGTTTGACCAATTCGGCTGGGTCATTTTTAACAAGGTCTCTCAATTCCTCGATATTTTCCAACTTGCGCGCACTGAAGTGCTCAGCGTCAAGTGGCTCAGTTTTCTGGATAGCAAACTGGAGTCCCATTTCCTGATCGGACTGCTTCTCGAAATCGATAACAACCTTAGCTCGAGACAAATCCCAGCTTTTCACTTTGCCGGCTCCCCAATTCTTATGTGTGCAGAAACTTCCAGGTGAAATTTCTGATAATCTTTCGCCAACAGGCTGCGGGATACGTCCCGCTTCAACAAGCTTCGCTACATCTGGGTGCATGTCCCCAGCATTAAAAATGCATGGACAAATAGCAACCTTATTCTTCCATTAGGAATAATCAAGTTTCCATTCTCGAATTGCCGTTCAAGTCATACTCACTCATTGATTATCGCTATCGACAAAACCATTTTTAGCCTTGGGCACATAACGCATTCTGTATTCTTGACGAACCTCTGATGATTCTTCAATGGAGCGCTGGAGGATGCTGATACGATTGCGCCACTCAGAGGGAACTTTTGCAATCTGCTCATCATCATGGATATAGCCATTATATGTTTCAATACCTTTCGCCGATTCAACACGCAGCCATAGTTTGCCGTTTCTATACATCAGAGTAGCACTACCTCCACTATCACTTATAGAAGCTGATGCATTTGTATCTTTGGAGCCTGTCAGCATTGCGCCTCCAGCCGTGATCTCCATAGCCGTGATCTTTTTTTCACCTGACCTAAAATAAGTCACTGGCACTTGATCACCACGCTGGCGCATCGCCAAAAGCGCAAGGAATTGCTTCTCATTAATAATCAGCTGATCATCAACTTTGCAAATAACATCCATTGCCTGTAGGCCAGCATCGGCAGCAGCACCATGCTTTGATACTGTCTTCAACAACAAACCACTACCATATGGAAGTTGTGGCAATTCCTCATACAGATCAGCTTTAGGCCTCTCAGTAGCTATGCCGTGATCTACAAGCCCGGAGTGATGCCAAGGATCTGATGCCTGCTGAAGCTGATGTCCTTCTGATATAACGCTATCAAATCTCCCATCATCAGTGTCCTTATTAGCGTTGCTTGAGCTAACTACCGCTTTCACGAGCTGCAGATCTTCGGGCTGCTTGATAAAATCAGGACTATGAGGCGTTACTGAGGGAGACTTCAAGGAGACTTCCAATAACCCAACCTTCATCGCTAGGCTAAACGAGCATACTGCTAATACTACAAAAACTGCAGCTATCCGCCACTGACTGCTGTGAAACCAGCGTAAATTAGAACCCGCGGCACCCTTAAGTTGAGTGACTCCAAGACTGTCACCACTGGCTAAGCTTTCTTGAGCTAAGCGTTCGATCGTCTCATCTATTCTGTCCAGCCCTTGTTGGCTTACTGATGAGGGAATGAGCTCTGAGAGCTTATTTTCTATTGATTCTATATTAGACATATTACCCG
>ENA-OQVM01005289-OQVM01005289.1-marine-metagenome-genome-assembly--contig:-NODE-5289-length-12494-cov-8.427881_pt1 | contig 12494 bp, 13 predicted proteins | sample MGYA00237776_ERZ505498 | MGnify/ENA primary metagenome ERZ505498 (study PRJEB26159, sample SAMN06265151) | marine metagenome | isolation source: Helgoland LTER site | place: Germany:Helgoland, sampling... | reverse complement strand
ACGGCGACACTCCTCACGGGGTGGAAAAAGCCCCTTGGCCTTTGAACGAAGGGCTGCATAAATGAGTTGGGAGACCGAAACGTAAGCGGAACGAGACCATTTGACCATGCCCTTGGTTTGCGGTGATCTTGGTGAGGTCAGCCAGTGTTCAATGCCGATAGTTGCGCAAAGCGTGCGAAACGTGTGCTGTCGTGTTACGGCGCGCCTATGCACCTGAACTTCGTCTCTGTTCCGTGACATTGGGGTACTTTACCCCCGTTCATGAAAGGGGCACAAGATGAGACAGCATCGACGGAACTACATGGATGAGTATAAGGCTGCAGCAGTTGCGTGGCTTTACAAGCCGGGCGCGACGCAAGGCAGCGTAGCCAAGGAGCTTGGGATCACGGGCACCCAGTTGAAGACGTGGCGACTTGAGAGAGACGCGTTTGGCTCAGTTGAGGCCAAACGACGGTAAAAAGTGGATGCTTCTGAACTGGCCCGTCTTCGCAAAGAAAACAAATGCCTGACCGAGCAAGTGAAGATTTTGCGCAAAGCCTCCGCGTTTTTCGCAGCGCAGGCAGTGAAACCATGATGAAAAAGCGCGCTTTCGTCACTGCCCATGAAGCTCAATATGCGGTTTCTACGTTTTGTAGGGTTCTGCAAATATCCCGGGGCTGGTTTTACGGCTTTCTGACTAGCCAAGCTGCCAGAATTCAGCGGCAAACGGACCGGAAGGTTCGAGACATGGATTTACTCCCAAAAAACAGGACGTTCTTCAAAGCCAGCAATAAATGCTATGGCTCGGAGCGGATCCACGAGGATCTGGTGGCTGATGGTGAGACAGTTTCTGAGCGACGCGTGGCCCGTATTATGAAGCAAAACAAGGTCTGTGCGCGATTGAACAAGTGCAGCAAGCCGATCACAAAAGACAGCAATCACAAGATGAGCCCATCTCCAAACCTTCTGGATCAAAACTCTCACTGTATGATACCAATGCCGTTTGGCTGGCCGATATCACCTATGTCGACGCGAACGAAGGCTGGCTGGTACTGAGAAAAAACAGAGCCGGACAAATCTGCGCCAGAAGTCAGCGCCACTTTGGCGACCCAGAAATCCAACCAAAACCGGCACAAACGTGGTCGCCAAAACGCTGTTGCCTTGCATGTGACAAGCAGCCGGCAATCCTTATCCCAAAAAGACCAGTTGTTCAGGCTTTCCTTAAGTCGTAATTGTTTCATTGCATCCTACTTTTACAGATGTTTTGAAATAACGATCCACACGGAAACGGAGGTGGAAATTAGTTGATAGCAGCTCGCATTTTAGCCGCGGTTTCATCAACATAGGTCAGTTTGACAGTTTGAAAGTCGCCGTAGACAATTTCGAGGAATGCTTCAGGCTGACTTGGGCAGGGGATGTCTGAGCCTAAAAAATTGATTGTTGAGGTCGGTAGGATAATATCTACTGGTACGCCGTGCCATCCACTTTCCATAACCGGCATCGAGCCTTTCAGAAGCTGCCTTTCCAGAACAGGTTCGCCTTTATCAGTGGCATGTCTGAAGGTCACAAGATCGAGATGAATTTCGCCACGCATCCGGTTGCGCTCCCATCGGAATGGCCAAGACTTCGGCTTGTCGTAGGACACCACTATAAAGTGTAATTTTTCAAAGATGTCGACATAATAGCCGTCTTTATCACCCCGTGCAGATAGGGTGGCGCAGAGCTTATCCCAAGTCGTATCATCATCGAGCAAAACCGAAATATCGATATCGTCTTCCCAAGCTAGCATGGCGCCGTTTTCCCGGACCGCTCCTAAAAGTGTACCACCATCAATCCAATGAGTGGCATCGATGTCTCTCAGACAATCCGTCACAAACCGTCCTAGGTCTTCAAAATGCTCACGGCAACAAGGTGGAGTATTTAAACCAAGACGGTTTACGTAAAAGTTCAATGGGCAGGGCAAAGAGTTTTTTTTGCAACCAAGCCAGTTAACACCGCCGTTTGGTAATATTTGCAATTCGCTGATCGCGTGTTGTTTCGCAAAGTCTGCAACATTGCCATTTGCCTGTGTTTGCAAGACCAAAAGGTCAGGTGTATTTAGGGGATATGATTTGCGACCGACACATCTGCAGCGAAGAAACCATGACAATTCTATGGCAGTTGTCGCTACCAACAACCCCAACAGCTTTGGGTCTGGTAGCATGTACCCAGCAACAGCAGCAGCCGGGATGATCCACAACCCGCTATATTCGGCGTGTTTTGCCAAGAAATGGATCACCGGCCGAGGTGCAGAAGGCTTAAAGGCTACGGCGGTTGCTGTAATAGTGGTGAACAAGTAGGCGATGAAACTAGCCGCCACGATCAAAGACAGCCAGCTAAATCCAGAGGACGAAAATGAGATTTGAATAACTGTGGTGAGCGCCAGCCCCGTCGTCAGCAAAAACAATGGGAGAGGCGGGGAATACCAATTCCGCCAATATCGCAACAAGCGAACTAATGAGAGATAGGCCAAAAAATAAAGGCTTGCAGCGATTAATGCGCTGGTAAAATGATTGCTGAAAACAGTTCCTATCCCAATCATGATATCAGCGCCAAACTTTGATCTTTATTCTTATCCAGTTGACCGATCAGAGTTCGATCTGTGATTGCTTTGGAAATTTGGGGCAGTATCTCAGTTTTAGCACGCTCTACATCTTCGGTGAAATCGATTTCAATCCAAGGCAGGCCTGTAATGTCCTCAAAGGCAAACTTGCCGCGTGGCGATGTTAGTAAAACGTCACGGATCGTTTCTGCATAAGGCTCATGCCTGCGTCCCTGTCGCAGACTAAGATCTGCCTGAAGCATGATCTTAGTAGCAATTTCGGCGGAAAACTTGAACAAACCGACAGACTCACCACAAAAATCTGAATCAGCAGTCAACCATTTACGAAACTCGATGATGTCGCCATCACGTATACATATTTTGACAGACTCATCGTCAGGTTCAAAAGATCGGTCGAAAAGTAGACAATTGGAATGTTGAGTTTTGATGAGGCGCTCCAACAGACTTTCATCATATAGAATGTCGGCGTCCATAAGAATAATAGCCTCTCCGCAACAGAACTCATCGCGAAGTACTGACAGAGTAATGATATTTCCCTGCTCAAAGTCTTTATTGAACAAAGTTCGAACAAAGCTTTCTGCTCCTAGTCGCTCAATTTCATGCTGGATTTTATCATGTTGGAAACCTACGCCAAGCACCAACTCGCTGATTCCCTGCGCCTTACAAATATCAATGTGGCGCTCTAACAAGGATTTTCCACCAAACTGCATTAAGACTTTTGGGCCAATTTCAGCACTTGACTGCCCAAGCCTGCTACCAAGGCCGGCGGCCAGCATAACGACTTTCATAGTTATTCCCCTAGATTTGCACCATCAAAATCCGGGCATCAGCACAGCAAGCCCTTTTAGGTTGCTGTAAGATTATACCAAGGTATTGGTGCTTATAGACAAATGTAGATCAAATGTCCACTTTAAGAGTGTAGCACCGCCAGTTGGCATTAGCCAGCGCACTAAGACTATAATAAACCCCTACCGAGTGAGTTTGCTCTGCCTAAGTCTTATCGCGGGAAGAGCTGGGTTATGTGCACAAATGGCTGGTCGGGAATCCCTGTCTGAATTCGGTGTAATCTTGGAAGAACATGAGTATTTGTGCCTAGATGAAGTCTGAAACCAAGAATTGGTGGTCACACAATGGTATTGAGACTGGAGTGCAGCCGTTCATCGACCGTGAATTAAGAAGCTGCAAGCAAATCTCGGTACTGCCATTGGTACATGTTCGCAGATTGGCTGTCACATTAAAGAAATTACAACCGTTTTGTGATAAAATTGAAGTAGAGCCTGTTTGGGTGGATCTATAATAACTCCCACCGATTGATTAAGCTGATCACTCTTCAAACCAATGTATCGTCGCGTCTGCTGTTATGAGTGTATTTTTTGTTCTCTTGGTTGCTGGTAATGTGATCTGAAACGCAAATATTTTATTTTCTGAAAAATAATGACTGAAAGGTATAAGGTGGTCCTAGTTTTCCGACCAGTTTTCAATCTTGTTAAGATGGATCAGAGTTTCATTTTAGGCTGCTAATCTCATTGAGTGGCGCGGCAAACCCCAGAATATTCGTGTCGACAACGGTCCAGAATAGATTAGTGGACTGTGCAAATCATGAACAGGCTGCTGGGAGACCATAAACTTTGAGCCAGGGCTGAACTTTAACTGTTGATAATCTGCGCCACCAAATGATTTGACAATCTGATTATTAGTGACGGAAGTGATAATCGTTAATGTGTCGTTCAACTCGCTATCCTATGGCTGGTTGTAAATGGTAATATGGCGTCGTTGCGTTCAAAACTCCATGTGTTATCGTTTGAATTATACGTAATCATTTCCCCTAAATATTCTGAGACTGAAACGGCACATTTTGACTCAATGAAGTTTTAGGAATGCCTATGTCCCTGCCTGTTGAAAAAGCCTTGCGCAAAGCCCAGAGCCACATCAAGGCAGGGGAATTAGCCGAGGCGGAAGAACTTTATAAACTAGTTCTATCCAAGTTTCCCAAAAACAAAAAAGCTATTCAAGGATATCAGAAACTGAAGGCGAAAATTACCTCTAAAAGCGTTTCAACAACCGAACCACCGCAAGAACAGTTTGATGAATTAGTTAGTCTATATAATCAGGGACGATTTGAAGAGGTTTTGGTAAAGGTCAAGCCTGTGATAAGTTTGTTTCCAAAAGCAATAGATTTTTACAACTTACAGGGCGTAGCTAACACCGCCTTAAAGAGAAATAACATAGCTGTAAATTCTTTCACAAAGGCCCTTAAGATCAAGCCAGATTGCGCCTTAGCGCATTATAATATTGGTTTAACAATGATGCGTAAGGGTGACATAGACGCAGCGGTCAACAGCTACCAATATGCTATCAAACTCAATCCAAGCTATGCAGATGCCTGTCTGAATTTAGGAAATGCTCTGCACTTAAAGGGGGAGCTAGATGCTGCCATACATGGCTACAAACAAGCACTAAAAATCAAGCCTGACTTTGAAATTGCTCGAGCCAACAAACTGCATGAGCAAACTCATATATGTGATTGGACGGGAATACAGCAGGACAGTGAAATAATCCCAACAATTGGGACCATAAAACAAGAAATAAGACCCTTCGCAGTCTTAGCGCTAGAGGATGAGCCTGCACGTCATAGGCTGAGATCAGAAATTTTCGCCAAAAATAAATTTCCTCAGAAGCCTTTGCCGCTCACGCCAAAACCTTCTCATAAACCAAAACGTCTTCGTATCGGATATTTTTCAGCGGACTTTCATAATCATGCCACCATGTATCTGATGGCCAAAATATTTGAGGCGCATGACCCAGAAAAATTAGAACTATACGCCTATTCTTTTGGTGATGAAGCGAATGATGAAATGCGGCAGCGGCTTATAAACTCAGTTGATGTTTTTGATGATGTGAAAATGATGAGTGATCAGGACATCGCCTTGCTAGCCAGACAGGATGAAATAGATATTGCTATCGATTTGAAGGGCTTCACAATAAATTCCAGAACTGGTATTTTTGCATATCGTGCAGCTCCAATACAAATTAGTTATCTTGGTTACCCTGGCACAATGGGAGCAGAATTTATTGATTATATTATAGCTGATAAAGTCGTTATTCCTGAGAAGGATAAACCTTATTATAGTGAAAGTGTTATTTACTTACCCCACTCCTATCAGGTAAACGACGATACTAGAGTGATTTCTGATCGCACAACAACCAAATTTGCAATGCGCTTGCCTGAACACGGGTTTGTTTTTTGCTGTTTCAACCAAAATTATAAAATTTCTCCCGCTGAGTTCAACATCTGGATGCGACTTTTAGGAAAGGTTGACGGAAGTGTGCTATGGCTTTTAAAATCCAACAAATGGGCGGAGAGTAATCTAAGAGTAGAGGCTGAGAAGCGGGGAGTTTCAGGCGATCGTTTGATTTTTGCAGAAAAACTACCTCAGGCAGAGCATTTAGCCCGTCAAAAATTGGCTGATCTATTTTTAGATACTTTCAATGTTAACGCCCATACCACAGCCAGTGATGCGCTTTGGGCGGGTTTGCCCGTGGTTACAAAACTTGGACAAGGCTTCGCAGCACGTGTCGCAGGAAGTCTGCTTTCGGCAATTGATATGCCTGAACTCATCACTGATACAGAACAAGATTATGAAGCACTAATCTTAGATTTGGCCACAAACCCTGAACGTCTTGGTGCAATCAAACTAAAGCTCGCTGCTAACCGTTTATCGAAACCATTATTTAACACAGAGTTATTTACCAAACATCTTGAAGATGGATATCAAAGGGCATACCAGCAGTATTTCGATGGTAAGGAACCTGAAGCGATTTATGTGCCAGAGTAATTATGTACCGGCACCATGGTAGCCACCTTCAAAGCCCAGGCGCGCCAAAAGCTTAACACAGCCTGAATGAGAATACCGCAGAACGAACCGCGGTGACATAGACGCGTATTTCCACCGTAGATCGGCAAAAGCGGTCCTCAAGCCACGCGCAGAGAACTACCTGCTCGCGACAGGCCTCCGCGATTGCCCGCCGTGCAACGCCATGATCCTCCTGCTGTCGCCACACACGCCAGACGTTCGCGGCGGTCCTCAAGGGACAGAAAATTTGAACGGGTCATGTGAGAACTTGAATCAATGTCCTCCTAAACGTCAACATGATCTTCGGGTACTCAACGACGCCAAGTATAAGTTATGGATTTTTGCCAATTAAAGTATAAAAGGTGGTCGTTTTTCCGATCACCTGCTATAATTTGATGTGTGTAAAAATTTTTCTCCACCTGCGTGGCGATTTATTTGACAAACGTGATTAGGAGAAATTAATGCGTGGACTCAGTGAAACCTTTGAAAAGCTCTGCGAGCTCGCCCTTGCGCAAAGAACGCTGAACTTAAGAAGGATTTTTTAAAAAATGACCAAATTGCGACGCATAGGTGTTTTGGGGGGTATGGGGCCAGAGGCGACTGTTGCCCTTTTACAGCGCGTGCAGGGGGCTATACTTGCCCACGATGACGCCGACCATGTGCCGCTTTTGGTTGATTTGAACCCGCAAGTTCCGTCACGCATCAAACATTTGATTGAAAAGACTGGTCCCAGTCCGGGACCTGTCATTGCGGACATGGCTGCGCGTTTGGAAACAGCGGGTGCCGAGGCTTTGATCCTGCCTTGCAACACGGCCCATCATTATGCGGGTTTCATTACTGATCGCGTGGCTATTCCGTTTTTGAACATGCCTCAAATGACGTGTGATGTTCTGGCGGGGCTTGTCCTATCTGGCTCTCATATTGGAATCCTAGCTTCCCCTGCTACCAACCAGACCGGCCTGTTCCAGGATTTTCTTTCAGAGGAAGGTCTCAGCACACTTTGGCCAAATGATGAAGACATAGTCTTGGCGACAATCCAGAAGATCAAGACAATAGGTCCAACAGCCGATGATCTTGCTTTACTTCAAAAAGCAACTGACGATTTGGTCGATAGAGGTGCTGCTGCCATTCTGATTGGCTGTACTGAATTCTCGCTTATCAGTTTTAAGCTTTCAGCGCCGGTGCCAATCGTGGATGCCTTGGACGTGCTTGTGAAAGCTACTTTGGCATTTTCTGGTGCAACCTTTTCTGACCATGATTATAGAAACGCTGCATCTGGTTAATCACGTAACTGGTCTGTGCTAATTTTTGCAATGGAACACCTGTCAGATGCCTGTTGCAGGTTAAGTTTTGCCCAAAGGGTCGTTCTTTTTATATCAAAATAATATTTAAAACTGCCCAAATATCAGGGATGCGCCTAATCTTTCGGTGGTTAACCACAGATAGCAATTATAGGTTGTGTTGCTTGTGTGCTGAAAGTGGTTAACAGTTTTTGCTGTATTTTCCCTTTTCATGGTGAATGATAACGCCAATTCGTTCAGTTAAAAGGTTTAGAAATTTGATCACATATCAGGTGCCGCTGCAGCGTTTCAGTGATGATAGGGGCTAATAAAGTTAAAGGCTGCACACTCCCGCTATGCATGTGGATACTACACAACAAAATAAATCTCCCAAACATTGGTCGCTAATAATGAATGATTTTCTAACCAATTCTCTCCGTTAGCCGAGCTTACAACTGGCCGCCGCTGTGGCTGACATGTACACCGGTCATCGTCTCTTCCACCCACCTCGCCATTTTAGGATCAGGGACAAGAACCAATGGATCGTCTTCGCTAGGGGTATAAGCATATGGAACTTCGGTCGTTTTGTTGGGTCTGATTTTATTTTGCCACATTTGTGTTGATCGCGCCTGTGTCTCATAGTCTGGGTTGAAAGATACAAACTTACTGGTATTAAAACGCATAAACATTTTTAACTAAGGATAAGTAAAATGATCAAAGACGGACAAAGAACATTCAATTTAAACCTGAAAGTGTCTGCTGCTGAGGCCGCAAACGTTGAAGCTGAAATTAAAAAACATGCATCATGGATGCGTGATACTCACAGTTATGACAATAGCAAAATACAGCTAGTCCATTACTATGTCTCAAAATCTGATGAGTTGGTTAACTTTGCTAATCCTGAGGAGGGAACCACTGGCAACGTGCTCTTTTCTATCAACGAGGTTTACGTTTACCCAGAGGGCATCGGTCAACATATGGATGCTGCTGGATCATGGTCAGATGCCCCCAGTTTCTTTGGGCTTCTCGGCAAGCATGGTGACGTGATGGTTATCAATGGAGAAGTAATAGAAACTTTATAAATAAGATCCATCCTGCCATCCATTGGTCCTGCCAAAATAGTCTGGTTACATGGCCGTATAATCGTTTACGCTTTTGGGAGGCAGTATGAACATTCCCTCGCCTTTATCGGCAATAACTAAAGTTTAGGCAGCAGGCTGTAATGGCCTACTGCTAATTTGTCGGAGTTTACCCTACCCAGTAATCGCCAATCTGAGTTATAACTGTGGTTGTGGAGACATCTGCACCAGCGTCCTCGCGTCTTTTTCTAACATCAGGACGCTCACCAAATGTTTTCATAAAGTCTGGGTCTGGTACGTCCATCATACAATAGATTTCAGTTTCATCGGGGTTAGCAGCGGCCCAGATTATTTTGGCCCCTTCGGCTGGCATTTCATCTTCAAATGACTTCGCCATTTCTGTCCAGGTTTTAAACCCTTTTGAAATTTTTACTGTGACTAGAATACTGGGCATTGTTATTTCTCCATTTTCACCGCTACATTTTGAAACTCACTAGTACTAAATAAGGTTGCTAATTCACAAGTGACAAAATCATTTAAAATTATGTTCCACTTACGGTTCTGGTAGGTAATATAAACATTTCGCCGCCTGTGTATGTGACTTTAATCTGTTCTTTGTTCACCACACCAGATCAATCTAGCACTTTACAGTTGGCTGGTATGGCGTTTTTTGCATTTAGCGATGAGGGGTCATTCAGGACTTTTACGGTGCTGAAGGCCGCTTTAGAGGCGTTCATTGAGGAATTTAGGCTGAAAGCCACTATCGATGAAGTCGTGGCCAAAGCAAGGTGCAGTAAGTGTTGGGAGAAAAATATGGCAGAGGGCAGACTTGTATTTGTTGGGGGTCTGGGGAGGCTATGCCTAATGCAGCTACAAAACAGGCATCTCTGCCATCAGATTGATAATTATCCCAAAAAAGAATTTTGAGAGCGAGAGTTATGAACTTCCTACTCAACCCTTACTAAAGATTTAGAAAAAGAAAAGTTAAAACTCTATGTTTTCAGATGTTTGTGCCAGAATATAATAATATTGATTAATATCACAGGGTTATAATTATGCCTATTTTTTAGGCAAAACTATATTGGACGTTCAAATGTAACAAAAATTTATAAACCTGACAAAGATATTCCCTGACTTATCCACAGATTCTGTAGACGTCTTTAAACTTGCTGCCAAAGCAGTTTCGGCGCAGTGCTAATGAGAATCAATGACAATTATGTATGAATTGTATGTTTCGACGTATAGGTTCTTGCCATGAGACTGATGATTACCACCCCTGCACTGGCACGTCTTGGTTGAGTTCTCCGCATCTGCCAATGACAAGTCATCAAGACTTTTAAAATGCCAATCGCTGCTTTAGCCGCGTTCATAGCCAGTAATATTCATTGCAGTACTGATGTCGCCTCTGACCTCACCCGTCAGGCTTCTAAAAAGCTGCCTGTTTTACGGTATAAGTTTTCTCTGTGTGGGTCGTAATGTGATCCAATCAGCCTGTTAATGCGTATCTATAATTAAATAGTAATCAGGGGAGTGAAGGTTTGTTTGACTTATGTGCGTGCCCGACAGCTTTAATCGAGCGTTTAGAACATGAAACAGTGCTATCGCACTGCATTGCCAAAATAGGTTCGTTTGATCACGAAGTCGCCACCAAGTACGGGCAGCACTATTGTTACTTTGATGCTAAAGGTGAGTTAACGCCTGCAGGGAGTATCCTAGCAAAATTCCTTGGGGTTTTTGGCGAGGCGGGGCTGGCCGAATTGCAACTGATGCAAGCCAAAAAAGAAGACGTGGATTTCGCAAAAGCTGCATAACCAACCGGTCAAACAGGCGTAGTTATGTTGCAACAACAAATGATGGAGTAAAGCTTTGTTTAATGTGTGTTCCTGTCCGCCAGCTATGTGTGATTGTTTGCATCGTAATGCAGTTCTATCGCACTGCCTTTGTGAAATAGGCTCCTCTGACCAAAAAGCTGCAATGAAGTACGGACTGCGTAAGGGCTTTTTTGGTATTGATGGTCAATTGACCACTTCAGGCAATACTCTTGCGAAAGTTCTTGGAGTGTTTGGGGAGGCGGAATTAGCCGAACTGCGCATCATGCTTTCCAAAGAAGATGTGGGCTTTGCTAAAGCTGCATAACAATCAGCTCACCTCAAATAGACCTAAACAAGTCCAACGGCGCCAGTCAGGATGATCCAGAGTAGGCGTTCATCAACGGGTGGGGTGGGCCTCGTTTGACTACAACTCGCTATAAGAAAGTTTTGTTTTGGTTAAATTCACTAAAACTTTCACCCACCCTGTTTAGTCGACCTCATTGAGATAGGTAAAAACGCCCTTTTCGAAAATTGATCTGTATTTTAAATAATCTGGCGTCATTCTGTCGCATGCTTTTTATAATCTGATCCAACCGTCATATCCCTTTCGTATAACCGTTTAACAGGAAGAACCTGTTTAATCAGTAGTTGGAGATAAACCATGTTTCGTCGTACTTTTCTTGCCATAACGTCCGCAGCCACAATTGCATCAGCCTCCGTCGCATTTGCAGGTGGCCATTCAAAGGACATCGTAGATACCGCCGTCGGTGCAGGCTCGTTTGCCACATTGGTCGCTGCCGTACAGGCAGCTGGTCTTGTTGAGACATTGAAGGGTGAAGGCCCGTTCACAGTATTTGCGCCTACAGACGAGGCGTTTGCAGCCTTACCAGAGGGTACTGTCGAAACCCTTCTACTACCAGAAAACAAGGAAAAATTGACATCTATCCTGACCTATCACGTCGTTTCTGGCAAAGTCATGAGTAGCGATTTAACGAACAATATGATGGCTGAAACAGTTCAAGGCAGCCAAGTTAAGATCATGACTTATGGAGGCGTCACGGTTAACGGTGCAAATGTGGTAACGGCGGATATTGAGGCGTCAAATGGCGTCATTCATGTTATTGATGCAGTTATCATTCCAAAGTGATCCGTAGCGAAAAATAGAAAAGACCCAGACCGTCGGTGTTCGTAGTTAAGTGATGAAACCGGCGACGGCTCTCTGTTATTTACTAATATCCTTAAAGCTTTATGTTTTTTGGAGACCGGCGGTCTGGGCTTGTTTTAAAAATTAGTAATTTCTTATCACGAAGTGTACGGCAGTGCTTGCAAGGCCTTAAGCGTTTCCTGTTTAAACCCTGATCCGCGTTATTGTTTGCGCATACATACGCAAGGCATGGGGTGGTCGTGGGTACGGGTTCGTTAATCCAACGGCGCACTGCATCCAACACAAATAGGTGCCCTAACCGAAACTTGCTTGCCGAAATTAGTATAATCTATATGTGTATTACACACTTTTTCGTTTCAATGTAGATTTCCCACCCAGCATCTGATTAGGCAGTATCTCTAGCGTGTTCCGCTTTAGATAAGGGTGATTGAGCCGTCTTCTTTGGTCTGTAAACTAAGTTTATTTTTGGTGTTGAGTGTGTCCAGACATTCAGTGGGACCGCCGAAGTGACAACAGATTTTGCTTTGGCGTCTTGGGTTTCACAAACCGCATGGATTCCTGCCATCAGTTCCTTGAAATGGTTTGAAGTGGTCCTGCACAATCAGACAGTCTGTTAAGGTGTATTCCAACCTTATGAAGGAATACAGAAATGACGAAACGACGGAAGTTTTCAGACCAGTTTAAGGCCAAGGTTGCGCTTGCGGCGTTGCGTGGTGACCGAACG
>ENA-OQVM01005285-OQVM01005285.1-marine-metagenome-genome-assembly--contig:-NODE-5285-length-12498-cov-6.636744_pt1 | contig 12498 bp, 12 predicted proteins | sample MGYA00237776_ERZ505498 | MGnify/ENA primary metagenome ERZ505498 (study PRJEB26159, sample SAMN06265151) | marine metagenome | isolation source: Helgoland LTER site | place: Germany:Helgoland, sampling... | reverse complement strand
CTAAATAATTCATCCGCTAAAACTAGTTTTCTTTTTCTAGAAGTACCTTATTTAATTCAAAAACAACTTCATTTTTTCAGAACTAGATTATCTTTGATAAAAATACGTTTATGACATTAATCAAATCCATTTCTGGAATTCGTGGTACAATAGGAGGTAAGCCTTCTGATAACCTTACACCAATTGACATTGTTCGTTTTGCAGCTGCCTACGGGCAATACATTTTATCGCATACAGACGTTTCAAGATGCAGTATTGTAATTGGTCGTGATGCACGAATATCTGGGGCAATGGTTCAGGCTTTGGTATCCAATACTTTAATCGGTATGGGAATAGACGTAATCGATTTGGCTATGGCAACAACGCCAACGGTCGAAATGGTTGTGCCGAGAGCCAACGCTCAGGGAGGAATTATATTAACCGCAAGTCATAATCCAAAACAATGGAATGCATTGAAGTTATTAGATGGAAATGGTGAGTTTTTGAACGCAGAAGCAGGAGCTCAAATTCTAGCTTTAGCTGAAAACGAAGACTTCAATTTTGCTTCTGTGGATGATCTTGGGAGCGTAACGCATGACAACACAAGTCTTGATATGCACATACAAGCTGTTTTAAACCACCCGTTAGTAGACGTTGAGTCTATTCGAAAAAGCGGACTTAAAGTGGTTGTGGATGGTGTGAATTCAATCGGGGGAGTTGCAATACCTGCTTTATTAAAAGAATTAAATATTGAGGTTATTGAATTGTTTTGTGAACCTAATGGTCATTTCCCTCACAATCCAGAACCTCTAAAAGAACACTTAGGAGATCTTTCAGCTCAAGTAATTGAATCAGGTGCTGATTTTGGGCTTGTAGTTGATCCCGATGTTGATCGACTGGCTTTTATGGATGAAAATGGAGCCATGTTTGGAGAAGAATATACCTTAGTTGCCTGTGCAGATTATGTGCTTTCAAAAACACCCGGGAATACAGTATCCAATATGTCTTCGACACGAGCTTTGCGTGATATAACCGAAAAACACGGCGGCACCTATTATAGTAGTGCTGTTGGTGAGGTAAATGTAGTTACTAAAATGAAAGCCGTTAACGCCGTAATTGGCGGTGAAGGTAATGGTGGAATTATTGACCCTCAATTACATTATGGAAGAGATTCTTTAATAGGAACTGCTTTGTTTCTATCCCTTCTTAGCACTTGTAAGCTTTCGGTTTCTGAATTGAAGAAAACCTATCCAGAATATTTTATGGGAAAAGGGAAAATACAATTAGAACCTACAATGGATGTAGATGCATTATTACTGGCTATTGAAAAGAAATATGCTAGTAATAAACCCAGTACAATTGATGGAGTTAAAATTGATTTTGAGGCTTCATGGGTGCATTTAAGGAAGTCAAATACGGAACCCATTATTCGTGTATATACAGAAGCTCCTTCTCAGGAAGATGCAGATTTATTAATGAACCGTTTTAAAGAAGAATTACTCGCTTTGGGAAACTAGCTTAGGTTTTTTACCCATATGCTTGAATCGGTTATGCGTCCAAAAGTATTGTGAAGGGTCTTTGCGTATCTGTGCTTCAAGAGTTTCTGTAAAAATATCCGTTATCTCATTAACTTTTGTTTCTTTGGGTTTATCTGTAATTAGACTGATATCTAGACTATAATACCCTCGCTTTGTACGGTTAATATCGGCAAATACAATGGGCAAGTCGAATTGTCTTGCCATTCGTTCTGCTCCAGTAAATACAGGAACTTCAATACCCATAAAAGACCTCCAATAGCTTTTTGGTTTTAGTTTGGGCGACTGATCCGCAGCTAAACCGTAGATGTAGGTAATATTATTTTTTTGATGCATTTCAATATCCTTCAGAACATTGAATCGTGACCCGAGATGAATAAGATGTTTTGCTCTTGACTTTATAATCAATCGCTCAAAATACTTATTGGACAAAGGAGCGTAAACGGCATATCCCTTCCCGTCCAAATGATAGCCGATTGAGAGCATGGCTTCCCAGCTTGAATAATGCCCGCAAACAAGCACAACCCCTCTGTTCTTTCTTAAGTACTGATTAATTATTTCAAGGTTATTGAATTGATAACGCTTCAACACTTGCTTTTTTGTAACCGTCAATGCTTTTAGCATTTCTGTAAAAATATCACACAAATGTCTGTAGAATGCTCGTTCTATTACTTTGAGTTCCTCTTGACTTTTCTCTGGAAAACTCAGATTTAAATTCTTCCGAACCACTTTAGTTCTATATCCAATTAGCTCATATAGTATTACATACATTAGATCTGCAATACGGTATAATAAGAAGTGTGGTAAAAGCGAAATCCCAATGAGTATAGGATAGGCAATCAGGAAGAAGATTAACTGCACAATTTTTTTTTTAACAAATATAAGTATATTTGAATCCAATAATAAAGCTAAATGCAATCACTTCCACCATTAATTTTGGCAATCCTTGTTGTAAATGTACTTTTTTCATTGAAAGGGTTTAAGGACACCTTCTTTTTCAACCGTTTTAAATTCAGTATCGCAGCTGTCAAAGGAGGTCAATCGTATCGTATCGTCAGCTCTGCTTTTTTACATGTAGACATGGCACACTTAGGGTTCAACATGTTTGCATTGTATCTTTTTGGAGATCAAACACTAGCAGGGTTGGGTTTTTTAAATTTTCTCATCCTATATTTTTCTTGCCTAATTGCTGGGAATCTTTTTGCCTTGTATTTTCATCGTGACAATCCCTATTACAGTGCCGTAGGAGCAAGCGGTGCCATTATGGGTATTCTATATGCTACTATTTTGATGTATCCTGAAATGAAACTAGCCCTGTTCATCTTCCCAGTTCCGCTTCCAGGTTACGTTTTCGGGATTGGGTACTTAGTTTACACCTTATTTGGAATGAAAAAACAGCAAGACAATATTGGACATACTGCACATTTTGGAGGTGCAATCGGAGGTATACTTACAACGCTTATTTTGTCCCCATCGGTCATTGAGACTTCGTTTACAACACTTGTTCTTTTGGTAGTTGTTACAGTTGTTACCGGTTTTATCTTATTTAAGAAAAACTAAAAGTGCTGACATTACGACAGCACTTATTTAAAGAATGCATTTAGTTTAGCTATTGAATTACTTCTAATAGAATTGCAGCTAGTTTATCGGGCTGCGAAAAGTTTGGCGTATGACTTGAGTTTAATGTAAAAACTTTTTCCACCTTACCTTCATACATGCTGCGTTGCGCCGATATTGGTATTGCACGATCGTCCGTACATTCGATATAGTATTTTGGGATTTTACCAAAAACAGCATCGGTAACTTCAAGTTTATATCCTAATGGTGCTGCAGGTTCTGGAACAATATATGCTATTGCTTGATTAAAGGCTTCAGCAGGGATATCGTGAGCAAACGCATTTTGCATTTCTTCCGATTTTACAAAGGCCTCCGTTTGGTCTTCTGAAAGGAAAAAATGCTCAACCGCTTTAGAATCTGGAACTCCCTTAACCGCATCATAAAATGAAGCGCCATTGGGCAAAAGAAAGGCTGTTAGATAAACTAGTCGGTCAATTTATTTTGGACGTAATTCTGCCACTCTACTCACAGTAATTCCGTTAAAGCTGTGACCCACTAATACTACTTTCTCTGGTTGACCATCAAGAATAGCTAGGAGCTGATTTACGTAGGTTTCCATTGTAATATCGCTTGCTGGAGTCTTATCGCTCCCATGACCAGTTAAGTCGGGCGTAATCACTGTATGCCCTGCAGTTTCTAGTGTTTTTGCTACTTGCTGCCATTGCCACGCTCCCAGCCATGCGGAATGCACAAGAACATAGGTTTTGTTTTTTTCGAAGGTGCTTCTGTAGGATGTGCATGGATGAACATCGAAAAAAGGAAAACTAGTATTAAGCTTGAAATTTGGAACATTTTTTTCATGATATTTTGTTTAGGTTATGAGGCAAATATAAAGCAGTTCATATCCAGTAAATTGTGCTAAATGTCACAATCGACTAACTATTTATCAATTCAATCATTTTAAAATGTAATTTCAAGCGACCTTCCTCTTCCATTTGTTTTAGCAAACGTGATATAACCTCACGAGTAGTCCCCAATTCGTTAGCTAATGCTTTATGGGATATGTGAATTTTGTTTTCAGAAAGTTCTTTTGAATAGATAAGGTAATCGTAAAGTCGTTCTCCGATTCTTTTAAAGGCTAAGCTTTTATACGACATCAATAAATCTTCATAACTCGTAATAAACGATTGTGTAGTAAACCGAAACCACGATTGATACTCAAAACTCCATTGTTTTACAAAGCGCACGGGGATTTTTATAAGAGTAGTATTGTTTTCTGTACGCGCATGAACAAGGCTTTTATAATCTTTGAAAGTAGCTGCAAGCGATAGGGAGCAAGTTTCAAGCGGATTTACATAGTACAATAGAATTTCACGTTCTTCCTCTTCTTGCCATACCCGAACAGATCCGTGGATAACGATTGCTAGCCATTTGATGTATTTATCTTGTTCTACTACAAAAACTCCTTTGGGATATTGTCCTAATACACCGTGGGTAAGAATCTCTTTTTGGAGTGTGGGTTCCGTTATTTTAAGAGCTTCAAATAAGACCTCGAATTCATTCATAGCACTCTGGTTTCGACTTGGGGAAGTCTTGTTCTAAACGGTTACTTATTCATTAAGGAGCTCTTCAATTTTTGCATCTAACTGAGCGCCTCTTAAATTTTTTGCAACAATAACACCGTCTTTATTCAATACGAAGGCAGCTGGAATACTTCGTACTCCATATAATAGAGCAATTGGGTCTTGCCAGTATTTTAAATTAGAAACGTGATTCCAACTGAGACCATCGTCTTCAATTGCACGTGCCCAACTCGATTGATTTTTATCTAAAGAAACTCCAATAATTTCAAGCCCTTTATCATGCATACGGTTATAAAGACGAACTAAATTTGGATTTTCTATACGACAGGGACGGCACCACGAGGCCCAAAAATCGATGATGGTAACTTTTCCTTTTAAAGACGCTAAGGAAACAAGCTCGCCAGTAGGATTAGGGCCTTCAAATACTGGAGCAACTTCGCCAATAGCCGTTGGATTGGTGGGAACGTTAATGATTGCTTCGACTTTTTTACCAGAAACACTGCTTTTGATCTTAGGATCAAAAGCAGTGAAAATGAGTTTGGCTTCAGAAGAGCGCATAGCCTTGGTTGTTACCAAACGTTCTAAAATAAGAGTAGCAACGTAGGATTGTGGGTTGGAGCTCATGAAATCTTTTTCATAAGCATTCAAATTTGTCTCCACAGCTTTGTACTTTGCAGTAAGGTCTTCTGCTAGAATATTATCGCCAAGTGTATTGGCTTCATTTATTTCTTGAACGAGGGTTCTCATATCTTTTGCAAAACCTTGCGTCGATTCTCTATACTGTGCTAAATTATTGTTCGACGGAGTTCCTGCAGTAATGGAAGAGGCTAAACTGTCTTTGAAAATTTCCATTTCAATGGACCCTTCTTCTAAAATAACAGGAATGTTTCCGTTAACTCCTTCAAGAAAAATAAAATTGATATCAATTTGATATATTGCGCCTTTAAGCTCAAAAGATCCATTTACTATGGTAGTTGAATCTATGGTTACGGGTTGACCATTTGGCCCCGATTTGATGCGATAAACACTTGAACCATCGACATGGTCCGTAGTTCCATTAATGACAAAAGTATTGGGCTCAAGTGAAGTACACGAGCTTATAGCGAAACTGATTGCAATATAACAAGCAGCAATGAATTTGATTTTTTTCATGCACAAATATAAGAATTCAGTTGATAAAATTCATCTCCAAATGTCAGAATGTGATTGAGTGCAAGGAATGACTTCTGATAGTGATTTAATATAGTATATTTGTGAATCTTATAGATATAATATGGCAGGAAATAGTATTGGAACATTATTCAATGTAACAACCTTTGGAGAATCTCACGGACCAGCGTTGGGGGGAGTAATTGACGGATGTCCAGCAGGAATTGTTTTGGATATTAATGCAATTCAAGACGAATTGAACCGGAGAAAACCGGGTCAATCTGCAATTGTAACACAACGAAAAGAACCGGATGAAGTTGTTTTTTATTCTGGAATATTTGAAGGCAAAACTACGGGTACTCCCATTGGTTTTGCTATCAACAATACAAATCAAAAATCTAAAGACTATGGTCATATAAAAGATAGCTATCGTCCATCGCATGCTGATTATGTGTACGATCAAAAGTATGGATTTCGAGATTATCGAGGTGGTGGAAGAAGTTCCGCTAGAGAAACAGCAAGTAGAGTAGTAGCTGGAGCCATTGCCAAACAATTTTTATCGAACATTAAGTTTACCGCATTTGTGTCGGCAGTTGGCCCTCTTAAAATGGAAACACCTTATCAGGAGCTTAACTTTGCTACTATTGAAGAAAATCCAGTACGTTGTGCCGATCCACTTATGGCAGAGCAAATGGAAGCTTATATTCGTCAAATTCGAAAAGAAGGCGACACAGTCGGCGGGGTTATTACTTGTGTAATTCAAAACGTACCTGTTGGCTTAGGAGAACCAGCCTTCGATAAACTCCACGCCGATTTAGGGAAAGCGATGTTATCGATAAATGCTGTAAAAGGCTTTGAATATGGAAGCGGTTTTGATGGTTCCCAAATGAAAGGTAGTCAGCACAACGATCCATTCAATACCGATGGCACCACACAATCGAACCGATCTGGTGGTATTCAAGGTGGTATTTCTAATGGAATGGATATTTATTTTAACGTAGCATTCAAACCTGTTGCAACCGTTATGCAAGCGCAGGACACCATAGATAATAAAGGTCAGAAAGTAGTGATGGAAGGGAAAGGAAGGCACGATCCTTGTGTTGTACCAAGAGCAGTACCTATTGTAGAGGCAATGGCTGCTTTAGTTCTTGCAGATTATAGCTTACTTAGTCGAACAAACAAAATTTAGTTTATGAAAAAATTAGCTTTACACTGGAAAATTTTAATCGGGATGACCCTGGGTGTTCTTTTTGGTTTAGTAATGTCATACGTTGGCGGTGGTTCTCAATTTGTTGGTGACTATATCAAACCGTTTGGTACTATTTTTATTAATCTGTTGAAGCTAATTGCAATTCCTTTAATATTGGCATCACTGATAAAAGGAGTTTCCGATTTAAAAGATATTTCAAAACTCTCGCAAATGGGAGGTAGAACAATTTTGACCTACATAAGCACCACTTTGGTTGCTGTTGTTATTGGTTTGATTTTGGTCAACACCATTCAACCGGGAAAATCGATTAGCGTAGAAACTAGAAAAGAATTGGTAGAGGCCTATGCCTCGGATGCAAATCAGAAGAGAGAAGCTGCTGCAAAGCAGAGTAGTGCAGGCCCTTTGCAAGCACTCGTTGATATTGTTCCATCCAATATTTTTGCAGCTGCGAGCAATAATCGCAATATGCTGCAAATTATATTTTTTGCCATGTTCTTTGGTATTGGAATTATTCTTATTCCCGAGAAAGAATCCACATCCGTAAAAAGCTTTTTTGATTCTTTCAATGCGGTAATTCTAAAACTCATTGATCTCATCATGCTTGCAGCTCCCTATGGAGTGTTTGCTCTACTAGCTGCCTTGGTAGTCGAAGCTCCAAGTCTAGAACTCTTTAAAGCCCTTGCGCTTTATGCTGTTACTTTAGTGTTAGGACTTGCGGCTATGATTGGAGTCTATGCTATATTCGTGCGTGTGGTGGTTAAGAAAAGTACTTCCTTTTTCTTTAAAGGAATCGCTCCAGCACAACTACTTGCTTTTTCAACAAGTTCAAGTGCTGCAACACTTCCTGTTACAATGGAGTGTGTTGAAGATAATTTAGGAGTGGATAAAGAAGTAACAAGTTTTGTTCTTCCAATTGGTGCTACCATAAATATGGATGGTACTAGTGTATATCAGGGAGTAGCAGCTGTTTTTATAGCACAAGCTTTCGGTCTGGATTTAAGTCTAGCTGCACAATTAGGTATTATATTTACGGCAACACTAGCCTCAATAGGAACTGCAGCTGTCCCTAGTGCAGGGATTGTGATGTTGGTTATTGTTTTGGCTCAAGCAGGAATTCCTGAAGCTGGGTTAGCACTAATATTTGCAATCGATCGACCTTTGGATATGTGCCGTACCGTTGTTAACGTAACAGGCGATGCAGCAGTTTCCATGTTTGTAGCAAAATCGATAGGCAAACTCAAATAAACCAGCCTTTCCGTCGGTATAATTGTGCAATCCACACTAAGGTCAACGATAGAATTACCACTACAGTCGGTAATTTTGCTATTGAAACACCAAAAGTTTCGATTGCCCCGGCAATAAACATACTGTGATACATCTGAATAATTACACAAATTAAGGAAATAGCTAAAACATTCTTTGACCAGCTTTTACGAAGGAATAACCCAAAGGTTCCGAATGAGCCTAACCCAACAGCAAGGCCATAAACAATTTTGGTCCATAAAGGGAAATTTGCGCGAAAGTCTTGTTGTATTTGATCTAAAGTACTTGGATCCAATAAAACATCAGAAACAAATGCAAAGACTCCAATAAGGTTCCATATCAATAGTAGGATAACAAATATTTGCACCCATTTGGGTGGGGTCAATTCAGTTTTCATAAGTAAGGTTTAGTGTTATAGATTTAGGAAGGGAATATCTTTCTTTTTAACCCATAGAATCATTAGGCTGAGTATGAGCGTTGCTATTGCAGTATAAAACAAAGTGCCACCATCGCCTTTAACTTCAATTCCAATCATGGTTAAATGCATCGTAACTGCTCCTGCCATTAGACCAGCAGAGAGTCCAGCTCCTAACCATATTTTTTTTGGCAAAAAAAGTAAGATACTGGCAATCAATTCTAAAACACCAATTCCGATTCTCCCCCAAGGTTTCATTCCAACTTGCGTAAAAATGTAAATACTATCTGGGTGTGCAAGAAATTTAAAGCGGAGAGTTTGTAATAAAATTACAGCAACAATTATTCTTAGTACTAGGGATAAGTAGTTTTTCATAAGGGGATTTTATGGGTTATTTAAAACAGTGTCGTTAATGAAATCCTACAGCAATATTAATATAAATATATAAAAAATATATTTTAATATATGATTTATTCGTTATTAAAGAAAATAAATGGATTCAATAAGCACTACTTTATTTCCAGAACCTCCGACAGAATATGTTTCATAACAACATAGCCCTCTTGGTTTGGATGTACTGGATCATAACCATATGCAGGGATAAGCCCTTGCTTATCATCTACCATTTTGGAGTAATAATCAACATAGGTAATGGATTTTGAATTTGCATATTCAAGAAGCATCTTATTAAGTTCTATTACTTTTTGTGTTGGAGTGATTTTGGGCTCCCATGGGAACTTATTTGCTGGAAGCACGCTGCAGAGGATTACACGAATGTTATTTTGATTAGCGAGCTCACACATAGAAATGATATTACCAAGAATTTGCTTCAAACTAATCGGCCCTGTATTCTCTGCTATATCATTAATTCCAGCAAGAATTATAACAGTATTTGCTTTAATGTCTATGACGTCTTGTTTAAAACGCAGCAGCATCTGTGGGGTAGTTTGACCTCCAATTCCTCGGTTAATGAATTGATTTTTACTAAAGAAAATTGAATCAAAATTAGACCAGCCTTCCGTAATGCTGTTCTCCATGAATACAATTCTTTTTCCTGTGTTTACTTCTTGCATGATTGAACTATTTCCTCCCTTAAAATGTTCAAGATTAGCCCAGTCCTGAGCAAATTCTGAAGTAGTAACGCATGTTATTGTTACAAGTAAAATGAGCTTTTTCATGTTGGGAAATACAAAATAATCTACACATATCTTTGGTTTTATTCTAAAAACTTATGTGCATACTTTGGATTGGGTAAGGGACAAGCATCGAATTTGCCGAACCATCGGTATCTGTTTCTTGCAATTAAACGATAGACTCCCTGGGATACAAAGTTTGGGAAAATGTTAAATATTGTTAGTATTTTAAAGCCACCACCTAAGGTTTTGAATAACTCAAAAGTAGCCTGAGCTTCTAGAGCATAGGTCTCATTTGGAACCCAAAAGACAACACTATCCAATTCATCAGGATCTAGGTTTCGCTCTTTAAAAAATTGCTGTCCCGTTTTACTGTCCAAACTTGCAAAACGAAGTTGATCCCTACGATCCCATTGACACAGTCGGTTTATCCATGCATTACATAACACACAAGGGCCATCGAAAAGGATTATAGCAGTTTTCATTTTTTAGTTTTTGCAGCTTGAACCAAATCTAAAGCTTCAAGACGAACCTGAGTAGTAAACATACCGTAATTAACAATCGCTTTTTCTTTTTCAATAGAATCAATAGTACCAACTGCTTTTCCGTCAAACAAGCGCACTTGGTCTCCAAGTTTGAAGTTAACTTTAACTTTTACAGGAACAGGAGCTGCTTTTTTCTTTTTCTTTTTTTCTTTACGAATACCAACCATAGCTTTGGTTGCTTCTGTATTGGCTTTTTCTTTAACTTCTTTATCTTTCTTCTTCTCAGACGCAGTTTTCTTTTTGCGTTTCGAATTTTCGCCGTCAACTAGACGAAGGAGATCAGCAACTAAAGGACGTTTTTTATTGTTTTCAAAATACCGATCAGCAACCTCATTGACCTTGTTCCCAAGCACAATCATGCGCTGGTTATGATCAAAAAGTTCTTGGTAACCAATCAGCTTTTCTTTAATTTTTTTATTCAAAAGTTCCAAACGTGCATTCTCTTCGATTGCTTTGCTTTCTTGTTTCCTAAGAGAATCACCTGTTTTAGTCATCTGTGAGCGCTCTTTTTGCAATTTAGCAATGGTAGCGTCAAAACGAACCTTCCCGCGCTCTATCTTCTTCTTAGCTCGGTTAATAAGGCTGTAGGGGATGCCATTTTTCTGAGCGACTTCAAAAGTAAAAGAGCTACCGGCTTCTCCCAAGATTAGATTAAAAACAGGTTCGAGGGTGTGATTGTCGAACTGCATATTGGCATTGGACATAAAAGGGAGTTCGTTGGCCAATACTTTTAGGTTCGAATAGTGTGTTGTAATAATACCATAAGCTTCTCTATTGTAAAATTCTTCTAGAAATGCTTCCGCTAAAGCACCACCTAATTCAGGATCGGAACCTGTTCCAAACTCATCTATCAGAAAAAGTGTATTTTTGTTGCACTTCCGAATGAAATACTTCATGTTTTTTAACCGATACGAATAGGTGCTTAGGTGATTTTCGATGGATTGATTATCACCAATATCTGTTATTATTTGATCGAAGAAACAAACGGTACTTTGTTCGTGTACCGGAATTAACATTCCCGTTTGAAGCATCAGTTGCAGCAAACCTACTGTTTTTAGGGTAATACTTTTTCCACCTGCATTGGGTCCCGAAATAACAATGATGCGTTGACCTTCTGTAAGGGTAATGTCTTGAGGAAAGGTTTTTTTTCCTTCTTTTTTATTAGACAAGTAGAGTAGTGGATGATAGGCATCTACTAGTGTCAGTTCTCTTTTGGAATTTATTTTAGGTAAAATACTTGACGTTAGCTCTGCATACTTGGCCCGTGCATAATAACTATCCAGTAAGATCAAATACTTTTGGTATTCGATTAGAAGAGGGCGGTAGGGTTGTAGGGTTTGAGTCAATTCCAATAAAATACGCTTAATTTCATCGGTTTCTTCAAACTGAAGGTTATTGAGTTCTCGGGTATGCTGTAAGGTAGTTTCAGGTTCAATGTACACAATGCTCCCTGTTTTGGAGCTTCCCATAATTGCACCTTTTATTTTACGTCTGTGCATGGCCTTCACCGCCAACACACGGCGATTGTCTACTACAGATTCTTTTATGTCATCTAAATAATCGGCAGTACTGTACTGACTAAGTGCGCGTTGAAAACTTTGTCCAATTTTAGATCGAACGGATTGGATTTTTTTTCGAATTTGATAAAGTTCTGGTGATGCATCGTTGCGGACTTCTCCAAAGCGATCAATTACATTGTTGATCGAAAGAATAAGTTCTTTAGTGATTTCAATATCCGCTCCTTGCCCATATAGCTTAGGGTAATATTCTTTGAATTTTTTAAAAAACTTAAGCAAGATATTAATGATGTCGGATGCGGCGGCAATCCTACGGAAACCATCAATTTCAAGAACAGAATTTTCAATCTTCAATAAGTGAATTTCTGCTGTCAAATCATCAAATCCATGGTTTGGAATTCGGTTTTCATTGGCAAAAGAAGCTGTAAACTCAGATACTGATTCTAATTGAAGAATCAACTCAGTTTCTTTTTCAATGGGTTGAAGTTCTAAACATCGTTCTTTCCCCATAGCAGTAATGGCTAATTGGGAAAGTTGTTGGAGTACCGTAGTAAATTCTAAGTCGCTAAGTGCTTTCTCTTGTATTTTCATATTTTTGCATAGCAAAAGTAC
>ENA-OQVM01005281-OQVM01005281.1-marine-metagenome-genome-assembly--contig:-NODE-5281-length-12501-cov-3.836043_pt1 | contig 12501 bp, 7 predicted proteins | sample MGYA00237776_ERZ505498 | MGnify/ENA primary metagenome ERZ505498 (study PRJEB26159, sample SAMN06265151) | marine metagenome | isolation source: Helgoland LTER site | place: Germany:Helgoland, sampling... | reverse complement strand
CATGCTGTAACTATTGTTGGATTTGATGATAATAAATTTGGTGGATCTGTAGAAATAATGAACAGCTGGGGAAAAAGCTATGGAGATAATGGATTTATGTGGGTAAAATACTCAGATCTAACTAAAATAGTAACCAGGGCTTTTATTATGGAGATTGATGATTATAAAGGATGGGTAAAAGGATATGGATGTAAGTATGGCAACTGTTTTAACAATTATGGACAAAACCACTATGAAAATCGCGAAGGCAGTAAAACAATTGAGGAGGGAGTTTTTGATCAAGGTTTAGAAAATGGTCCATTTATTATGGTGAAAAATGATTATGCAATTATTATGCAATTTAAGAATGGAAAGTTACACGGTAAAGGTTATGCTTATTCACAAAAAGAGGAGAAATGGTATTCCTTAAAATATAAAAATGGTATTGCAAAATATTATGATGAGCTGGGTTTTAATCCAGAAACAATTTCATCAACAGATGAAGAATATGATACTTTCATTAAAGAAAGGATTGGGGAAGGTTATAAATCAAATATTAATGCTGATGAAGAGATTTATAAAATTGTAGAAAAACAATTAAAAAAATAATTTAGTATTATCTTAATGATTAGAGCAATTCTATAATTTTTATGAATTAAATAGAATATACCTAATAACCAACAATTAAAAATTAATATCCAAAATCTGCAGTCCAGTAATGAGTATAACTACTTCCTTCAGTCTTCACATACCCAACTCCAATAGTTTTGAATTTGGGATTGAACATGATTTTGTAATGTCCAGGACTATTAAACCACTGAATATAAGTTTTTTCTCCATCTGAATTCCCAGCTGCTATATTCTCTCCATAAGCTTTACCAAAACAATTTATTCTAGAGAATGTTCCACAAACCCTTTCTAAATGTCCAGTAAGGTCACTTCTATCGTAGGAAGCATGTTCAAAATAATTATCAGTTCCCATATCATATGAATGATATCTTGCTGCCCTAAATAAATCCCAATCAATTTCTAGTTCGTTCATACCCATTTCTTTTCTTGCCTTATTTAAAGTGTTGAAAAATTTACTTTCTTGAACTAAACTAGAAGATGGAACATCCTCATCTCCAGTTGGTTTGCCATAACTAGAGTAACTATTACTATAAATCAAATGATTTCTATCTAACAACTTTTGATTAGCTAAAACTTGTTTTTCTTTTATGAAATATCTTCCCATTTTATCTAGCTTCTTTAGTAGTAATTTCATATTGCTATTTTCTGAGTTTTGAATAGATTTTCTGTAGGACATGTAATTCTTATGCCTCTGCTTTTCTAGTTTAATATCCGTAACTAGATTCTTATAGGTCTTTTTAAGATTCTTTTTGGAAAGTTTCAACCACCACTCTACTTTAGTTTTAATATTAAAATATTTTCTAAAATCCTCATTATATTTTTTCATTCGTCTTTTATAATTCTCTATAAGGTATTCTGCTTCATTAGACTCATTTAAATCAATGTAAGAGTTCTTTTTAGCAGATTTAAGAGCTTTTAAAGCTTTAGAGGTATTCTTTTTATCCATTTTAATTTTAGTCTTTAAAACCTTTAAATAACTATTGAGATCTTTCAGTAAAATAGCTAGGTTATCATGGTTTATAGAATTGGCATTATCAAATCTCCTATTTAAAGCTGATTTATTAACCATTTCCTGATTAAAGTAGATGAAAGCATAATCTAACTTCTTTTGTAAAATGAATTTGTTTAGTTCTTTCTTATTGGAAGCATGTATGTCTGTTACCTCTTTTTCGCTTGAAGAAAAAACACTTTGTTTATCAATGTTGTAAATCAAAAAAATAGAGTCTATATTTTTTTCGTTTCTCCTCAGCTCGCGTTCTAAACTATCTTCAAAATTTAGATAAGCTTTTGCTAAGCCAAGATTATGTTTTTTAGGAGTTGGTCTTTTGTTATTAGCCAAAGTAAATTTATCAAATTTAGATTTTGATTTGTTAGTAGACTTTTGATGGCTAGTTGCAGTTCTATCAATTTTCTTAACACTTGAAATTTGTTGTGTATTTTCCTTAATTCTATTCTTTATTTTTTTATTAAGACGCTTATTAACTAAGGATAAGGTATCTAACCAAGCCAAACTTCTAGATTCATAATGAGAGAATTCTTGGTTATTATTATCTATACTTTTTTCAAGATTTTCAATTGCTAAATCTCTGTAAGAATTCATTTTTCCTCTTATATTGCTAGAAGTAATTAATTGTTTTTTTTCTGGATTATAATATTCTGAATAAAGAGATTCAAATAATAAAAAGTTGTTAAACCCCAACAATCGGTTGTTTTCTGGAGCATTTTTTTTAGAAATTGTATTCTCTAGTTTCAACCTACTCATCTTCCCCATTGCTAAATATTCTTTAAGTGAATTATTGGTAGATCTATCTACCATTAAATCTGAACTGATATCTACAACATAATTTTTACCCAGCTCAAATTCTTTTTTGGTAACTGGGTTTTTTAAAAACTGAAAAAAATCAAAAGTTGGCAGATGAGAAGAAACCATATGTGATGGATCTACATGAAACCAATTGGGATTGTATTTATGTACATAATGAAATTCTACTTCGTATGGTTTTTCAAATAGTACCCACAAAGCTTTTTTTAGAAGTTGTTTTTTTGGTTCTATTTGCCCTGCTCCCCAAGTAATATCCATTAACTCCCACTTATTATCAATTTTCACAGTGGACCACGCATGTTCTGCCCTGTAAAGTGTGTCACCAGCAAAGAAATCAAACTCCCTAACATATCCATTGATAGTTTCAGATTTTAAACCTACAGCTTCACACATTTCGTTGAATAGTTCTGCATATTCAGAACAAAGAGCTCTTCTTTTTTTTAAAATTTCTTTGGAAGTGTGTCTAGATAGTGTATTACTTAAAAATGCACTATAATCGTATTTAATGTTTTTAGCTATCCAATAGGTAATTGCATATACCTTGCTTTCTTCGTCTTCTAAGTCCTTAGTAAGTTTAGCAGCTAGTGTTGTAGGAAACTTAGCATGTTTATGCAAAATCCATTTAGAACTTCTTTGTATACTTTTTTTGTCTTCTTTTGAGAGAGCACTTTGAGAGTGAAAAATAGTGAAGGAGAATATAAATATACTTAACGCAAGGAGTTTTAAGTTTCTAACTTTCATGGCGGTTTATTTAATGGTTAGGTATATTCTATTCTATAGGCTAATTTTTATCTATTTACTCATATAATCCAATAATTTTAAAATGGTACAGTTTATTTATTATTTAATTTTTCATTAATTATATTTTAACTTATAAACTTTATTGTCAGTGGTGTCACATTGACCTTTGTTATCTAATATCATCTCTAAACTTCGCAATGTATTTGAAATTGCTATGTGATATTCTGTATATATGTTTTGATCTATTTCACCAGCTTCGTAATCTAATTCAACCCAAAATTTTATTTGTTCTAAGTTGTGTATACAAGATTTCATATCTGGTTTACAATAAATATATACTTTCTCTTCACTTGCATTTCCTGATAGCATAAGCATTACTGCTGTAAAAATTAAAATCTTTTTCATATTCTTATTTGTTATTTTATCTATTTATTTGACTCGACTTTAAAGTGTTTCAAATCAGAAGCACAGCTGTCTAAACTTCTTACCATTTGCATATAGAACATTGCAAAATCAGCAGTTAACTCTCCTTCATCGTATTGTTTTTCAAACATCTCTTCTAGCATTCTACATCTACCTTGAATAAATTCTAATCTCATTTTATATTGAGCAGGATTTATTGGAAAATCTGGTTGTTTAAATGACATTAGTGAGCATGTCATTAATAGTATCAGTGTTATTTGTTTCATGATTTTATTTTTTAATTGATTATTATTTAATCCATTTTGGATTATTTCCTCTTGTATCTAAAAGTGGAAGTTTTCCTGTTTCTTTAGTATCGCATTGACATCCCGACGGATCTAATATCATTTCGATACTTTTAGATGTATTCTCTGCTACTAGCTTATAGGCTTCGTATTCGTTTTTAGAAATTTTTCCATCTTTAAAATCTAGTTCTAACCACAATTCCAAGTGATTCAAATTCTGAATGCATTTTTGAAGATTTGGTTTACAGTGTATAGTGGCCCATTCATTGTTAATATTTGTATTACTAGATGTTAAACCCAGAAATATTACGGTGATTATTATTATTTTTTTCATGATTTTAATTTTAATGTCTGATTTTTACTTTTTTGGTTAATTGTACTAATTCGTCTTCTTCCACTTTGTATTTCACTTTATTGATCATCACAATCTCTCCATTTTTATTCTTTTTAAACTGATCAATATCGTCTTCTACAGTATGAAGAGATCCTTTACTGTGGTAAGCCAACTTTATATAATCTGGATTAATATCTTCTTTCTTATCTACTCCACATAGAACTATTCTAACTGGATAATTGATTTGTTTAAGTAATTCCATATCTCTAACAGTGCTGTTGTTGTCTACAATTACTACTACATCGTCATGATCGTAAGAACTATTTACAGACTTTATAATAGCTTCTAAATCATTTTCTGCATGATCAGTGTTTTTATCGTATCCAAGCTCAGTAAAATAAGTTATTGCTCTACCTATCTTCTTATAATCCTTAATACTTGTAAAATAAACTCCACCTGCATTGCCTATTTCTAGAGATTCTTTCTCCCCATCGTTAAAAAATGCAAACTTGGATACGTCATCTTTATCAGTTCTAAGTAAATGCCATAACAACACTTCAGATCCATAAGGAGCCATACTGCCACTACAATCTGTAACAATAAGCATGTTTTTCCAGTTTTCCTTATTTCTTTTAGCTACTTCAAACATCTTTTTTCCTGCAACTTGTGCTGTAACATTAGCCTCAAATTTTTTCAAAATTCTTTTGTAATTATTTTGATGTTTTATGGACGGTAGTTTTGAATAATGAATTACTACACCATGTATTTGTTTCTTTGCTTGATAAAGATTTTTGGGATTATCCTGAAGAATTAAATTCCATTTAATTCCTCTGTCGTAATAAAAGGCGCTGTCTAGTTCTTTTAGAGATTCTATTCTATTTGCAATTAAATCTTTATAGTCTTCTCTCCAGTTTTCTAAATCTGAAGGGTAAAGCGTCATAACTATATCTACTCTTCTTGGCCTTTTGTCCCTTTCTCCATTTATTAAAGTTTTTGGATTTAATATTTTATCAGATCCATAATTCATTTTAAGATGAATGGTGTTGCTATCATTAAAATCGTATTTACCAGTAAAGTAAACTTTAGGAGTTTTTGGGAATAAGTTTCTTACAATAGTGTTATCGGTAAGTCTTAAACTATCTGCAGCAAATAGATTACTACTAATGAATCCAAATAAAAGAGCAATTAAAATTACCAGGATTCTAAACTTGTTGTTACTGGTTATTTGTAAGAATTTTTGAAACGAGGTTTTATTATATAAACTATACATAGCATATTATTTTAAAGGTTAATAATTATGGTTTAACTGTACAGTTTATCTTATAAGCTTTTGTTTGCTTATATAATCCTAAGAACTAGGAAATGGTACAAAAAGTGGTAGTATTAATTTCCTATTAAAACGAATGCACCCCAATAATAAGGTGAAAAATACTTCTCTGTATTCATTAGGTTGATTTGGGCTTTTTTAAGTGCATCTCTTACATTCATTTTATCCGAAATCCAAAATTTATAAAATGAATTCATCAAAATTTGAGTTGCATTATCATCTACTTTCCATAGACTCATTATCACATTATCTGCACCGGCCTCTATCATAGAACGCTGTAATCCATAAACACCTTGCCCACTTACATGTTCTCCAAGACCAGTCTCACATGCACTTAGAACTACTAATTCTGTGTTTAGAAGATTAAGTTCTCTTGCTTCTAATGCAGTTAATATACCATTTTCAAAAGTCTTCTGTTTTCCTAAAATAGTATTCTGAGCTCCAGAAAGTAACAATCCAGATCTACTAAGTGGATTATCCAAAAAATTTGAGCTATTATTCGAACTTTTTAGATTAGAAAAATGATTTAAGCTTTGCTCTTTAGATAGAAAGAAACCGTGTGTTGAAATGTGTAAAATTCGAGGAGATTTAATATCTTTTAAAAGCTTTTCTGATGCATTAACTCCCTCAAGTAAGTCAACATTCCAATTATTTTTAACTAATAAATTTTTGATAGCATTAACTTCTTTAAAAGTTCCTGGTAGAGGCATAATACCATTTCTTGATAAACTATCAAATTCAGAAATATTAAAGTCTCTTTGTGATGATACTATTTCGTTTGTTGAAAAATCTGAATCTTCTAAATTAAATTTTGGATTACCAACTAAAACAGCATTGTCTGCATAATTATCTATTAAATTATTTACTTTATTTAATATGAAGCCTCTAGCACCTGAAACTATTCTTATATCATTTAGTTCTAAAACATAAGACTCTTTTTCACTGTTATAAAGTGATAACAAGTTAATGTTATTATAAATTCCATCTGGAGATAAGTAAATTGTTTTATCAGCTCCAACTTTATTTATTATTTTAGATAAATAAAATTCATAGCTTAACTTATCGATTTTATTTTTATTACCACCCTTAACATAAGAGCTGTAAAACTTAGAATAGCCTTTTTCGAAACGAAAAAGAGTATCTAAAGTTATTAAATAAGGATCTTTTTCTTTTTCAATTACAATTGCCGCATAACTAATAGAGTCTGTTAAATCTAAAGATAGATTTTTAGCATGTTTATTAATTCTTATTATTTCAACAAAAGATTCGTTTTTAGACAAGTTATTTAAAATGGACTCATAATTAATTGCAGGTTCTTTTAAACCCACTTTTTCAAATTCGTAAGAAAGCACTCTTTCAAGCTCTTCATTTTCTTTTGATAAATCTGTTATAATATCTTTATTAGGATCCTTACTTTCAAGCATTCTATTAATGAGTAATGTATTACTCTTAAGTTTCTCTAAACTAATTTTAAGATTGTTGTTTGAGTTGTTTTCAAAAAAACTTAGAAATCTTTTGTTCGAGTTTGAAAGCAATAAGGACCTGTAAAATGATCTGTAGTCCATGAATTGTTTGAGAAATTTGGTGTTTATATCATCATACAGTAATTGTGAATTCAACCATTCAAAACTCATCCCTGCTTCCATTAAATATTGCTTCTTCTCAACATCACTTAAATATTTATAAATCTGTTCTATACTTTCTTTTTTTTGATCAATTAAAGAAGTCAAATATTCTTTAGCTAATTCTATATTTCCTTCTAAAAGATTAATTTTAAAAAGAAATAATTTAGCATTTTCTAAATGAATTTGGGGTATAAAAGACTTTGATTTAATTACATCAGACATTAAACTTTTTCCAAGTTCTTTATCTTTATTAGAAGCCCACAAAGACATACCATAAAAAACATTTATGCCTGATTGGTTTGGCACACTGAATTGATCTAAAATATTCTTTGATTTCAAATAATATTCATTTGCCTTTTTAAATTTATCTTGAGAAAAAAATAGATTTGCTCTCACATAATATTGTTGTGCATGAAAATATGATAAACTAGAATTATATTGATTTAGTACACTGTCACTTTTATTTAAGTAATAATTAGCTTTATTGAAATCTTCTTGTGAACCAAGTTCAACTGCCACTCTATTACATGCTTCAATAAGTGTCATATAGTTTGGATAACTTTTGAAGTTATCGTATATATTAATTCCACTAATTAACAGCTCTAAACCATTTTTATTTTTTTGATTTAAAAGTGCAGATCCTTTAATAATTTTAAAATCAGCATCTATTAATGAGTTATTCATATTATTACTTGCTATAATTACTGAAGCTGGAGTAATATATTTCATAATACTCTCTGGTTTGTCTAAAGATGTAATTAGAGCTGCTTTTTGATAATAAAGTAGAAGTGTCGAGCTATTTTCTCCATCAATTTTTAAAGTATGATCAATACAAAAATCTATTAATTTAAGTGCTTCATCAGTTTTACCTAGAGATGATTTTGCAATTGCTAAAAACCATCTAGGTAGTAGAAAATTATAGCTATCTAATTCTGATTCGTTAAACTTGTCAATATTTTTTTCTAATAATAATTCTACATTTTTGAAATTTAATTTTGAATGTTCATTAAATGCATATGCTAATACAACTAAATGACTCATTGATGAATCTAAATTAGATTCGATATCTTTTATCTTATCATTAAAAAACTGAATTTGCTCAGGCTTAAAGATTCTTCCTTGAAGGGCCAAATCCATCCCCATAAAATATAAATAAAAAACCCATTCAAAATTTTTCTCCTCTAAATACTTTTCTTCGGCTAAGAAAAAGTAATTCTTAGCTTTATCATACTGTTCATTTCTTGTTGAAAGGTCAAATTGATCATAATAATAATCACCATCTTTAATATCATTATTACTTTCTTTGTACTGATTGCTTAAATTCAAAAAATAATTAGCTTTAACATTATCATTTAGAGCATGTGAATCATAGCAGCCAGATAGTCTTGAATAATATCCTGATATATCTTTTTTAGTGACCTCTTCAACTTTTAATCCTAGTTCAATTGCATTAATATAATTTTCTGCAGAATTAGTGTGGTCGTCAAGAAAACTATAGCATAATGCTAAAGAAGCATATGTATCTACAATGTTCTTTTTATTATTATTATAATTATCTAGATAGATATTTAGCTTTTTTTTAATATAAATTATTGCTTTCTCATAATTATCTTGTTTTCTATAAAACCATTCAAATCCAGTAAGTATACTTGCGTAATTAATATTTTTTTTATCTACAATAAGACTGTCTGAAAAGTCTAAAACTTTTTTTGCCTTTTTAAAATCACCTATTTCGCAATAATCCCATGCTGATCTTTCTATATTATTTATAAATCTGGAGGTATCTATGGAAGATGTTTTTGCTAAACATTTTGCAGCTTTAAAATAGTATTTTGCCGAAGAATCATAGGCTTTAAGCTTATTACTATAAATTTTAGATAAATTTTCATAAGTATATAATAAAAGTAAATTTGATATTTTTGAATCAGATGGATTTATATCCTTTTTTTCATTAAAAATGATCAATTTATTTTTTGCTGTTTTGAAACTTTCAATTGACTTCTTATGTTTATTTTGTTCTTTTTGTGAATATGCCAAATAGTAATTTATTCGAATAATTAATAGTGAATTATTGATTTCAGAAAAATATTTTTCAAAATTTGATTTTGCATTTTTAAGAGTTAATTCTGCTTTTTTATTGTTGTTTTTAAAAAGAAACACAACACCTGATCTATACTGATAATTTATATAATCTAGAGTTTTTAGCGGATTAACTTTACTAACAAGATCTGTAGCAAGCTCAATAAAATTCTCAGACTTATTTAAGTCAACATAAAGATACTTATAAGATGAGTCAGAGTAATCTTTCCAACTTTGAGTAAAATATATATTAGAAAGAAATAATGTAGTACAAACTAAAAAACATCTGAAAATTATATTACTTATTTTAAAATAGCTATTCTTCAATTACAATTGGCTTTAATCATTTCTGAATTAATTTTTCGTGAACCATGGGCACAAATCTCACAGGAATGATATTACTTTTAAAGATAGCACCCTCCTTTTTTTCAAGAACGATTAACTCTTGATCATCTTCTCCAACTGGCAATACAATTTTCCCCCCTTCGTTTAGTTGATTAATTAGTTCTTGAGGTATTTCTGGGGGAGCCGCTGTAATTATTATTTTATCATATGGAGCATAATCTTTCCATCCATTATATCCGTCACCATATTTAATTTTAACATTATCATAACCTAAAGAATCTAATAAACGGCTAGACTTAATAGCCAAATATTCCTTTATTTCAATTGAATAACAATGGTCAGAAAGTTGTGCCAATACAGCTAATTGATACCCAGAACCTGTTCCAATTTCAAGTACTTTATCCTGCTTTTTTACATCCAATAACTCTGTCATGAGCGCAACAATATAAGGTTGTGATATGGTTTGCCCTTCATCTATTGGTAATGGGTAATCGTTAAAAGATTCATTGATATATTCTGGTAAAACAAAAACATGTCTGGGGGTGTTTTTCATTATATCTATTACCTCCTTAGATGAAATACCTCTGTTTACAATTTGATCCTCTACCATTATTTCTGCTAAATAACGCCAACTTTGGATGTTTACAACTTGGCTCGAAATATTAATGTAAAAAGACGTTATTATTAATAGCAATGATATGTTAAAGATGGTATTTATTTTCATCATTCTTCATCTGAAAAAAATATATCAAATAGCTTTTTTTGTTCTTTAAATTTTAGAACTAAATCTTCTTTCAGTAATTTTTTTTCTACAAAAACATCCATAATGTTTATATATTCATCTAAAAAATATGCATCATCATCCTTCTTATACTCTCTAATTATTTTAACGTATGAGTCATTCACTATATTTAGTCTCTTTTCTAAGGCCTCGTAGTTATAGAAAGAAATTAAACTATTGTAATCATAGTACAATTCTAAAAATTGATTTATAACATACAAAACTGCAACTGCTTCTTCATTGTATTTAGCAATACCAAGTGCTTTTTCATGCAAATCAAAAATGGTTTTATCAGTTTTTGCTATACTATCAGTTAACTTTTCATCAATTAAACTCCTATGGTTATTGTAAGTTGTAATGTTATTAGTGTAAGCTTTAATAGAGTCTAAATAACTTGTCGAATATTCTAATGCTGCATTAGTAAAGTTAATTGTATTGACCGTTGATTGATGGTAAATATTTTCATCAATCTCATTGACTACTTCAAAAACAATAGGAAATGTATGCGCAAAATCAATTGCAGTAGCATATAAACCGTCTATATCATCATAATTATCATGTTCAATTGCAGTAACAATTCCTTCCTCAATTAGTTGAATGTTTATATGGTATAGTGAGTCTACATTTTTATGAAAGTTTTTTTTCAAAAACTTAACTGTTTTTTTGGCTAAATCTTCCTTTACATAGCTATTGCTAAAGCTTTCATTTAAAATATCATTGATTACCATAATAGCCCACTTATATGGATAAGTAGGATTAAAAGAAAAAGCATATTCATTAAGCTCCTCATTAGAATATTTACTTTTATTAAAAATTTCGGCACTCTTTCTAAAATTATTATAAGAAATAACTGGGTCATAATCCTTATAAAAAAGTCCTGTTAAATAATGGGAACAAGCCGTACGAAAATCTTTATTTCCAAAGTTATTCTGGTTAAATTTGTTTAGGTCGTTAATGTAAATGGTAAATAACGAATCATTAATACCAAACTCTTCAAAGTCCATGTAGGATTGACATCTCAAATATTTATAATATGCTTCAGAATAATCATCTTTTTCCTTTTTAGTCAATTCAACCTCACCTTCATATAGGCTTTTTGCATTTAAAAAAGCATTAGCAGCGTTTTCTAAATAAAGATTTCCCATTCTTAAATATTCATTGTAAGCAGTTTTATCCCATTGATCATTTTCAATTTTTTCATTATAAAATTTATCAGGTTCAGTATAGTGCATCGCTAAATAGATTTGGCCCATTTCAAAATAGACTGATGTAAGTTTCTTTTTATTAATGTTTTCAATTTGTGATTTCAAGTAGATTTCAAGAATGGTATATTTATCTAGAGCCTGTTTAATTTCACCCTTTTGATTTAGGTCTTTAGCTTCTTTTTCTATTTCTGAAATTTCGATTTTATTATAATCCTTTTTCCTAATCAAGTAAAATGCCTGACCAGTTAATTGAGAAGCTTCAACAGGTCTTTGCATATTATTGGTCAACTTTAAAACATCAGACCTTACATTTCTAAAAATCTGATCAATGCTTGTATTAACAAGCATAAAGTTTTTAGCAAGGCTTTCACAGTAAACACTATTTTCTCCATTTCCATCCAATGCTGTATTCCCTGCATCAGTTGAAAAAGCAATTAAACTACCTGTTGGTGGAGGAATTTTTGCCAATCCTCTTCCCTTTTCATCACCTCTTGTTTGGTTCATCCAGTTTTTTTCAAAGGGGTTATCTCTACAAGCATCCAAAATCATTACATTGACTTGGTTTGTCTTTGCAGTTAAGTACCTCATAATATTTTGAACACTTAATGCATTATCAAGTACATCATATTTAGAATTAAAAACTTCTTTTGTTGGGAGAAGAAAATTTTCATTGTTTATTTGAATTCCATGACCAGCATAATAAACAAATCCAACATTATACTTTTCGCGCTCTTCACCAAATTTTCTAACAACAGATTTAAAATCTTGTATTTTTTGAATATTGGTATCCAATATGACATCAAAATTTAATTTCTCTAGTGTGGTTTTAATAAGCAATGCATCATTAACGGGATTTTTCAATACCCCTTTGTCATAATTGGCATTTCCAATTACTAGAGCAAGGCGTTTTTCTTGTTGTCCATACG
>ENA-OQVM01005275-OQVM01005275.1-marine-metagenome-genome-assembly--contig:-NODE-5275-length-12513-cov-10.482872_pt1 | contig 12513 bp, 10 predicted proteins | sample MGYA00237776_ERZ505498 | MGnify/ENA primary metagenome ERZ505498 (study PRJEB26159, sample SAMN06265151) | marine metagenome | isolation source: Helgoland LTER site | place: Germany:Helgoland, sampling... | reverse complement strand
GGTTCTTGTAATTGAAAGAGAGCTTTCCTCGTCATCATAGAGGGCAGGAATAGGAACATCTTTTACAATGCACCTCTGAAAATTCAGATTAATGAGCATGTCTGATTCAAAAAAATAACGTTCAGAAAAATTATTTTTAGACACATAAACAATTGATAACAAAACAATAATAAATAATAGCCCTTTTAATTGTTCTTGTACATACTTAACATGCGAGATTATAAATATGATTGAGTATGTTAGAAAAATGGCTTTTAGAATTCTATTAAATTTTATAAAATCAATCTCGTAAAATATTTCAATTTTGTCTATAAAATCAAACCCTAAACTGAGTATAATAAACCCAAAAATAGCAGCTTGTGAATTATTAAAAATAGCTCTTATTTTAGACAAATCTAATGTGTTTTTATTTTGTTTATGATGTAATTTTCGTAGGATGAATTAATAATTTCCCAATTATAAAGTTTATTTATCTTATCGATATTAGCGGACGCAAAGGTTTCTTTGTTCGCAAATAAGCGATCTTGATTTAAAACCTCTTTTATGTCATTTGAATGATCAAAATAATGTGCATTATCTTCTAAGATACTTTTATTAAATATGTTATTGTTCGCAATAATTAATGTATTTGAAGACATCGCTTCTAGCAGGGACGGGTTGGTTCCTCCTACTGAATGTCCGTGAAAATAATATCTAGAAAAGAATCTTAAGTTGTTAAGGTCTTCCTGGTTATAGTTTGCACCAACAAACTGAATTCTTTTATCTTTTATATATGTGTTTCGAAGTTTTTCGCCATAGGCATTTAAAGTTCCCAAAACAACAAGGCTTTGACAGGTGTCAGACTCATGAAACCCCTTAACTATGGTCTCAATGTTATTTTCTGGTTCTAAACGCGCTATTATAATACAATAGTTGTTTCTTTCTACATTATACTTTGAAAGAATTTTATCATTTGGGGTATTAAAAACAGTTGCCCCATAAGCAATATACTCAGAGACTCTATTGTATTTCTTTAATATATAATCTTGAATCCCTATAGAGTCAGATATTAAAAAATCACTGGACTTTATAGCCAATTTTTCAGCATACCTAAGGAATTTTCTAACAGAGGAAGAATATTTGGAACGCTTCCATTCCATACCATCCATGTTGGTAACAATAATGGCTTTTTTTGGGAGCAGTCTAAACCAAACTGAGCTTGACGTGTAACCAAGCTGTAAAATGACATCAAATTTTCTTTTTCTAGAATCTAGAATACAATTTAAATCATATACAAACTGTCCTGCTGTTCCTATTTTATATTCCGGATCATAGGCGTGGATTATATTGACGCCTTTAAAATTGTTATCTTGATATGGGTGGTCGTGAGAGTTATAAACATATACATCATGATTTTTTGAAGCTAGATATACTGAAAAATTTTCTGCAAACTGTTCAAAACCACCATGATTATTTGGGACTCCTCTGGTTCCTAAAATGGCTATTTTCATTTGTCGCTATCTTTATTTTGAAATGATGTAATACTTCCTCCCGTTTTATAATTAAAATTTGAGTTTGTTAGAATTAATAGAATGGTTGTAATAAAATAAACCCCTCTTACTCTTCCAAATACAGATTCAGATAGCATGCTAAAAAAAAGAAATAATGTAACAATTAGCAGTATTCTATTTTTTTGTTTTAAACCCATTCTAAAAGCTGTTATAAAAATTAATATTAATGCAATAAGTCCAATAAAACCTGTTCTCCAAAATGTGTCAACATATTGGTTATGTGAATTGTAATCTGAATGATGTTTTAGTCCGAAGTTTTCTAAACGATTCTTTAGATCTTTTAATTTTGATTTTGAGACGCCGTTACCAAAAGTGAATTCTTTCCAACCGCTCAGGGTCGCCACAGATTCTCTCCACAATATAAATCTTAGTGTGAGACCATTTATTCTTGAATCATTAGAGTTTTCAAGCTTATTAACTTTTAAAACACTTAAATCGTTTAGGTTTAAAACCTCATCAAACCTTTGTTGCAAAGGTTTGAATAAAAAGACAGAAATAAGAAACGGGAAAATTAAACCTATATATAAAATAGACGTCTTTTTAAATTTGATTAAAAGTAAAAGGTATAATACTATTGAAATAACTATAACAAGTTTTGAGCCTAAAAAAATTAAGAACATAAAAAGTATTAGTTGAAAAATATACGTCTCTTTTTTATGATAATACTGCTGAAAAAAACAAATAGATATAAATATTAAATATGACAAATATACAGGGTGGTAATATTTTGAAAACTCTTGGAAAGAAAAATATTCATTTTTTTCTAGTAGGATAAAATCCATTAATGATGTAGAAAATAAAAAGAAGCCAATTAATAACCCTGATAGCATTAAATAATACATAGCATTATTTAATTTTATTGATGCCATTAAAATGGGAATAAAAACAAAAGGCAGTAATCTTTCTACGGTAGAAAATTCTCTAATTTCATTTTCTTTCACAAAAATTGTATTCAAAAAGTAAACAAAGAAAAGGGCTATAAACAGAAAATTAATCTTGTTTTTCTTGAAAAGTTCCCAGTTAAAATCCTTAATATAAAAAACAAATGCAACTATTAACGCAATGTTATATATTGGTTCAACTAAAAAAATTGATACTAAGAAAAAAACAAATACATAGTCTTTTTTATTTGCTTCAAACAGTGGGGTAAGAATATTTGTTTTACGTAAAGTATAGAAAAGCACGGATATTAAAAACAGAATTCCAAGTGTGATGTTTAGATAAGGTATCTTGTTAATAATTGCGTATGGATATTCTAAATAACCATTATTTGTACTGACATCAAAAGTATTACTGCTACGAATTTTTATATTCTCAAATGAATTGATATGGTTTAAATGAGCTGTATATTGTTTATTTTTATTAGATATTATTACTTTTTTAAGTGTGAAATTTTCTCCGGGAATTTCAAAATAAATTCTAAACCTTGAAATATTGTCTTTACTTAGATTGTTAATTTCTAATACAGAATCATTGATTTTTTTAAACCTATAAACCGTTTGATAATTTATTTTAGTGCCATAGTTCTTGTTAGCATACATTATTGGAATGCCTGTTTCTATTGTATGCTCATCTAACTCTACTTGAATAGTATTAATAGGCTTTTCAAAAACAATATATTTTGAATTTAAATAAAAGCAAAAAAACACAACAATGCCAGCCAAAAACAGAAGGTAAAAAGCAACAGGTATATGCTTAGGTGTTGATTTAAACATGATGCGAATTAATTATTTTAAACAATAACTCGGCACTATTTTCCCATCTATACTTCGACAAAATCATGTCATACTCCTTTTGATAATCATCATTACTTGAAAGTATGTTTCTAATCTTCATTTTTAAATCTTCTTTGTCATAAGGGTTAAAAGTTAATTCTTTTGGCAAATTAAAGTCCTTCATAGCTGTTGAGTTTGAAACAATCATTTTCTTATTAAACATCATTGCTTCTAATATGGGTATTCCAAAACCTTCTGCTAGTGAAGGAAAAACAAATAACGCACAATTTGCATAATATTGCTTAACTACTTTAAATGAAACATTCTGCTTCCAAACGACATGATTTTTCAAAAGCTCTTTATTGTTTTCTAAATACTTTATCAACTCAATATCTGGTAAATCATTTGAGCCTATAAAAACTAATTTATAACCTTGTTCATGTAATTTAAGTTCAATAAATGCTTTTATTAAAATGAGATGGTTTTTTCTAGGCTCAACCCGAGAGACGTATAAAACAACCTTTTCGTTAGATTTTTCTAAGCTATTTAGATTTGTAGATGCATCTAATAAATTAAAAGTGTCTTCTACTGCATTGGGTGTTACATAAATATGCTTAGGTTTTATGTTGTATAATTTAGAGATTTTTTGTTTTGAATACTCAGAAACGGTTAACAATATATCGGCTCTTTTTGCTGAGTATTTAAAAAGCAACCCATTAACAATTCTGTATTTTAACGGGAAGAATTTTTTAAACTCGTTTTGTTCAAAAAGAATATCATGAGTTGTCACTATATATTTACCTTTTTTAAATAAAGGGGTTATATACTGAAAATGTGAACAATCAATCTCATATTTTTTTATAATTAAAGGTAATTCTATTAATAAACGATAAAACTTATTGTGACGCTTTAGAGGAATATAGGTTACGTTGTGGTGGTCTCCAAATTCGTTTTTTAAATTTTCTATATTATTTGCTGCTAAAAAAAAACGCCAGTTTTTTGCAATATAAATAAGCTCGAGATAAAGACCTCTTAAATAGGTCCTTGTCCCTTGGTGCTTGTCATCAAAGACATGCATGTCTACTAAAACATTCATAAATAAAAAATTGGTTTATATTATTTATATATAGTAAATAACTCTTTTGATTTCGAAATATTTGTTGCTAAAAGACAACTTATTATCTTTGGTTTAAAGATGAATGTATTATGTGTATTGAATAAAAAAATTATTTCATAAAAATACATAAAATCTCAAAATAAGGTAGTTTTATTCTCATATAAAATAATTATTTTAGTTTTATTAAATTTGATTGGCTTAACCCGTAGTAAACTAATAATAAAACCAAATAATAAAACCCTTGTTTTGGTATATCTGTACCAATCAAGTTTATAAACAAGCCTATGGTAAAAAAAAGTGAGACCCTGTTTTTGTTAGAGTAGAAAATCTCAACTAATGAAAGTAATAAAAGTATAAACCCAATAATGCCTTTCTCGGCTAAAGACATTGTTAAATAAGCATCTCCTACTTTATAATAGAACACTTTGTCTGGTACTTTTTTATGAAGATTCGTGTAACCTGCAAAAATTTCATTATCAGCCTTGGGTGAAGACAAAGCCCCTATACCATTGCCAAATGGATTCTCATAAAATTTATCTAATGAATACGATATAAAAGCTCCCCTTTGTGAAATCGCATTATTCTTTGCCGTTGGATTAAATGTATGAGTAAATTTTTGTATAGTTTCATTTTGTGTGGAATATATAATTGCAGCAAAAATTAGCATTATTGAAATAAAAAAAAGAATTATTCCTTTTTTCGTAATCTTTAATGTTTTTGGAGAATATATCCCTATAAGTAATAAAAACAGAATAAGTATTGGCCCTCTAGAAAATGTTAAAATACAAACTAAAGAAAGTAGTATGACATCCCAGTATTTGTTCTTATTATTAGTGTAGTAAAGTACTAATAGATAAAGGCATGCTAATTGTCCCATTATTCTGAAATCAAAAACAAAGCCTGTGTTTCTTGGTATTTTCCTTGCAACCCTTAATATTATTCTTGATATATCATCCTTAAAGATTATATCATCTAAAAATAAATGTAGAGTTTGCTCGTAAAAATAAGGACTTATATATATTATAATACATGCTATAAATGTATATCTGAAAAATTTTAAAAGATAATTAAAATCAATTTTTCTTTCCGCTTTACATAAAGCTAGCAATAAAAACAAAACCACTGGAAGGGTCTCTAATGTAAATACTGAAATAGAATATGGGATACTTAATACACTATAAGCTAAAATAAATATAACTAAAAGTATGGTCCATTTTAAATCATTTATCCTTTGAACATTTATAGTCTTCAGCGTATTAAAATTATATATTAAAATTATTAAAACAGGAATATAATTGCAGAGTAAATTAAAAATGGTAAATACTATTGGAGTTCTGGGCATTATTGGCCCCATAATTAATCGGGCAGATAATATTAGTATAATTACAGTTACTAAATCCTGTTTTAAAATAATTCTATAATAAGAAATTAATAAAATAGGGATTATAAATACAGGCGCAAAAACATCTGCCTTATACAGTACTATTATAAGACAAAATATTAACGATAGATAATAGTCAATTTTAAAGTTAGTTAAAATCCTCATTTAATAGCAGTTTTAAAAGCGTTTGTTAAGGAGTCTATGTTTTCACTCTCCATACACCTTGGGTCACCAAACGCGTCTGACATTATGCCTTCAAAAGAGTTATCCAACAACCACTTCGAAAATTCATTTACAGTTAATCCTTGGTTTCTTTTATTTATTAAATTTTTCAAACTATAATTCTTAAAACCCTTCCAAGACACCTGATTACATGTGCTCATTTTATTAAAAAAAGTAGGGGCAAAAGTAAACGCATGTTTACCTTTTAACGCTGCTTCGTACGCAATAGTGCCTGATACTGTAAAAAAAACATCACAGCCATCTAATAGCTTGTGTGAGTCTGCCTTATTATCAATAAGGTAAGTATGACGTAATTTTTTTACTGATTTATAAAATTTTAATCCTCGATCTCCAATAGCGTTGGAATGTTCTTTAACTAATAAAATATAATTTTCTGGTAATATTCGCCATATATTAGTGATTAACTCTAATTGGTTTTCATAATATCTACCTATAACATCAATAGAAGCTTCGGGTTGTTTATGAAGAGTGAAAAGCACTTTTTTCTTGTTTGTAGGAACCTTTTTTACCGAGGTTTCTTTAACGCGTTTATTAAATAAAAACCGATTACAAACCTCTGCGCTTCTAATTTTTAATTGTGTGAAGGGGTTGCTGTATAAGGTTGGGTCATTTGCATCTTGATTCGCTCTTGATACAAAATTTTGTATCAATTTCAGATTATGTTTTAATGTCCCTTTTTTAGCTATCAGCTTGTCATTTATAGAAAGATAAGATGGTTTTTCTATTTTAATAGTATCCATCTTTGAAATTGAAATTTTTGAAATTTCTTTAATTTTTGATTGAAACTCATCTGTAAAAAAGGCAAAACGCCCATTTGGTATTCTAATGGTATGTGGGTTTAAAAACTCACAGTTAAGTGTTTTGTCTTGCAATGTTAGTCTATGAGCTACCAACTCATGAGCCCATGTGACCTCACCAAATATGTGGCTAATGGTGTTGTTTTTTATAAAATTATAGTATAATGATTGTAGTTTCAATAAGTAGTCATAAGTCCAGGTACTAGATTCTTCTCTTAATACTCTGTCTCCATAAACTAACTCATTAATTTTAAGATCAAAATCATGTTTTTCTGCCGACTCAGAAAGCACTTCTTTTTTTCCGATGTAAAGCAATTGGGCTTTTGGAAATTGAGAACTTAAATCTATGTATTGTTTAAGGTTAGGAATAATCCAATAGGTGGTTATATCGTGCTGTTTTAAGCTTTGGGCCACTTTGACAAAAACATCTGTTTTGTAGTAATTCGCTATAAAGCATATGTTTTTCATTCAGTATTATTTTATTTTCCTAATTTCATGTGTGCTATAAACACCTTGTTCAGTAATACTTTTATAAATAACACTTACTGGTGCAATAGTAATTTGATCAGCTATAGATATTCCTTTAGTGAAAACGCAATTTGACCCTACAAATATATTATTGCCAAATATAATCTTACCAACTATCATTTTTCTATTCGTATCGAACCCATGTGTCCAAATTTCTGATCCGTTACCACCAAAGACAACATTTTCTCCTATAAAAACTTCGTCGACAATATCAAAATAATTATTTCTTAATATAGAACTATTTCTACCAATATATAGATTTTGATTTAAAAAATCTATTGAGTCATCAACAGTACCTCTGACCGGAGCTCCTATGAAATTATCGCTTCTAATCTCTGAATTATTTTTTAGAACAAGTATGTTAAGATGCTTCAATCTATTTCTTTTTTTAATGGTCGAATTATCTTTAAGGGTTAAATCATTCACAATAATTTGATTGAAAAATCCTATTTGAGCATTTTCCATTTTTAGTTTTCTACAATTAATAATATTAAACATCCCTATTTTGGACTTGCTGTCAATATTATATTTAAAGATGATCCTATAAAAGAAAACCCTAACACCATTAAAAGGTAAACATGTGATAAATAATGATATAATAGACTTCATTATGTTTATTTTGTTAGATAGTATTTTCGATGCTTTAAAACCGCTAAACTAATAATAAATGTTACAAGTGTGCTAAAAAACATTGCTGCAGTTATTTTCTCTAGATAACCTAAACCAGAAATGTTTAATATCCCAACAAAGCAAATAGCATTAGTGATGGCCAAGTAAAGTTTTATTTTATTTTTATTTTCTCTACTGTAATAAACTTCTAAAAAGGAGGTGAAACACCAAATAAAAGTATAGCCAATAATAAAAGTTAAAACTAATATAAGTCTGTTCAAATCATAATGTACGTCATTGTAAAGAAAGTAGCCAATAGTTAAACAAAGAACACAAAATATTGAAGAAACTAATGCGGCAAGATACTTTTTCAAAAGGTTCTTTTTTATTTCTAATATATCGCCAGAAATATATATTTCCTTAATCATAAATGCCAAAAGAGCACCATGTGTTAACTGAATTAACATACTAAAACGTTGAATTATTGAAAGTAATGTGCCATCATTTAAAGACATTATTTCCAAAGCGTTTATTTTACCATAATTAGCAATATACATCATTATAAAAACTTGAATTATACTTGGCCAAGAAAATAATATAGAAGCTTTTAAAACAGATTTAATCTGTGTGTTTTGATATTGCTTACTCCATTTCAAAATAATCAAGCGTGCCACTTTTAAAAAATATAAAACACAAAAAAGTATTTGCCCAATAAATATTACCCACAAATCAAACTCTAAACCTAATAACACATAAATAAATAAAAACATGAGAGATATCACATTTGCTGTAATAGTTACATATAACCCTCTTTCGGGTTTGTTTTTTAATCTATAGTATGAGGACAAAAACGCAAAAGTGGATAAAAAAATAGCTCTTGAAACAATGTAAATAATATTATCATCTATACTAAACACAAAGTAATGAATACAAACAATTCCAAATCCTAAAACAAATAATATAAAATAAACAACATGAAATATCTTTGTGACTTCATTAACTATTTTCCTCTTATCCTCTTTATTTCTATAGATATAAAAAAAATAGCCAACCAATCCTAAATCCAAAAAAGGTATTATTACAATGGTTACTGAATAAATATATTCAATAGACAAATAAACCGTTTGGTCTTTAAATATTTGTAAAACAAGAATGGGTAATAAAAAAATAACAGCCTTATCGCAATAACTTAAGACCATGAAGTTAAAAAGACCTTTATTATTTTTTAATATGTTGTTTGTTTTCCTCAATTGAGCAGTAGCTATATCTATTTTACTAATAAAACATTTTTGTGTTTAGATCGTTTCTTTTGTGTTTTCCTCTATAAAAATTTTTTCAAAAGGAGTACCTTTTACAATGTTTTTAGAAAAAAATTTTCCCAATACTTCTTTATAATGCTTGGGGTGTAAGCCATAGCCCGGTCTAACAGATCTTACGTTTTCTTCTGTGATTACATCTCCTTCTTTAACATCTTGGGTTACAAATAATGATCGGGAAAATTCACGACTTGTCTTCTTTTTATCTGTCATTTCATAATTAACCCTACCCATTAACTTTTCAGTTAAACGGACAGCATCTACCATCTGTTTAAATTCTGTTTCGTCTAAAGAAAAATGAGCATCTGGACCTCCTATTTTCTTATTTAAAATGAAGTGTTTCTCAATAACTTTCGCTCCTAAAGCTACGGCTATCATTGGAGCTTCAATTCCCATTGTATGGTCAGACAGACCCGCTTTTACATTAAACCTTTTTTCAATGTCAGGTATCGTTAGTAAATCTGCGTCTTCTGGACTAGCAGGATAAGCAGATGTACATTTTAATATGGTAATATCATTATTTCCAACTTCCTTACAAGTTTTAATTGCGAGTTCTATGTCTTCTATAATAGCAATCCCTGTTGAAATAATGATAGGTTTTTTTTTGCTTGCAACATATTTTATTAATGGAATGTCTGTAATTTCAAAAGAAGCTATCTTATAAATGGGGGTGTTTAATTCTTCTAAAAAATCTACTGCTGTATAGTCAAAAGGAGATGAAAAACAAACCAGCCCTTCTTGTTTTGCTAAATCGAATAATGGCTTATGCCATTCCCAAGGTAATGAAGCTCCTTTGTATAAATCATATAAATATTGACCATCCCAAGATGTTCCTTGATTAATTTTAAAATGGTTTGTTCTTACGTTTAAAGTTATAGTGTCTGCTGTATAGGTTTGTAATTTAATAGCATCCGCACCAGCTCTTTTGGCTGCTCTTACTGTTTCTTTTGCAACTTCCAAACTCCCTCCATGATTTGCTGAAAGCTCAGCAATGAGAAAACATTTATCCTTTAACATGATTTTTTTCTAATTTATATACAAAACTACTAATTTCCTTAATCATTTCATCTTTAAAATATGTATATCCAGAGTTTTCAAACACCTTGACTGATGCTTTGTTTTCTTTTTTAATATAGGCTAATATAGGTACTTTATGTTTTTTAAAGTACGTTTTTGAGGATTCTATTAAGAATTCCCTTGCGAGTTTTTGACCTCTGTATGATTTTGATATCAAAATTCCAACCACAGAATGCTCTTTTTTAATATCAAATCGGACTATTCCAGCAGGATTATTATTTATTAAAGCTATTAGAAATAACGTGTTTTTATTTATAATTTTCTTGGAAAACCATTTCTTATGATCCTCAAATTCAATAGGGTTAGAATTATAAGAGTTTTTTCTGACCAATTCATCATTTGACCAATTAAATACTGTGGTTACGTCTTTTGCTATTGCTTTTCTAAAAGAAATATTTAATTTATTTAATAATCTTAAAAAATGGGTTTTACTGTTACCATTAAATAGTTCGTGCTGGTTTGCTGAAAATAAATCTAGATTGTTATGCTGTAAAATTGACTTTATTTTTTGTTTGAAATCTAAAATGGTATAATTAGAGAAATCTCCCCCATCTATAATGGCTTTTTTTTCTGCTAAAACTCTATAAATGTTCTTTTGATTCTCTACGTAATAACCACTAAGCACCGGCATTTTAATACAAGAAAGTTCATATAAAATTGTACTTGCTGGAGCAACTGCAAAATTGCATTTTTTCATTACTTTTATTAGTTCGTCTTCTGTTAAATTCCTGTAGATTGTTAATTTGTTAGAATATGTTTCTTCAAAATTAAAAATTTCTTTGTGGCAATACGCACCTCCTAAAACAACGTGTATCTTTTTGAAATTAGGAATTTGTAGAATTGCCTCTACAGCCTTTTGGGTTAAGTTTAAAGAGTCTGCACCTCCAAAGCAAACAAATGCACTATCAATCGTTTGGATGGTTTTATTTTGCTTTGCTTCTTTCAAAAACAGTGGTCTTAATAAGGCGTATTTGGTACCTAATGCTAACTTGGTGTATCGCTCCTTACTAAAGTGGTTTTCTTGGGCGTGCGGAGAATGATTAATAACCACGTCTGCAAACATGTGCTCTTTTGCTAAATCATCTATATATATTAGCTTAAACCCTTTTTCTTTTATTTGTCTTTGATAAGTGCTTATAAATTGATACCCATCTGCAATAATAATATACTCATTGTAATTAAATAGTGATACCAACCAACCAGGCTCTTGTTCAATACTGATAGATTCTGGTATAAGTTTGGTTTTGTAAGCGCTTGGTATAATGTTTAGAATTGAAGTTTTTTTTGTGATAAAAACAAAATCATAGTCCTTTTTATACATCTCTACCAAAGCAAAGAGCCTGTATAAATGTCCTAATCCAGTAGTCGCATTTCCGTCTGCTCTAAATATTATTTTCTTGGTCATCAGACTTAAGTTTAAATTTAATTTCTGCCAATTTCCAATCCGTTTCTGTGTCAATATCTTGTGCTTCTAGTTCTGAAATTACAATAGCACCAGAGTTCTTAGTAAATATTTTTTTTTCATTCAAAAATGCTGAAGTATTTACCCAATAAAACTGCCCAGAGTCATGATATCTAGGCTCTAAATCTTGAGACCTGGAGTTTAAGTACTCTCCCCAAACCATCGATACTTTATTGTCATTAAACTTTAACGAGCGTTGAATAGGAAAAGAAAATTCTAAAACTGGAAAAACAGAATCAAAACTATTCTCTAAGAGTTTATTATACGCCTCTATAATTTTATTTGAAGTTATAAAAGGAGCTGTAGCGAGTAAGCAGCAAATATTATTAAAATTAATGTTTTTCTTATTGTAATTTTCGACGACTTCTTCAACGACATCCGCTAAAACTGCAAAATCATCGGCATTTTTGAGACTTCTTAGAAAAGGCACATTTGCACCATATGTTCTGGCTATTTCTGCTATTTCCTCATCATCAGTTGAGACCATAACCTCATCAAATAGGTTACTTTTTATGGCGGCTTCAATTGAATATGAAATAATAGGTTTGCCTAAAAAATGTTTTATGTTTTTTTTAGGGATGCGCTTACTTCCACTTCGTGCCGGTATGATTGCTAAATTAGCCATTGACGTAAGTTAATGTTTTTTCAATAACAAATGCTTGTTCTTCATCTGTTAGAGTCGGATACATTGGCAAACTAATGCATTTAGAATAATAGG
>ENA-OQVM01005271-OQVM01005271.1-marine-metagenome-genome-assembly--contig:-NODE-5271-length-12521-cov-8.040662_pt1 | contig 12521 bp, 13 predicted proteins | sample MGYA00237776_ERZ505498 | MGnify/ENA primary metagenome ERZ505498 (study PRJEB26159, sample SAMN06265151) | marine metagenome | isolation source: Helgoland LTER site | place: Germany:Helgoland, sampling... | reverse complement strand
CTGGGGCGAGACACTACCAGCCGCGTCAGGTGGCGATATCACTGTTGAACTGACCACACATAACCAGATGAGCCTTGGACTTGGCGATATCTATCCCTTGCTTGGCCAGGGTGTTTATGACGTGGCCATGACTGTCGCTGACTATGCAGTCGCCGATGCGCCAGAGCTTGAAGGGTTGGACGTGCCTTTGCTGGCACTTACCGCAGACGATGCCCGCGCGATGGTTGATGCCGCGCGCCCAATGGTTTCAGACATTTACCGCGACCGTTTTAATTCACATGTGCTGGCAATCGCGCCTTATCCGCCGCAGGTCGTCTTTTGTAACCACGAGATCGCAAACCTTGGCGATCTTGAGGGGCTGAAAGTACGTGCTTCTGGCCGCATGACCGCCAAGCTGCTCGAGGCTTTGGGGGCCGAGGGCGTGAACGTATCTTTTGCCGAAGTACCTGGTGCGCTGCAAAACGGTGTCGTTGATTGCGCGGTGACAGGTGCCGGATCAGGCTATAGCGCGGGCTGGTGGGAAGTTTCGACCCATCTGCTGCCTATCCCGCTGGGTGGCTGGGATTCGGTTGTGACCGCGATCAACTTGGACAAGTGGAACAGTTTGAATGCTGATCAACAGGCCCTGATCACCAGCGAAGTTGTCAGTGGCTTTGAAGACCCCGCATGGGCAAGCGCGCAAGACGCGTTGGTCAATGACATCGCCTGCTTGACTGGCAACGGCGACTGCCCATCGGGCGAAGCCCGTTCCATGACGCTGGTTGAAGTGAGCGATGCGGACTTTGATCGCGCTCGTGACATCCTCACCAGCGAAGTGCTGCCTGAATGGGCCGAGCGCGCCGGTGGTGACTGGGCTGCACGTTGGAATGCCAGCGTCGGTCAGGTTGTCGGCGTGACGATCAACTAAAGCCAAAAACAGGGGACGTACCGCCTATGGAACGCAAGATGATAGACAGCCTGCGGGCGATCAACAAAGGGGTGGCGCTTGTCGTTGGTTTTGGCCTTCTGCTTTGCGCAGCTTTTGTTCTGACGGATATCATCATGCGCCAGATTGGTACGTCCCTTGGCGGCACAGAAGAGATTGCGGGCTATGCGATGGCGCTCGCGACCTCCTGGGGAATGTCTTATACGCTTTTGGAATTGGGACATGTGCGGATTGACTTGGTCCGGTCCAAATTTCAAAGCTTCAATCGCGCGTTGTTTGATGTCTTTTCCATGATTGTGATGACAGGTGTTATCATCACAATCGCCATCAAGGCATGGCCCGTCTTGGAGCGGTCACTGACCAACGGATCAACGGCCAATACGCCGCTTGAAACACCATTGGCTTGGGTGCAGCTGCCTTGGTTTGCGGGCTGGGTCTGGTTTGCGGTGATGTCGACTTTGACCACTCTTGCAGCACTCAGCCTACTCATAAAACGCCGTCACAACGAGACCGAAAGCATCGTCGGCGCCTTTGCCGAACAGGAGACACTCCAATGATCGCCTATGTCTCTGTTGGCCTGCTGGGGCTGCTTGCACTGTCTATTCCCGTTGGGATCGTTCTTTTCTTGTTGGGCTTCGGGATTGATGCCTTCTTCTCTAGTTTCCCACTCACACGCGGCCTTGGAAATATGGTGTGGTCGTCATCCAATTCGGCAACGCTGATTGCGATTCCGTTCTTTGTCCTGTTGGGCGAAATTCTGGTCCGCAGTGGTGTGGCAACGCGCACTTACGCTGCACTTGATCGTTGGGTGTCGTGGCTGCCGGGCGGTTTGGTCCACGCAAATATCGCGACGGCTACGATGTTTTCTGCGACCTCAGGGTCGTCTGTAGCGACAGCCGCGACTGTAGCTACGGTGGCCATGCCACAGGCTGAAAAGCTGGGCTATGACCCCAAGCTCTTTTCTGGAGCGATTGCAGCAGGTGGGACATTGGGCATTATGATCCCCCCTTCGATCAATCTGATCGTTTACGGGTTCTTGACTCAATCCTCGATCCCACAGCTTTTTCTTGCCGGATTGGTCCCGGGCATCGCGCTTGCGCTGATGTTCATGCTGATCACGGTCATCATCTGCGTCATCCGCCCTGATCTGGGTGGCATCCGACGCACCTTTCCGTTTCCCCAAATGCTCCGCGCATTGATCGACCTAATCCCGATCCTGATCTTGTTTGGCCTAATTGTCGGCTCGATCTATCGGGGCTGGGCTACGCCCACCGAAGCTGCCGCTGTTGGTGTCGCAGGCGCGTTCTTGATTGCTTTCGCCTTTGGCGGCGTGTCGTGGGATATGCTGACACAAAGTCTGACCGGCACGGTCAAAATCACCTCGATGATCATGTTGATCGTGATAGGTGCGTCTTTCCTCAACTTTACACTCGCTTCTGCCGGGTTGGGCCGCGAATTGACCGCCTTTATGGAAGGTCTGGGCTTATCTCCGTTGGGCTTCATCCTTGTGGTCGTGGTGCTTTATATCGTGCTGGGCTTCTTCATTGAGACACTTTCGCTGATGGTCGTCACGATCCCGATCATCGTGCCGATGGTTCTTGTGCAGGGCTATGATGTGATCTGGTTTGGCATCTTGATGATTGTCTTGATCGAGATGGCGTTGATCACACCCCCCGTTGGCCTGAACCTTTACGTGGTCCAGGGGGCGCGCAAATCAGGAAGCCTGAATGAGGTGATGCTGGGCGCGCTGCCCTATTGCCTGACAATGCTGGCGATGGCGTTCCTTTTGATCGCATTCCCCGGTATTGCGCTCTTCCTGCCAAACGCCTTGCAGTAAGGTTAGAGAACAATGCGTATCGACCTGAACTCTGATCTTGGAGAGGGCTTTGGCCCTTGGGCGATGGGCAGCGATGCCGAGATGTTGTCGATTGTGACCTCGGCCAACGTCGCCTGCGGCGGCCATGCAAGCGATCCCGAGACGATGTTTCACACGCTTACGCTGGCAAAGGAAAACGGGGTGAGTGTTGGCGCTCATCCCGGTTACAACGACCGCGAAGGGTTTGGGCGCCGCGTCATCCCGATGTCACCTGCCGAGATTGGTCGCATGTGTGCGGCCCAGATTGGCGCGCTGATTGGCATTGCGGCACAGGTCGGTGTGCCGGTGACATATGTCAAACCCCACGGCGCGCTTGGCAATCTAGCAGCCCGTGATCGCGATGTTGCAAATGCGATCGTTGCGGCCGTTCAACAGATTGATCCCGATCTTGCCATTCTCGCGATTTCAGGCGCGCAAAGTGAACATGCAGCGCGGGCAGCCAATGCGCCGGTCTTTTCCGAAGTCTTCGCTGATCGAGGGTATCTGTCATCGGGGCAACTTGTTCCGCGGGGTCAGGACGGTGCGATGGTTCATGATGCCAAAGAGGCGACAGACCGGTTGTTGTCCTTTCTTGAGACCGGTTTGATGCCGGTTATTGATGGTGACCCAATCAAACTGGATGCCCAGTCAATCTGTGTTCATGGCGATTCAATCGGGGCCGTCGACATGGCACGTGAAATCCGAACACGGCTTACTGCGCATGGCGTTCAGATCACCCGTTTCACAAAGGAATAGGGTTGCTAATGGAACCGCAGTTCAAGGCCATTGCTGATCACGCTCTTTTGGTGACCTTCGCCGACGAAATCTCGGAGGAGGCTCACGCCCAAGTCGTTGCCTTGGATATGGCCATTGCCGCAGACAGCCCGACCGGAGTGATCGAAACGGTCCCTGCTCTGGTCAATCTATTGGTGTCTTTTGATCCGGTAAAAACCGACCATTTGAAGGTCGAAGGACACGTGCGCGCCTGTCTGGACGGTTTGGAGAAACAGGATGTGAAGGGTGTCCAACGGACTGTGCAAGTGTGCTACGATGCCTCCTTCGCCCCTGATCTGGAGGCCGTCGCAGCGGCAACCGGCCTTTCGACGGAAGCAGTCATCAACGCCCATTTGGCGGGTGATTTTCAAGTCCTGATGTACGGCTTTGCGCCGGGCTATGCGTACCTTGCCGGGGTGCCGAAGCAAATACAGGTGCCGCGCAAGCAAAAACCTCTGCGCGACGTCCCCGCAGGAAGCGTTATTATCGCAGGGCAACAATGCCTGATCACGACCCTGACGATGCCAACGGGCTGGTCGATCATCGGTCGCTCGCCCACGTCAATTTTTACTGGCGATCCGGACCATCCTTTTTTGTTCGATGTGGGGGATCGTGTTGTGTTTGAGCGCATCAGCCGCGCGGCGTTTGAGGACCAAAATCAAGGGCGGGATCATGGCTGAAGCGGCATTCTCTGTTTCTTTCGCCGGCCCGCTGGTCACGTTTCAGGACGCAGGCCGCCCCGGCAATATGCGCTATGGCGTGGCCGCATCCGGCCCGATGGATCGTTTGGCATTTGAAGCAGCCCATGCCGCGCTGGGCAATGCTCCGGGTTTGACGGCGGTTGAGGTCTCGCTTGGTGGATTGGTTCTTCAATGCACCAAAGGTGCCGTGACAGTTGCAATCACCGGAGGTGATTTCGTGGTCCAGCACGGTGGGCAAAAGACTGGATCGTGGACGATCCTGACTATCCGCAAGGGCGAGCGACTGTCGATCAGCGCAGGAAAGGCGGGGAGTTGGGCCTACCTTGCATTTGCAGGAAAACCGGACACTGCGGATTGGCTTGGCAGTCATGCGACCCATTCGACATCTGGCTTCGGCGGGGGCGTTTTGCAGACCGGGCAGGCCATCACCCTGTCCGAAGCTTTGGTCCGCGACGACCGAGTGGGCGATATTTTGCAGCCCAGCTTTGTTGCGCGGGGCCCAATCCGCGTCGTCACGGGGCCTCAGGATCAGTATTTTGCAGAAGGGTCAGTTGCGCGTTTTGTTGGCGGTGCATTCAAGGTCACCGATGCCTACGACAGGATGGGTATGCGATTGAGCGGCCCGGCACTGGAATTGGACGGTGCCCTATCCATTCCTTCCGAACCCATCGTTCGCGGATCGGTTCAAGTATCAGGCGATGGCATTCCGACTGTCCTATTGGCCGACCATCAAACGACGGGCGGATATCCCAAGATCGCTACGGTGATCTCTTGTGATACGGATAGATTGGCACAGTTTCGTGCGGGCCAGCCGCTGCGGTTTGCATCCGTTTCAGGCCATCAGGCGATCGCGGATGTCCGCTTATATTTGACGGAAAAGGCCGAATATCTTGAAGAGATTTCAGTCGCCCGCGGAACTCTCGACCAACGCCTGATGCGCGAAAATCTGATCCATGGCTGCATTTATGATTAACCGTTCGCCCTGACCCCGAAAGAATCCCATGATCGGTGCCTTCGTCCTACCGGATAACGATTTCACGAAATGATCGGCAGCGTCACAACATCGTAAGAGAGCGCGATCGTCTTGCCATTGGTGGGATCCAATACCTCCATGCGATAATGGCTTGCCGCACGCACCCCACCAATGGCCGCGAAGGTGCCGCACAGCATCGCGGTGCCATCTGCGAGGCCGGCCCCGGTGGACAGCTCTGCAAGCGGGCGAATATCGGCCAAAGTGCCTTCCTGATAGAGAGTTTCGCGTCCGTTTTCCTTGATCCAGCATCTGAGCATGATGTCGTCGAGGTGGTCTTTGATTGAGTCAAAATCCCAAAGCGTGTCTGCGATAGGTTTGGCGCACGCCTGTTTGGATGCCGCAACCGAATGCTGTTCCAGATCCCGGTCGGTATGATCTGATGCCAAGCCGAAATAGGTCTTGCCGTTGGCCTTGATCAGCAGTGGTTCAACTTCGCCTGATGTGCCGTTCCCTAGAACACTGATCGTCTTGGCTTGGATTAAAAGGGCGTCCGAGACACGGTAATAGAGCGGGACCCGACTAGGAGGTGCAATGCCCAATGCGGCAAGTTCGTCGATATGGTGTTGAACGGCTTTGTCATTCCGACCTGTCCAACCTGCAACAACAACCGCATCAATCGTCAGGTCAATATGCGTATCTTCGATGCTGAATGAGAGGTTCATGTTCAGTGGCCCTTCGGAAAATTTGGCACCCACCGTGGTACTGGGCGATGGATTTGTCACTCTCTGCTTACTGGGCGCAAGGGATATGTCCACAAATTCATTTCATTGCAGGTCACTTTTGGGTTCTTACCCAATCCATTTTTGAGAATTATTTCGCGAGCTTACCAAGGATCGGCTGCTGTGCGCCGTCAAAGCTTGTATAATGATACGAGACATAAGTAGGAGACCAAGCATGTTCCGCCTCTTTTTGACTACCAGCCTGATTGCGCTGGCCGCCCCTTCCTTTGCTGACACGTTCACTGCCGCAGCGCGAGTAGATACGGTTACGATCTATCCCGGCCTTGCGACCGTCACCCGGCAGGTGAGCTTGGATTTGCCTGCGGGTCAGCACCAGATTGTTGTGCCGGACTTGCCCCAAGGCCTTGCCACCGAAGGCCTGCGCTTGGCAGCCCCAGTTGGCACTCAGGTTGGAGCGGTGAACCTAGCGTATGATCGTTTGCCAGTCACACCAGATCAAAGCGCCCCCGCGATTGTCGCGGCCCGCGATGAGGTGGAGCGGCTAGAAGCCGTGTTGCGGGACCGCGCTGCCGAGATTGCGCAGATCAGGTTGCGTGTCCAAGCCGCAGAAGAACAGATCGCGTTCTTGCAGAGCCTGTCGCAGGCGGGTGCGGGCGAAGCGCTAACGGCGGCATCCATTGCTGATATTCGCGCCTTGGCGCAGATGGTTGGGGCGGAAACGCTTGCGGTTCGCGAGGCCGCCTTTGCTGCCGAGCAGGAGGCGAAAGCGGCAGAGCTGGCGCGCAAAGATGATGTTGAAGCGTTGCAGGATGCACAACAGGCGTTAGCGGCTTTGATGCACCCAGAACAGCAAGGCGCGGTGCTGACCTTTACACTGAATGCGGCGGCAGCGGGTGAGGTGACGATTGAAATCAGTTCTGTTGAAGGCTTTGCAAATTGGTCGCCGGTCTATGACATGCGCCTGACCACAGGCGATGATGCGGCGCTGGATATCGACCGCGCTGTCGTGATCAGCCAACAGACCGGGCAGGACTGGAACGATGTGCAGTTGATTTTATCAACCGCCCGTCCTGGCGAGCAGATTGCACCTAGTGGTGTTTGGGCGCCATTGCGCCGGATCATCTCGGAAGAAGAACTGGACCGCGAGCGTGGTGATGTGATGATGTCAGCGCAGGTTGAAAGTCTTTCGCGTTCGATGGTCAGCGGGATGGCGGACGAAGTGATGGAAGAGCCAATGGCGGTGACCGCGCAGGCAGATTTCAGTGGAGCGACGGTGACGTATATCTATCCGGGTCGCGTGGATATTCGCAACGGTGTTGAGGATTTGCGTCTTCCGCTGGATACGCTGAATTTCGAAGCTGATGTCTGGGCCGAAGCGGCCCCGAGCCGTGACCAGATTGCTTATCGTATGGCGGAGTTCACCAATGACACAGGCGAAGTGATGTTGCCCGGTCAGGCGTTGATCTTTGCTGATGGCACGATGATTGGCTTTAGCCACTTGCCGCTGTTGGCGGCGGGTGCTGATACCGAAATGGGCTTTGGCCCGCTGGATGGCTTGCGCCTGACCCGTGCGGTCCCGAATAAATCTGAGGGGGATGTGGGGGTCTTTACCAGTTCCAATCAGCTAACAGAGCAGGCCGTGATGACGGTAGAGAACCTGACTGGACAGGACTGGGCGGTCAAGTTGCGCGATGCGATCCCGTATTCAGAGCAGGATGATCTGGAGGTAGCGTTCACTGCCAGCCCTGCGGTGACACGCCGTGATCCGGACGGAATGCGTGGTATTTTGGAGTGGGATCTGGATGTGGCGGCGGGCGCAAAGCAAGAGGTGACGCTTGACTATACGCTGACTTGGCCGAGGGGATATTTGTTGCGGTAGAGTAGCTCGGAATTCACTCAGTCTGATACCTGACGATGTGCCGCGTTGGGCCTGAACGGCGCTTTATGTTATGTGCACAAGCGTTGGATTTTTGAGCTGAAACGCAGTTTCAGCTTTTCAGCTCAAATCGCAAGAATTGAACCAGCTTCTGGATACGATGAAGCCTCCTTTGTTCGGGCAGGCACAGGATCCAAAGGTTTATTTCATGCTTTGTAATCGCCTGAGAAACCCCCATGAGGCGCGGATCGGCATCGCCAAAGTCCTGTGGAAGGATGCCAAAACCAACGCCTTGTGCGATGAATTCGCGCATCGGTATATACCCATCGACCGACATGGTGATTTCTGCTTTTGGGAACACGTCTTTGACTTCGGATATGACCTTGTCCCCGCCTGGATAAGTGATGTAGCGAGTCAAAACAGGTGTCGGCTCTTTTCGGTGATAATAGCGGTATGAAATGGGTCCCAAATTATGCGACGCCAAGTCGTGCGGGGCACGGTGGCTAAGGCGCAAGGCCACGTCAGTTTCGTATCGAAGTAAGGAAGCGACCCGATCCGTTGCTGTCAATTCAAGCAGGATATCGGGGTTTTCACGCTGGAACCTTGCCAGCGGTTCAACCAAGGTGAGGCTGAATTGGGCGGGCAAAGACAGGCGCACTTTTCCCATCGCATGGCGCTCGTAACCCATGGGTTTGCCAAACAGCGACAGTTCTTGATTGGCGCGTTCCGCAGCCGCGAAAGCTTTGCGTCCCAGGGGCGTCAGCTCAAACTTTCCATCTAGGCGGTCAAACAGTGCCCTCTCGACCGCTGTTTCAAGGGCATCGATGCGGCGCGCAACTGTTGTTCGGTCTATCTCCAAGCGTCTGGCTGCGCCGCTCAGAGTTTTCTCGCTGGCCAATGCCAGAAAGAACGGCAATTCGGCCCATGGAATTTGGGGGTGCGCATTTTTGCCCATCAGTTAGCAATCTTTCGCATTCTGCGGTGTTTTTACACGATATATACCGATCCTCATCGAAACAACCCTTCCCAACTCGAAAGGACCAAACTGATGAAAAGAACTCTACTTTCAACGATCGCTGCCGCCATTCTACCGCTGACGGCAATGGCCGATCCCGCTTATTTCATTGCTCAAATTGAGGTGAACGACTGGGATAAATTCATGACCGAATACGGCGTTTTGGCGGGACCTTCATTGATGGAGCACGGCGCCAAGGTTCTCGTTGGTGGTCCGGGCGCAACTGTCATTGAAGGTGATTGGGCCGGAAACCATACGGTCGTCATCGAATTCGAAAGCATGGACGCGGCCAAGGCTTGGTATGACTCGCCCGAGTACACGGCGGCTCGCCCCCTGAGACATGCAAAAACCGGCCTGAACAACATCGTGTTCGCCGAGGCATTCAGCACCTCTAACTGATTGGAACGCGCAGCGGGTACATACCTGCTGCGCGCTCATCATTGACAAAGAATGAGAGATTAAGAATGTCGAACCTTTCCGAAATTTCGCCCGATTTCCCCTTCGCAAAGATTCACGCAGAGCTGAAAAACGGAACAATCGCTTTCGTTGATGAAGGTGTCGGGCAGCCCGTCCTGTTCCTTCATGGCAATCCGACGTCATCCTATCTGTGGCGGAACATCATTCCTTATGTATCCGGTGATTACCGGGTTGTTGCGCCCGATCTGATTGGGATGGGCGACAGCAGTAAGCCCGATATCTCCTATACGTTTGAGGAAAGTGCCGCGTATATCGATGCGCTTATCGATCATCTCGCGTTAGAGAACATCATCCTTGTGGTGCATGACTGGGGATCGGTCATCGGTATGCGCTATGCCCGTCAGAACCCCGAAAACGTCGCGGGTTTGGTGTTTATGGAAGCACTGATCCCCCCCGCCATTCCCGCCCCGTCCTACGATGCATTGGGACCAGAGGCAGGCGAAATGTTCAGAGCATTGCGGACCGATGGCATCGGAGAAGAAATGGTGCTGGAGGGGAATTTCTTTGTCGAAGAAATCCTTGGCAAGGTAGGGGTCATCCGAGAATTCACCGATCTGGAGATGGATGCCTATCGCGCACCCTTCAAGACGCCCAAAAGCCGCCTGCCAACGCTGCAATGGCCTAGGGAGCTTCCAATTGCTGACACCCCCGAGACGACGGCCGAGGTGATACGCGAGAATGGCGCTTGGTTGGCTGAAACAAACATCCCCAAGCTGTTGCTTCACGCCGAGCCTGGTGCGCTGATTCCACCGCCCTTGGCGCAACATCTTGGTGAAACGCTAAAGAATATTCGCGTACGGAACGTCGGTCCGGGGCTGCATTTTATACAGGAAGATCAACCGCATAAAATTGGTGAAGCTCTTGCAGATTGGCTGAACCTTTTCTCATCAAACCAAATATCAAACGAGGTCTAAATCATGGCAAAAGTCACTATCACCACCACCGTAAACGCGGCCGTTCAGGACGTTTGGGCAAGCTGGGACGCCTTTGGCGACATCTATAAATTCAATCCGAATGTTGATCGGTCAAAGCTTCTCAGTGGCAGTAAACCTTCCGGCCTGGGAGCCAAACGCAGATGTGACCTTGCGGACGGCAAGAGTTTCGTCAACGAAGTGATCACTTCTTACGAGCCGGAACGTTTCATGGCCGTCGATATTGTTGACGGAAACATCCCGCTCAAGTCTGCGGAAGTGTCGTTCCTTTTTACGGCCGTCGGTTCTTCAAAAACGAAAATCGAGACCACGATGACATTTCAACCCAAATTCTGGATTCTGGGTGCAGTGATGACCCCTTTGATGAAGGTTCAGATCAAAAAGGCCTTGCGCGGAATGATGTCGGGCAATCAGAAATTCGTGGAGCAGGGGGCACTGGCGATGTGATCGCATGATCCTGTTGCTTTGAGCGCCGATCATAATGAAGGGCCCTTTATGGGGCCCTTTTCATCGACGTGCAGGGGTCACTCGGTCCGTCTTCGCCATGCAGCACTTTCCGGAAAATTGAAGGCATCCTGAGATCGGGTATCAAGCGGGCTGGCCTTTACCTGCCAACGGCAACGAGGCTAACCGGATTTCGCACGCGCCTGCCATTTGTTTCGACATGTATGCTCATTCCCAACTCAGGCAGGTACAGACTGCCAAGAGTATTTGGTATTTCAATGTCTGGCAGTCTTTCTTCAACCAAGATGGCCTTGAAAGAGCACGGGCCAATTTCGAGTGTTCGCAGCTTGCTGTACTCATAGACTATTTTCTGCCGAAGTGTTCCATCAGAAACCGATTGAAAGACACTATGGGTTTCCCAGGTGTCGCCTGGCTTTGGCAAAGGCATGTCGCTTGGCGACACGTCGAAATCAATGGAATAGCTATGTTCGCTCAATTCCCGCCCCTCGACCCAAACTATAGTTTGAATGTTGTAAACGCCCTTTGCCAAGATCCATGTTTGGATCACTTCATCGCCGACGACTTGTTCAACGGAAACTTGGTCTTCTCCCGCCTGACGATGAATTTCGACTGTCCCCTCATCATAGGTGACGATAATTCCGTTGGTAAGATCATCTGACGAAACGCATGCCGCCTGTGCCGCCCCTGCATTGGAAAGAAGTGCCATAAGGCTAATGATGGGGTTGCGTAGTTTCATTTAGTTTTCTTGTTTTGAGTTGTTTCATCCGATGCCTTATCCAGAGGCGCATGCTTATCCTGATCTGGCGTCTTGGGCGGGGTGGCAGCTACCTGTCAGCCGCAACGACGCTAACTGGCTGTCGCCAAGGGTCTCCGTCCACTTCAACAGTGAAGCTGGTTCCAACCTCGGGCAAGAATAGAGCGCCTATTATAGAGATGTCTCCTTGGACTGTAGACGTGTTTTCAATCGCGATTGCCTCGTAGGTGCAGTCTCCGATTTCGAATGAATTTAGCTCGCGATATGTGAAAACTTCTTCCTGCTGGTAAGGGTCGAATGGAAACAAATGCATGCTGCTGCTGGTTTCCCAGATGTCACCGGGCTTTGGTAATGGCAGATCGCTAGGTGGCAAACCGTAATCAATGGTGTAACCTTTGTCCCCCGCCGGTCGGCCTTGAATCCAGACCGTATGTCGGATGTAGTAAATACCCTTCACCAGATCCCAATCTAGGATCCATCCGTCGCGATTTACCTCTGCAATTGAAACGAGGTCAGGAGTGTTCTGACGGTGGGTTTCAACCGTGCCATCGTCGTATGTGACGATAATACCGTCAGTGAGGTCGTCGGACGAAACGCACTCCGCCTGTGCCGCCGCCGCATTGGAAAGAAGTGCCATAAGGCATATGGTGTAGTTTCGCAGAGTCATCTTCCGTTTCCAGATTTGAGTTGTTTTGGCAACTCTGGATTGAAATTATGGCGGAAAGTTGGAAGGTGTTGCGGCAGAGGTCACAAAGTCGTGTGACTACAAGAATGCACCGCGGCAGAGACCCACAAAAAAGGCCCCTCGCGGGGCCCTTTGTCATTTACATATTCGGGTAATTCGGCCCGTCGCCGCCTTGCGGCACTGTCCAGGTGATGTTCTGGCTGGGGTCTTTGATATCGCAGGTTTTGCAGTGGACGCAGTTCTGGAAGTTGATCTGGAACTTGGTCTCCGCTCCTTCCCCAACGAATTCGTACACACCTGCCGGGCAGTATCGTGCAGATGGTCCAGCGTATTTGGCTAGGTTCACGCT
>ENA-OQVM01005270-OQVM01005270.1-marine-metagenome-genome-assembly--contig:-NODE-5270-length-12524-cov-3.397043_pt1 | contig 12524 bp, 10 predicted proteins | sample MGYA00237776_ERZ505498 | MGnify/ENA primary metagenome ERZ505498 (study PRJEB26159, sample SAMN06265151) | marine metagenome | isolation source: Helgoland LTER site | place: Germany:Helgoland, sampling... | reverse complement strand
TGATATGATAGCCTGCTCCTAGTGGATCAGATTCAGGATTGAGAAATGTAAGCACCCGTTGTTTTTGATAATCTTGCATCAAAAATATCCACATAATAGGCGTAAAAGCAGAAGTTGCAATAGCAACAAGTGATATAAAACGCCAGCTCATGCCAGCTAAAAATAATGCAAAAACGCCTGAACATGCAATCAGAAGCGAAGTGCCTAAATCCGGCTGACGAGCAATTAGCAAAGTGGGTAGGGCAACTAAAGCGAAGCCAACCAGTATATGCCAGGTTCTAGGTGGTAAATTAAATCGACTGATATACCAAGCAACCATCATAGGCACAGCTAGTTTCATGATTTCAGAAGGTTGAAAGCGAAAGAACCCTAAATCTAACCAGCGCTGAGCCCCTTTACTGGAGACACCTACGACCCAAACGGCGATTAACAAGGCAATACCAATTACGTAAAAATAAACGGATAATTTCTGATAAGCCATGGGGGGTATTTGAGCTACAACTAACATCACACCTAAAGCCAGTGCAAGACGTGTTAATTGTCTTTGGATCAGACCTATGTCTTGTCCTCCGGCTGAATAGATAGTGACTAAGCCTACAAACATTAACACAATTAACCCCAACAATAGTGTGCCATCACAATGCATTCTGTTCCAAAAAGAACGATTACTAGAATCTAGTTTAGTTCTAAGCATCAGGGTTGTGCCTTGACTGGTTTAAGTTCGGTTTGTGTCAGTGTAATTCCCTGTGCTGCTTGTGCTAAATACTCAATCACTTTGTGTTCAGGAAATATTTGATCTTTAAAGTGGTTATCCATAATTTTACGGGCGATAGGTGCTGCTTGAGCACCGCCATGGCCTGCATTTTCTAACACAACAGAAAGCACTATTTGTGGTTTGTCATAGGGGGCATAACCGACATACATAGCGTTATCGTGATTTTTCTTGGATAACTTTGTTGCATCATAATCTTCGTCTTGAGCAATAGATACTAATTGCGCGGTGCCTGTTTTACCTGCGGATATGTAATGGGCTCCTTTAAATGCCTTTCGTGCCGATCCTTTTCGATTCACCGTACCATACATGGCATCCAATACTATATCCCAGTTGCGTTCGTATTTTATAGCGATGGGGCGTCTTTCTTTAATGTCCTGTATTAAAACTGTATTTTTTTGTATATTACCACGAATAATTTGCGGAATAATACGCCTTCCTTTGTTGACTAAGGTCGTTATTGACTGGGTAAGTTGAACCGGTGTTGCTGTCCAGTAGCTTTGCCCTATACCTATGTTGATAGTGTCACCTATATACCAAGGGCGGTTAAATAATGCTTTTATAATACCCCTACTTGGCATAATACCATCGGCTTCTTCATGCAAGTCGATGCCTGTATAATCACCAAACCCAAATTCGTACATGCTTTCACTGATACGGTCTATACCTAATTTATAAGCTAGATCGTAAAAGAAAATATCACAGGACACTTCTATTGCTTTAGTTACATCCACCCATCCATGACCCCATGGTGTATGGTCTCGCCATACACGTTCAACATTTTTTAATTGATATTTACCCTCATCATAAATCCGGCTTTTAGGCGTAATCACTTTTTCCTCGAGCCCCGCCAATGCCAAAAGAGGTTTTACTGTTGATGCTGGTGGATATTGCCCCTGTGTCGCGCGATTAAACAAAGGCCTGTCTGAGGTAAGTAATTTCTTATAATTTTTACTGCTAATACCATGAACAAACAGGTTGGGGTCGTAACTTGGACTACTGTATAACGCAAGTACTCCTCCATCTCGAGGATCGATGGCGACTAGCGAACCTTTCTTACCAGCAAAAGCCTTTTTTGCTTCAAGTTGTAAATTTATATCAATATTTAATACGATATCTTTACCGGGAACAGGCGGATTAAAGTCCAAAATACGGATAATTCGGCCCTGATTATTAACCTCTACTTCTTGAAATCCGACTTTACCGTGGAGCATTTCTTCGTGGTATTTTTCGATACCTCTTTTACCAATATCATAGCTTGCCGCATAGTTTGCTTCATACCCAGCCTCGTTGAGTTTTTGTAGGTCCTTCTTGTTAATCTTAGCCACATAACCTATTACATGGGTGAGAGCACTTCCATAAGGATAATGACGGGCGAGCCTAGCTTCAACAGATACACCAGGATACTTATGTTGATGTACAGAAAATAGTGCTACTTCTTTGGTTTTTAAACGGTTGATTAGATTAACTGGCTTGAAACGCCTAGTACCTTTTAAGTCTCGATAAAAGTCACTGACATCTTCTTTGTCAATATCTAATAAGATGCTGAGTGTATTGATAGTTAATTCTAGATTTTCAATTTCCTCTGGTATCACTTGAAGACTAAATACGGGACGGTTTTCTGCTAGTAATATCCCATTGCGGTCATAAATTAATCCACGGTTGGGCGCTACGGGTAGTAATTTTATCCGGTTGCCATCTGCACGTGTTTGGTAATTTTCGAATCGACTTATCTGCAAATAATATAAATTTGATAACACCATGCCTATCATTACAAATACCACAAGTAACCCAATAAAAGTGCGCCTAGCAAAAAGGTTGGTTTCCGCTGAATGGTCTTTAATAAGGATACGCGGTGAAGGCAAATTTACTCTCTATGATAAGGATGGTTATTATTAATTGACCAAGCTCGGTACAAGCTCTCAGCTACAATTATACGCACTAAGGGGTGTGGTAGAGTTAGACTCGACAATGACCACTTTTGTTCCGAAATATTTATACATTCAGGGGCTAAACCTTCTGGCCCACCTATCAATAAACTGACATCTCGGCCATCCATTTTCCAACCTTCCATAGTTTTAGCCAATTTGTGAGTGTCCCAAGGTGAACCTGTTACTTCTAAGGTGACGACTCTATTACCTTTGGGAATAGCTGCTAAGGTCAATTCTCCTTCTCTTTGCAAGATACGTTTGATATCAGCATTTTTGCCACGTTTACCGGCAACTATTTCGCTGAGCTGCAAAGGCATATCCGCTGGGAATCGTCTGCTGTATTCCGAAAAGCCTTGCTCAACCCAAGCGGGCATTTTCATACCCACTGCAATCATTTGTATCCGCACTGGTTAATTTAGCCCCAGAGTTTTTCTAACTGATAGAAATCTCGGGCTTCGTCTTGCATCACGTGCAAGACCACGTCACCTAGGTCGACTAAAACCCAATCACCGGTTTCGCGCCCTTCAATACTTAAAGGGGCTGTGCCAGCTTGTTTAGCTTCAACAACCACGTTTTCGGCAATTGAAATAACATGACGTTTAGAATTACCTGAGCAGATTAACATGGTTTCGGTAATGGAAGATTTTTCTGCAACATCTAAATCAATAATGTCACGACCTTTTAAGTCTTCGACTTTTTCTATTATAAAGGCTTTTAACTGTTGGTGGTCCAAAGACTTTCCTTACGGTTGAATTTCATACAATTGAATTTGACTTAGTTTAACAGAAATCAGCACTTGTCTGATAGAGATTATGCTGTTGAATATAATCTAATATCTTTGGCGGTAAAAAATTAGCAACTGATTGATTGTTAGTCAGTAGTTGTCTAATTTTGCTGGATGACACTGTTAATGTTTGAGTATTGGCCACATATATACGTCCAGCGAGACTATTATGTAGATCCATTGGATTAAAAGTCTGCCTTGTTTTTAGCAGTGTTTGCAGTTGTGGCGCATGCTGTTTTAACGAATTATCAGCATGGTTCTTTAGTGTTTTTTCTGACTCTGCTTTTCTTTCGCACACCACAAAATGACAAAGTTCGAAGAGGGTAGGCCATTTGTGCCATGTCATTAGATTCTTCAAGGAGTCGGTGCCGATGAAAAAACACAGGGGTGTATTGGGTTTTGCTGTACGTATTTCTGTTAATGAGTCGACACTAAACGTGGGTTTTCCCCGATCAATATCTCTGGAGTCAGGGTAAAATAAAACATGATCAGCACAAACTAGTTCTACCATTTTAAGTCTGTCTTCGCTTGACGCAGCGGCTGGATTCTTATGGCTGGGAATATAACAAGGCATCAAGGCCACTTTTCTGATATTAGCCTTTTCTGCACCTTCCATCACTGGGTAAATATGTCCATTATGAATAGGGTCAAAGGTGCCACCAAAAACACCTAAAGGAGGAGAAAGTTTCATATAACTACATCACCCTTAGTCTAAAATGCCATAGTCTAAAGGCACATTATTCAGCGAATAAGGAACAAATAGCAAACATAAATGGCATAACTCTACATAAGGACGAACCACTTGCGATTGTTTGATGGCGTTGTCAAACTCAGTCAGCTTGTGTTGTAGCGCTCGCATATGCTCTAAGGATAAACGTTGCAACGCTGATTGATATAAAGATTGACGACTTTTCCATATTCGGTGCTGATTCCAGTTAATCGTTTTCCCTCGTTGTCTCTCAAACAATAATGCCTGCAAGGTTTGCCACTCGCGAGTTAGTGCCCAAACAATAATATTGGGTTCTACACCTTCGCTTTCTAAACGGTAGAGCATTTTTACAGCTTTTTGTGCATCTCCGCTAAGTAAAACATCAACTAAATGAAACACTGTAAATCTGGACTGATCGACTACTGCTTGTTCTACCTGTTCAAAATTTGGGTTGCCTTGGGGATAAAGCAGCATTAACTTTTGAATTTCTTGTTTGGCAGCCAGTAAATTCCCTTCACAGTAATCAACCAACAACTGGGAAATTTGCTGGGATGGCTGCATACCTGCTATACGCATTTGGTTATTTAACCATTGATATAAAGCATTGCCTTCAAGAGGATAACAAGGTATGAAAATAGCGTGTTTGTCTACTGCCTTAAACCATTTTGTATTTTGTACGTCCTTGCCAATTTTACTACCATGTATGACAATCAGTACATCAGGATTAACTTGATGCGCTAAGCTAGTTAACACTTTGCTACCTTCTGCTCCAGGTTTCCCTGTAGGTAATTCGAGTTCAATGATTTGTTTGGTAGAAAACAATGATAAGGTTTGTGTTGCCTCCACCAGTGTATCCCAGCTAAATTGACCGTCTGCCACTAAAGATTGGCGCTCGTCAAACCCTTGAGCTAAAGCTGCACCGCGAATTAACTCGATACATTCGAGTTTTTGTTGCGGCTCATCACCAAAAATCAGATAAAAAGGTTTTAGCTCTGAGGCGGCATTAAGATTAAAACGGTTTGGATAAACCTGCATTAGCTACCCGTAATCTGTTGCCAATTAGTATATGAACTGGCAATTTGGCGGATGATGCGATTAGCTGCTTCACGGCGCATTTCATTTTGGATCAAATCCAGCTCACGAGATTTTGCTAACACTGCATCAGGATCGTCTTGGTATTCCCTAGTGACATCGAATTCTATCTCTTGTGCATCTTGTGCTGGAAATTGAAGCTGATATCTAATGGTATATACTAGTTCGTACTCTGCTACTTGTCCGGTTGAAAAAAGGGACAATAATCGTCTTTCAAGTTGGTCGGATGTTAAATAAACAACAGCATCTGCTTGTTCAACAACTTGACTAGGACTGACCGTGTTATCCCAAACTTCTATGTTAAACCCTTGTAGCTGTTTCCTGAGTATCCTTTGCATTGGCGTGTTTTTCTGTACCGTTAATAATTGCAGTTGCTGAATACCTGTGGGCAGCCCGAAATCACCACGTAACTTAAAGCCGCATCCTACTGTTGTTAATATGATAGTGAGGATACAAATATTTAAGCCTATGCGCTGTAGCACCTTAATTTGCCACAATGTTGAGTAATCTACCGGGTATATAGATGACTTTTCGGATTATTTTGCCATCTGTATGTTGCTGCACATTTTGTTCGGCGAATCCCATAGCCTCAACTTGTTCTTTTGTGGCATCTGCTGCTATGGTAATTTTAGCTCTGACTTTACCATTGACTTGAAGCACTATCAGTTTTTCATCTTCAACCATTGCGTCAGCTTCGGCTATCGGCCATGGCGCGGTTTCTACTGCATTTGTATGACCAAGATCTCTATACATCACATGACAAATATGCGGTGCGATAGGAGCCAGCAATAAAACTATTGCGTTGATACCTTCGCGCATTACAGCTAAGTCTTGCATAGATGTTTTAGGCGCTTTTTGTAAATGATTGAGCAATTCCATAATGGCGGCAACCGCGGTGTTGAATGTTTGGCGTCGACCAATATCATCACTGACTTTTTCAATTGTTTTATGTATTAAACGTCTAAGGCTTTTCTGGGCACCAGACAAACTAGCTTTGTCTAAATTTGTTATTTTACCTGATTCGATGTGTTCTTGAACTAAGGTCCACAAGCGTTTTACAAACCTATGTGCACCTTCAACACCAGAGTCAATCCATTCCAATGTTTGTTCAGGAGGCGCAGCAAACATAGTAAAAACTCGAATAGTATCAGCACCATACACATCAATTACTTTTTGGGGGTCGATGCCATTATTTTTCGACTTGGACATTTTGATCATGCCGTGGTGAATGACTTCCTTGCCGTCAGACTCAAGTACTGATTTGATGATCCTGCCTTTCTCATCTTTTTCACTGTTCACATCAGCAGGGGAAAACCACTCTTTTTTACCTGTTTCATCTTCACGATAAAACGAATCTGCTAACACCATACCTTGACACAATAAACGCTTATAAGGTTCGTCAGATTCAACTAAACCTTCGTCACGCAAAAGTTTGTGGAAAAAACGTGAGTATAGTAAATGTAAAATAGCGTGTTCTATTCCCCCCACATATTGATCAACAGGTAACCAATAGTTGGCTTGTTCTGGGTCTAACATGGCTTGGTCGTTTTGCGCACTGCAATAACGGGCGTAATACCATGATGATTCCATAAAGGTATCAAAGGTATCGGTTTCTCTTAATGCCGGTTGACCGTTGTATTGGGTTTTTGCCCACTCAGGGTCTGCTTTGATTGGAGACGTAACCCCATTCATATGCACATCTTCAGGCAATTCGACTGGCAATTGTTCACTGGGTACAGGAACCGATTCACCATTTTCTAAATTTAACATAGGGATCGGTGTGCCCCAGTAACGCTGTCGTGACACACCCCAATCTCTCAAACGATAATTGACTTTCTTTTTCCCCTTATTTTGATCACTAAGAGTTTGTGCAATTTTATCAAAGGCTTCCATTGATGTGAGACCATCGTATTCGCCAGAGTTAACCAATAGGCCTTTTTCGGTAAACGCCCTTTGGTTTACATCACACTCAACAGTACTTTGAATATCGCCTTGAATAACTTGTTTTATTTCTAGATCATATTTGGTGGCAAATTCCCAGTCGCGTTGATCGTGTCCTGGCACAGCCATCACTGCACCTGAGCCGTAACCCATTAATACAAAGTTGGCTACCCAAACAGGTACTTTGTCTCCGGTTAACGGATGAATAGCGTGATATCCTGTGGCGCAACCTTTCTTTTCCATGGTGGCCATATCTGCTTCAGCTACTTTAGTATTTTTACATTCCTCAATAAATACAGCTAAATCACTGTGCGTTTTGGCTGCCTCTAATGCCATGGGATGTTGCGCTGCAACGGCAACATATGTCACCCCTAATAAAGTATCTGGGCGTGTGGTGTACACATCGAAACTGGTAAGTTGTGCGACAGATTGTGCCAGTTCAAAAGTGATTTCTACCCCTTCTGAACGGCCAATCCAGTTTTTTTGCATGGCGCGGACCTGTTCTGGCCATTCTTCTAATTGTTCTAAATCGTTGATCAGTTCTTCTGCGTAGTCGGTGATCTTTAGAAACCATTGAGGAATTTCTTTTTGTTCAACTATGGCACCAGACCGCCAACCGCGACCATCAATCACTTGTTCATTAGCAAGAACTGTATGGTCAACTGGATCCCAGTTTACCGTTGCGTTCTTTTTATACACTAAACCTTTCTCGAACAAACGTGTAAAAAACCATTGCTCCCAACGGTAATAATCTTTTTTACAGGTGGCTATTTCCCGGTCCCAATCGTATCCAAACCCCAAGGTTTTTAATTGGGTTTTCATATACTCAATATTCGAGTAGGTCCATTTGGCTGGTGCAGTATTATTGTTAAGGGCTGCGTTTTCAGCAGGCAATCCAAATGCATCCCAACCCATTGGCTGAAGTACATTCTTACCTAACATTCTTTGATAACGACTAATCACATCACCAATGGTGTAATTACGAACATGACCCATATGCAAACGTCCACTTGGATAAGGGAACATAGAAAGGCAATAAAATTTTTCTTTGTCAGCATCTTCAAATGCTTTAAAGGTTTGCTGAATTTCCCAATAGGCTTGAACCTCTTTTTCGATTTCTTGAGGTTGATACTGTTTTTCGGCCATTAAAAAAGATTTCCGTGACTAGTGGGATAAGGTCAAAAAGACCCTAAACAATCATATAAAAGTTAGCTGGCTAGAATACCTTAGCGTATCCCTTGCTAACAATAGTAAATACGTGATTTATTGAGCTTATTTTAAAGTTTTTAGAAGTATTCAGTGATTTAGATCGTAAAGGTTGAATTTTAACTCATAAAAATTCAATCTATGCATTGTTGTTCCACTTTATTTGTATTAAATGTAGTCAGTTATGAATATTCTTTTCGTATACGTTTGACAGTCTGCTGTTTACAGGTTTCACTAATTGGCATATTCCTAATTTGTAGTAATTAAGTCTTTAAACATGCAAAGTAAATATGCCTTAGATCTGCAGCAGTTGACTGCAAAGCCTAGCAGGCGATTGATTAATCAAGCGCTGAAAGATCAACAAGCCCTGAACTCCACTTTTATCGGTCAGGATAGGGCGCGAGACGCTTTATCTTTTGGTTTAGGAATAGAAGCGCGAGGGTATAATCTTTATATAATGGGTGAACAAGCCACTGGGCGCTTTACCTTAGTACATGAATTTATTGATAAATACGTGAATAAGACAGTCACACCTGATGATTGGTGTTATATCAATAATTTTGAAGACGAGCGTGAACCCTTCTCCTTAAGATTGGTGGCAGGAGAAAGTAAAAAGCTGCTCAAAGACATGGGGAATTTGATTGATGAATTATTAGATACCTTTCCAGCGGCATTTGATAATCCTGGTTATCAGCGCAAAAAGGCTGCCATCACCCGCGAATTTGATCATGGATATGACAAAGCCATTGATGAAGTGGAAAAACAAGCACAACGACAAAGTGTGGCCTTGTATGAAGACGGCGGTACTATCACTTTTTCGCCCATTGTAGATGGTAAACCTGTCACCGACGATGATTTTGCTAAGGCGTCAGATGAACAGCGACAACATTATTATCATTTAATTGATGAGCTTGAGGACAAATTAAGTGAAGCGTTAATCGAATTGCCAAAATGGAAACGTGCCACGGCTGAAAAACTCAGAGCGTTAAAAAAAGAAACCGCAGAGCAGGGAATTAGGCCTTTACTAAAAGATTTAGAGCACAAATATTCATCTGACTTGGCTATTTTAAAATTTTTAAGACAACTAAAATCACATTTGGTAGAAACAGTAGTTGAAGTATTAGCTGACGATAAAAAAGACGATAAACATGACGAGTATGATAAACGGGCCATTTTAGAAGAGCAATATTTACCCAATGTTATAGTTTCACATGAATTAAATAGTGGCTCTCCAGTTATATATGAACCCAATCCCACTCATCAAAATTTGTTTGGTCAGGTTGAATATACCAACATTCAAGGTTCAGTTTTTACCAACTATCGAATGATACGCCCCGGTGCTATGCATCGAGCAAATGGTGGCTATTTGTTGCTAGATATGGACAAACTCATTGATCAACCTTATGTCTGGGAAACGCTCAAATTAGTTCTAAAATTTGGTTCCCTCAAAATGGACTTGCCGCAACATGATGTGGGTATGGTGAATTCTATCACGCTCAACCCACAACAAATTCCCATAGATGTCAAAGTGGTCTTGTTAGGATCACGTGACTTGTATTACACCTTGCAAGATTACGACGATGAGTTTTATGAATTGTTCAGGGTATTAGTAGATTTTGATCACGAAATACCTCTGGATAACAAGACTTTATTTGATTTTGTTGGCAGGGTGAGAGTTCAAGTTAAAGAGCTGGGCTTGCAGAGTATTTCGGCCAAAGCTATGTATCGTTTAGTCGAATACAGTTTACGCTTGGCAGAACATCAACAACGCTTATCTGCGCGCTTTTCGGATGTGATTGAGCTTCTGCATGAAGCTGACTTTTTTTGCAGAAAGCAAAATACGCAAGAACTGGATGTGACCCACATCGAAGATGCATTAGCAGCCAAGACTCATCGTACTGGTCGGGTTAGTGAAGCTGTATTGGACGATATTAAACAGGGCCAGATTCTTATTGCTACACAAGGTGTTGATGTAGGAAAAGTCAACGGCCTAACGGTACTGGAAATTGGCGATAGTATGTTTGGCACACCTGCTCGCATTACGTCGACAGTTTACGCAGGCTCTAATGGCGTGGTAGACATCGAACGTGAAGTTGAACTTGGTCAACCCAGTCACTCTAAAGGGGTGATGTTACTAACAGGGTATTTGGGTCACAAATATGCACAATTATTCCCATTAACGTTATCTGCTAACATTGCCATTGAACAGTCTTACGGACACATTGACGGTGATAGTGCTTCGTTAGCAGAATTAGTCGCGCTGATTTCTGCTTTAACTAAAATGCCTGTCCGTCAAGACTTAGCCATCACAGGCTCAATTAATCAATACGGTCAAGTTCAGTCTGTGGGCGGTGTAAATGAAAAAATAGAAGGGTTCTTTAAACTCTGCCAACATCGCGGTTTAACGGGCAAGCAAGGGGTGGTTATTCCCAAGTCTAATCAAGTTAACCTTATGCTTGACAAAGAAGTGTTGGCAGCAGTAAAGGCACATAAATTTCATATTTGTGTGGTTGAGGCTGTTGATGATGCGTTGGAGTTATTGATGGATAAAGAGGCAGGTGTCCATAATAGTAAAGGTCGATATCCTAAAGGTTCGGTGAATTATATGGCAGTTTCAAGTTTACTTAACATTGCAAATATAGTGGCGGGTGCAGATGATGATTGATGAAGTACTGAGAGGAAAGGTCAACCAATAAAGTTTATTCTGGTAGGATTTTAATACTGAATTTCAAATTTACAAGTTTATATTATGCAAATATCAAAAGGCACAGTCGTAAAGTTCCACTATCGAATAAAAGATTTAGACGGCAAAGAATTAGAGTCTAATTTTAGTGAACAAGCCATTGCTTATCTGCATGGTTACAACAATATGATGCCGGGTATAGAAAAGTCTTTGGAGTCTATGTCAAAGGGAGATTTGCTTGAAGCGGAACTGGAAGCCAAAGAAACCTACGGTGAAATTCAAGCAGATAGCGAACAACGTGTATCGGTTAAACATTTGCTTAGTACAGATAAAACTGCAGATAAAAAGCCAAAATGGAAGGCAGGGATGACAGCTGTTGTTAACTCAGAGCAAGGTCAGCGCGAAGTGACGATTGTTAAAGTCGGGAAATTTATGGTGACCATAAATACCAACCATCCTTTAGCTGGAAAAACATTACAGTTTGAATTTCAGGTTGAAGACGTTCGCGCGGCCACTGATGAAGAAATTGAACATGGCCATGCTCATGGTGCAGGTGGGCATCATCACTAATTGGCAGCACTAAGCGTTAATTAAATTACATTCTTACGTTCATATTCGGCCTAACACCATAGCTAATTAGACTATCAGTTATGGTGTTAGGCCGTTATGAGCGAGTTTCCTTTAGTGCTAGGACACTACTATTTGTAAGAGCTTTAAACTAAGGAATTAATACATGATTCATTCATTGAGTGGGTTAAGCACTTACCAAAACTATATAAAAAGACATTTTTGGGATGGCTTACGTGCATTCTAATTTATAGCTGCTGGGTAATTTTTTCTGATAATGCTATTAATCGTTTAATGTATTCAACTATAACCAATTTAGTACTTCTACCGCTTATTTGACCGCTTATTTGGATACAAGCCAATGAAAAAGAAATGGCCAAACGGATTGAATCACCACTTGATTATTTTCAAGTAAGTCGGAGTCATGTAGTAGTGGGTGAAGATAGTTTTCCAATCCATAAGGTCAAACGGGTTGCGATTGACGTTCAAGAAGACATTAGTTATTGCTCGTTGCCCTTCAATCATATCAAACCTGGAGTTGTCTCTTCAGTAAAAATTGTGGCTTAAAATCTTCGGTTTAATTTGAATGTTCAGGCATATAGCAGATTAAATAAGTTAGCATAGAGCCTGTCGTTAATAGGTGACTAAGTCAACAGTTATGACGGTACAGGCTACTCTATGCGTAAAACGTTACTTTCTCGGTATTTCGATTTTCTTTTCGTCACTTTGTTTAAATAAGACCAATACATGCCCAATGGCATGTACTTTGGTGGCGCCTGTTTCTCTGACTATGGCATCCATGATTAAAGTTTTTTCATCTTTGTCATCGGTGGGTATTT
>ENA-OQVM01005269-OQVM01005269.1-marine-metagenome-genome-assembly--contig:-NODE-5269-length-12526-cov-4.399791_pt1 | contig 12526 bp, 9 predicted proteins | sample MGYA00237776_ERZ505498 | MGnify/ENA primary metagenome ERZ505498 (study PRJEB26159, sample SAMN06265151) | marine metagenome | isolation source: Helgoland LTER site | place: Germany:Helgoland, sampling... | reverse complement strand
ATCGCCATGAAGATGCAGTTTCTCTATGATGTGGATGAGCTTCCAGAGATAGCTCAAGGTAAGGCAAAGCTATTGGTTCATATCTTGGGGCCAAATCAGCGGCCGTGGCAGGTGACGGGGGACTTGAAGGGATTCTGGGAGCGTGGCTACCCACAGATGAAAAAGGATCTGGCGGGGCGTTATCCCAAGCACGAGTGGCGGTGATTACTGGCAATTTGCTTTTTTGCCGAGTGTCTCTGAAATATTCCTGATTACTGGCTTAAGGAGGTAAGAGCTTGTTTGCGCCGCGGACACCTCACTTAGGAATAATAATGCTTTCGTTCTGGTCGATGAGAATGGGATCTACCTGGCTGTGAATGTTGCCTTCACTGTCCGCAAAGATCCAGGGATGGCTCACGAAGGTTTCTTGAGTGTGTTTCATGCCGGGGCTCAGGGTGCGGTAGTGTTTGGGCTGGCCCTTATAGTCCATCCAGAAAACGTGTACGTCATCTTCGCGGGTATTCTCGAAGGTGAGTGTAGCTCGCTCTTTTGCCTCGATGGATTTGAGATCACGGACCGATTCCGGGACATCAAATATAACCGTCTTCAGGGGCAAGAGATGCATGCCCCCTTCGAAAGATAGCCGCTTGTTTTCCAAATCAAATCCAAAGAGCTCTTGGCCTTGTTTATCGTATATCACAAGGTGGTTATCCTGCCGCGTAACTTCCAGATCCACCGTGCTCAAGATCTGCTGGGTTCTGGGCTGTGACAGAATATTCTGCCGGGTCTCCTGCGCTCTCTGTAGCCGTTTTAGTTGAGACTGAGTGCTGGCCAGTTGGGCACTCATGGTTTGGTGTTGTTTGCGCAGTTGGGCATTCTCGGCCTTCAGCTTCTCTGTTTTTGGTCCCGGCTTTGAATCGGTATGAGCGGACTGCGACTTCGACCCAGCGGAGTAATGTAAGAAGCTGCTTTCTTGGCTCTCGCGGCCGGTCGAAACTTCCTGTTTCCAGTAGATGTTGGCTACTATTAAGATGCCAAGTAGGATCAAAGGGATAAAAAGTCTTCTAAACATCATGCTTGTGTTGTTCTGCTGGTTTATAAGTTAGTTTGATCGCCCACTACTGCACTACTGTAATTCCTGCACCTTGGCGCAACAGCACGTCTCGGGTAAATACCTCGCCTTGAGCATTTCATGCTAAATAATGTGCAGCATTTCCTTTATGTTGATATCTCCGGAGATGACGAGCTCGCGCACGTGTGCCTTGAGCGGGATCATGCCAGCCCTGGTTGCCGCAGCCTGGAGCTCGCTGTGCGTGGGGCGTGAAAAGATGACGTGGCGCATTTCTTCGTCAATCTTGACCATTTCGTAGACGCCGATTCGGCCGTGGTAGCCGGTTCGAAAACAGGAGTCGCAACCGCGGCTGCGGTAGAGGGTAATGGGTTCATCGCCTTCGACCTCCAATTCTTTGCGTTCCATTGCATCTGCTTCGTAGGGTTCGCGGCAATTCTTGCAGATGCGGTGGACTAGGCGCTGAAAGACCACGCCGGAGAGGGCGTTGCCCGCAGAAAAACCGGTTACGCCAAGTTGCATCAAGGAAGCAACGGCGCCAGTGGCCGAGTTTGCGTGGATGGTGGAAAGTACGAGGGTGCCACTGAGGGCGGCGCGAATAGCGATCTGGACCGTCTCTTCGTCGCGAATTTCGCCGATCATGAGGGTGTCGGCATCTTGACGCAAGAGGGCGCGGACACCGGCGCTAAAGGTCAAGCCCCGCTTGTTTTGCACCTGAACCTGAGTGACGCCGGAGAGTTCAAATTCGACGGGGTCCTCGATGGTCATGATGTTCTGATTAAAACATTCCAGGCAATTCAGACAGGAATAAAGGGTGGTAGTTTTGCCAGATCCCACAGGACCTGCAGTCAGGACGAGGCCACTCGGTGAATTGAGCATCTCGGTCATCAGCTGGCGCTGATTCTCTAACATGCCCAGCTGCTGAAAGCTCGAAAACGCCATCTCGCTTTGAACTAAGCGCATGGCTATGGTTTCGCCATACATCGAGGGAACGGTGGCAATTCGAAAATTCCGATCGGCATCGTCAATACGGAGATTCAGGTGACCGTCTTGGGGCATAAAGCGCTGCTCGATTTCCATGCCGGCGAGACCCTTGATGCGAGCGGAAACTCGGCGCGCCATGTCAGTATCTAGTGTTAGAAAATCGTGTAGGATGCCGTCAACGCGATAGCGTACTCGAGCAGAATCGAGAGACGGCTCGATATGAATGTCGCTGCCTTCGGCATTGATTAATCCGCGCAAAATAATGGTTAGCATGTTCGCCGCGGGGGATTCATCCTCTTTTGTTTCGCTATCTTGAGTGTAGGCACTTTTAAAGGTGTCGACGGAAACTAAACGTTCGAGAAGTTCTTCTAGTCGAGCTCGCGGCGCCAAGACCGGTTGCATCGGCATTTTGAGCATGAGGCCTAACTTGGTCATTTCCTCCATGTGGCGGGGATCGGAAAAAGCCACAAAAAGTTGTTCCGCTTCGACTTTATAAGGCAGGGCCGTGAAGCGCAGCAAAACCCCGCTCGGAATCATGCGTAGCAGGTGGGTCGATATTTCATCAACGTCCGCCAAATCGTCGAAGGGTAGCCCCAACTCCAATGCCGCGCCTCGCTCGAGCACCTCATCGGATACCATGCTGTTTTCTTTCAGATAGCGGCCAAATTCGATTTTCTGGGCTTTTGCTTCACGCCAGGCTGCATCGAGTTGCTCCTCGCTACAAATGCCTTCATCTACCAGATAGCGGCAAAGCACAGGACGAGGGCGCTTGCCAAATGGCAACTCAATGTCGGATTTTAGAAATTGAACCACGTCTGCGGGCAGGGTCATTTTTAATTGGAGCAGCGTGCGCCACAGCGGCTGGCCGGTTCGCTCCATTACCGATTTAGCTTTAGTGAGTTGTTCCTGTGTAATGAGGCCTCGCTCCATCATGCTTTGACCTAATGATTCGGTAACGTCATCGTCTGAATTGCGCAGCTCGTCATATTGCTCGCGGGTAATCCAGCTACGTTGCAGCGCCAGGTCGGCTAAATCTCCCGTAGTTTTTTCCATCAACGGGCGATTGACGTCATAGGTCATGACGTCACGAATGGTTTGCCAAGATAACTTTTCGGTCAGAAGCTCAACAAAGTCTTTGTTGCGAACTTCTGCTGACGCGGGTTTATCAGCCGGTGCTTCTTCTTCGATTGGTTCAGCCTTATTGTTAGTCATGGTAATCCTTTTTCTTGGAACTCGTGTTATGCCCCTCCTCATTTCCCTGCGAGGAGTTTCCTTTCTGAGGGAGCTCGTTGAGATTATCGCGTTGGCGATTCGATGTAGAGAGGTTTTAAAAACCTAGTCCGTTAACTTACCGTGCCAAGGAAATATTTAGCAGTGGGTGCTTTGGGGGCGCTTGTATAGGGCGCCTCTATTCCTAGAACGGCCAGAGCACGGGGATCAAGAAGGTGGCTATCAGCCAGAGGATGACGGCGAGGGGGAAACCGGCACGGAAGAAGTCGCCGAATTTGTAGCCGCCGGCACTGTAAACGAAGGTATTGGTCTGGTAGCCGATCGGGGTGGAGAAGCTGGCGGAGGAGCCAAACATGACGGCGATGATAAAGGGAACGGGGTCAACGCCGAGGGATTGGGCGATGATGATGGCGAGGGGTGTGAGCAGAACGGCTACGGCGTTATTAGATACGATTTCTGTCAACACGGCGGCAAGCAGGTAAATCAACGAGAGCATGATCCATGGGTTTTCAATGCCAAGGCCCTCGGTCATGCCGCCAGCGATGAGCTGAGCGAGACCTGATTCATCAATGGCCATACCTAGGCCGAGCATGCCAAAGATCATAAAGACGACCCGCCACTCGATGGCGCGGTAGGCTTCCTGTGGTTGCACGCAGCGGGTGATGAGCACGATCAGCGCGCTAGTGAGAGCAAGCTGGACAATTGGAATTTTAGGAATGAAAAAGTGACCTCCCAGGGCGCCGAAGATCATGAATAAGAGTAGGGCAGCGATGGCGATAGGGGCCTTGCTTTGTCTGTGTATGTTGACCTCTGGTTCACTCAGGTTAATAAAGTCACGGCGTTGAAATAGGGCGTGAATTTTGTCTGTGGGTCCCTGAACGAGCAAGGTGTCACCAAAGGCGAGCTTTTCGTCTTCGAAACGCTCTTGCAGGTTCTTGCCGCGGCGGTGGACGGCGAGGATGATAACACCAAAGCGTTGCCGGAACTGAAGTTCCTTGAGGCTTTTACCGGTCATGGTGGACTCGGGCCCGATGATGCCTTCCATCAGTAGGGCAGTTTCAGTGCGCAGGCCTTCGAGTCCCCAGCCGGCTTTGCCTCGGACGTTGATGCCTTCGGTCTCGGAAATGCCTACCATGCCCTCAAGGGCTCCCTTGAAAACGATCTCATCACCTGCCTGAAATATAATTTCGTTGAGAGGTTGCTGAACCCTGCGGTCTTCACGTAGCACCTCTAACACACGCGCTTTTTTCATGGCGGAGAGGGCGGAGTTCTCAAAGCTAATACCATCGAGTTCACTTCCTTTTTGGACAAAGGCATGGGTGATGAACTCCCGGGATTGTTGATTTTGGATCAGGGTGGCGAGGGTGAGTCTGGTCGGCAGAAGTTTTCTGCCGATGGTCAGCATGTAGATGAAGGTGGTGGCGACAAAGATGATTCCCAGAGGGGTGATGGAAAACATGCTGAAGTTGTCGATGCCTTGTTTTTCGGCGATGCCTACAGCAATCAGATTGGTGGATGTTCCAATGATGGTCATGGTGCCACCAACGATGGCGGCGTAGGAGAGGGGTATGAGGAATTTGGAGGCGATGAAGTCGCGCTTACGGCAGATGGCGAGCACGATGGGCATAAAAACAACAACGACCGGTGTGTTATTGACGAAGCCAGAAAGCACGGCAACGAGGGCCATCATGACCATCAGCATGCGCACAGGGGAATCGCCTGCAATTTTTTCAAACCAATTGCCCAATGCTTCAATAATCCCAGTTCTCTCCAGACTCGCGCTGAGGATGAACATGCAGGCGACCGTGATCGGTGCGGGGTGGGAGAAGACTCTGAGTGCGTTGCTCGGGTCGTCCCGGTCAACACTCAGGATGCCTGTTATCACACAAGCAAGCAGCGCGGCGAGGGCGGTGAGCTCAACAGAGATCCATTCCCTCGTGAAGGAAATGAAAACCAGCACCACCAAAATGGCGAGGAATGCCTGTTGCCATGTTTCAAAGATCCACATTACAGGTATACTAGAATACCTCTGGCTGTATTTACCAGCAAACTATAAGGAAGTTTTCGGCAGCAATACTAGCCAATCCGGAAAACGATGCGTGCCTTGGTGGTGTCATAGGGTGACATTTCCATTTTGACCTTATCGCCAACGACGAGGCGGATGAATCGTTTACGCATTTTTCCAGAAATGTGAGCGAGGACTTCATGGCCACTGGGTAGTGCTACCTTGAACATGGTGCCTGCAAGCACAGATGCAATCGTGCCCTCAACCTCGACAGATTTGTCTTCACGGCCATCGTCTTTTTTGACACGTGGCCCATAGTTGTGTCGGTTGCGACGGCGACCGCCACCTCCTCTTTTAGGTTTTCCTGCGATAATAATGCTCCTTTGTTGATTAAGAATAACTCCGTGTGCTGCTGAATGCTGCGCAGAGAGTGGCGACATCATCTTGATTTAAAGGCATAGCGCAACCTTAAATTCTCAATTCATGGCTGATAATGCAGTTTTCTTTCGGGTGCTTGGGGGAACGGCAAAGAGTATAAACTTTCGCCTTTGGCCTCGACTTTTGACAGTTTGCCACTAGGTTGCCTCGCCTAGGCCAGTGATTGTCGTGCTCAGATACAGTTGTAAATCAACGGCTGATGGACGAATTACTCTATTTATATCGTTTTAAATCACCTGGCCACAAGAGCTCTCTGAGAGCTTACTTGTGCACTATTTGTTTATTTATTTTTGATCCCCGCCTGTACGTGGGCGAGCATCTTGTAAATAACCTGCCGTCTTATACTATCTATTATTAAACCCCCTATTTATGAAAAACTTTTCTGACCTCGGCCTATGTGCGGAGCTCGTTCGTGCAGTATCCGACAAAGGATATGATACACCTTCTCCGATCCAAGCGGATGCTATTCCTGCTGTCTTGAAACGCCGCGATGTCATTGCCGCCGCCCAGACTGGCACCGGTAAAACTGCTGGCTTCACTCTTCCGATGATCCAAATACTCAGTGAATTGGATAGTGAGAAGCCTCGACGCAATCGCCCTGTCCGTGCGCTCATTCTGACTCCAACACGTGAGCTGGCCGCGCAGGTTCATGAAAGCATTAGAACCTATGGTGCGCACACACGGCTCAAAAGCATGGTTGTGTTTGGAGGGGTGAAAATAAACCCCCAAATTCGTCAGCTCAGAGATGGTGTTGATATTCTGGTGGCAACGCCAGGGCGCTTACTCGACCTCTGTCAGCAAAAAGTCTGTAGGCTTGATGAAGTGCATATGCTGGTACTGGACGAAGCGGATCGCATGCTGGATATGGGTTTTATCAACGACATCAGGAAAGTGATCAAGTTGCTGCCTAAAAGACGGCAAAATTTGCTTTTCTCAGCCACTTTTTCAAAGGAAATACGCTCGATGACACGTGAGCTTTTGGTCAATCCCATCACCATTGATGTAAGCCCTGGAACTACGACTGCCGAGACGGTGGCGCAAACAGCCTATCGATGTGATGCAGAATCTAAAGCGGCATTAGCGGTTGAGCTTATCAAAGGAGGTAAGTGGGAGCAGGTGCTGGTATTTACCCGGACTAAACACGGAGCTAATAGGCTGAGTAAAAGACTCGATCAATCCGGCATTCAATCCAGTGCTATTCATGGAGATAAAAGTCAGGGTGCGCGCACCAGAGCGTTACAGGGATTCAAGGACGGAAAGATACGAGTGCTGGTGGCAACGGATATTGCCGCACGTGGGCTCGATATCGCCCAATTGCCTCATGTGATTAATTACGAGATCCCCAATATTCCTGAGGATTACGTGCACCGCATTGGCAGGACTGGCAGAGCTGGTAAAGAAGGTGAGGCGGTGTCGCTGGTATGTAACGAGGAACGCCCGTTTTTTAGCGCGATAGAAAAATTAATTTCAAAGAAAATCAAACTGGCTGATTTTGAAGGTTTTGAGCCTCAGCAGTGGCCAAACCGAGCGCCGACGGCAAGCGAAGTGCAGAAAGCTGCCGCACAAAGAAAAGCAGCTGCCAACAAAGCTCGCGGACCCAGAAGACCACGGAACTCAAGCTCTCCAAAACGAAGAGGTGATGGTGGCGAAAGATCAGCAGGAAAGTCGACAGGATCTGCGAGTTCAAAAGGGCGCCGATCCTTTCGACGCAGGGGCTAATAGCGGTGCTTTTCTAGAGGCTCTGCATTAACCAAGGTCTTCGACATTGGCATAAAGAGCACGGATATTGAGGAGGGCTTTTTCAAGTAAGTTGGTCTCTTCTTGTGTCAGGTTGCCTTGGGTTTTTGCGGCAAGCATTTCTAGCGAGTCGAGCACCAGAGCAGCGGCCTTTAGGTTGACGCTTTGTTCGCCGGTTGCCGGGTTTGTTAGTTGACCCAAGAACAGCCCAGCATTCTGTGCCTGTAGATAGACAAAGTCATTAAAGCGGGTGTCTGGTTTTGGTGTGTTGGACATTGATTTGGTGTGTTGGTTTTTGAAGGTTCGAGCGATGCTTAGGTGTTGATGCTGTTAGGGGCTGACGCTGACGATGACAGGCTCTAGGGTATTGAAGTATTTTGCGGCGGCGGCCTTGATGTCTGCGGTGCTAAGCGCGCGGATCTGGTCAGGTGCCTGCAGGTGATGGTCGGGCGGGAATCCAAGCAGGCAGTCGATAGCGCTGAGTCTGGCAAGCGAGCTTGGCTTCTGGTTTGCCAGTGCATGTGAGGCCAGCCAGGTGGTCTTGACGCTTTCTAAGATGTCATCAGGAATGCCGTTTGTCGCGATGGTTTTGATCTCTTCTAATAAATGTGTTTTGGCAGTTTCAAGCTGGTCAGGCGAGGTGCCAAGGTAGAATGCAAACATGCCCGTGGTAGAACCATGAAACTGAGTGGCAGATACGTAGTAAGCGAGGCCTAGCTCTTCACGGATTTTAGTGAAAAGAGGACCCGCCATATCTGTGCAGTAGTCGTGAATGAGCTCGAGGGCGAGGTTGTCTTCATCATAAGCTGAGGCCCCGGTGAACCCTACCGCTAAAACGGCTTGTTGCTTGTCGAGATGAAGCTCGTGACTGCTAGGTGAGGGGGTTTCTTGTTGGGCATGGCTGAAGCGCTCTCCGCTTGGCAGGGAGCCGAAGTATTGGTTTGCCAACTGAAAAGCATGGTCAGGGTCAATGTCGCCAAAGATAGCGATGACTGAGTTGTTCGCGGTGAAGTATTTCTGATGATGGTCTGCGAGCATCTCGCGATCTAGCCGGTGAAGTGAATCTTCTGTGCCAGAGCTGCTGAGACCATAGCCCGTTGGTCCGAAGAGGGAGGGGCGTAGTTGCTTGAAAGCAACAGCAAGAGGGTCATTCGCCTGTTCACGCAGTCCTGCAATCATGGCTTCACGTTCACGCTCGAGAGAGTCTTGAGGCAGGAGGGGGTTGGCAATAATGTCGGCGAGTATTTCCATCACCGGTTCAATGTCTGGGCTTAGACATGAGCCGGAGCTCAGCGTGGTATTATTGCCGCAGCTTACTCCAAAGCTTGCTCCCATGCTATCCATGCTAGCCGCGATTTGCTCGGCACTTCGAGTGGTCGTGCCTTTGGGGAGGATCTTACTAAGCAGGTTATTAATGCCATTGTTGGCAGAAGTTTCAGATGGCAGGCCTGTGAGGGTTGCCATGGTCATGGAGACGGTTGGTAGACGCGTGTCTTGTTGAGTGATCAGTGTAAGTCCATTGGCGAGGGTGTGCTTTTTTATTTCTCCACGTTGATGAGTGGCAGCAGATATGGGGTCCTTTTCCTCGCTTTCCTCGGGATCAAGTGATGTCAGGGTAAGTCTTTCCGTAGTGAGGTGTGCTTGCGCGGCGCGGCGGAGGTCCTCACAGCTTACCTTGTGTAGCAGGTCGACGTAGTCACGGGTGAAATCGAGGTTGCGGGTTTCATGCCAGTTGGAAGCGAGGTCAGAGGCCCTACCAGATGCTGTGGTGAGGGTGCGGAACTGGCTGACCAGTGCCATGCGGGTAGCTTTAGCGATTTCTTTTGATAGATCCTCGCTCTTGAGTAACTCGATTTCACGGAGAATGGTTTGTTGCAGTTCGTCTCTTTTGGCGTGTTCGGTGATTGCAGAGACAGCAAACATTCCAGGGCATTTTGGATCAGTCATGCACCATGCACCAATGTGGTGACAAAGATCAGTTTGTTCACGAACGTTTTGGTAAAGACGGCTAGAGCGACCCGTTCCCAATATGATAGCAAGAAGATCGAGAGCAGGGGTATCTGGATGATCCATCGCCGGCACTTGCCAAGCGAGGGTGAGTTTGCTCGCGGGGATGGCAAAGGTGTTTCTGCGGCTGCGCAAGCCTTGTTGCTTAGGCTCTATGTAGACGGTGACTGGATGCGTGAAGCTGCGGGGGATTTCGGACGTGATCTGCTCAAGAAAGGAGAGCATTTCGTCTTTCTTGAAGTCACCGGAGATACTGAGGAATGAATTTTCAGTGGTGTAGCGTTCTTTGTGGTAGTTCACCATGTCATCATGGCTGAGCTGATTAAAGAGCTCCATGTGACCTATGACAGGATGCCGTCGAGCATCATGAGCGTAAGCAGTGGAGTAGAGAAGGCGGCCGTTTCGATCATCTGGGTCATCTAGGCCCATGTCGATTTCACGGCGAATGACACCTTTTTCCTTTTCAAATTCATCGATGGGGAAGCTTGGTTTAAAGACCATTTCAGTGAGTACCTTGAGAAAGGTTTGGGCACTCTCAGATGGGCCATCAATGTAATATACGGTGCGATCAAAGGTGGTGTAAGCATTCCATTCGCCGCCAGCTGCCTGTACGGTGTCTGAGATCTCTTTGCCGTCATAGTTCTCCGTGCCCTTGAACACCATGTGCTCAAGAAGGTGTGATATTCCAGCTCCTAGATGACGACCTTCGTGAATGCTACCTGTTTCCACCCAAGCTTGTGTGCTGATGACGGGAGCTGATGAATCAGCATCCAGAATAACAGTGAGGCCATTGCTTAGGACGTGGCTGCTAGCTGTGGTGGCAGGAAATTCCATGGCGAAAACTTGGGTGGATCGCTTGTTATATGCAAGGATGGAATAATGTCTCACGCAGGCTCACATTATAGAATTTAGTTGCAAGGTGGTGGATTGAATATAATGTATTAATCATCTGCTGTGTGCGACCACTAATGGTAGTACGCCCGAACCGATAGACTATACCTGGGGGCGGCCCCTACGAGCTGATGTCATGCCTTTTCAGGAAGACAGAGGAGCGGAGGATGTCCCCAACCTATTGAGTGCACGGAATCGTGGCTCATACACCATGGACGGCACAGCGGATTTTTTTCTCTCCAGTGGTTTGAATACACTTAGAGCAAGTTGAGGCTGAAGTGATATATGCGGTAGCGATGGGCTCTGATCGAATCTAGTGGCAGGAGTTCTGCTAAGCAGGCATTTTTTTATCGTAAAAAACGGTGTTATTAACTCCCGATCTGTGGACAATGTGCCCGTGTCCGATGATGCAAATAGTAAGCGCTCGAAAGCAGCGACGGTAAAGACCGAGATTTTGAAGCTGAATGATCAACCATTCTGCCTCAAGTCTGGCGATGTATTGCCGGAGATAGAAGTTGCCTATCAAACATGGGGAACGCTCAATGAAGATGCATCTAATGCTATTCTTTTATCCCATGCGCTTTCTGGGTCTCACCATGCGAGTGGCTACAATCCAGACCTTCCCGAAGCTGGGGAGCTATGGAAAGAGGAGCTACATGCTGGCTGGTGGGATGAATTTATGGGGCCAGGTAAGGCTCTGGATACCGATCGTTTTTTTATTATCTGTGCCAATTATCTGGGCGGTTGTTACGGTACTACTGGGCCACGCTCGATAAACCCTGAAACAGGGAGCCCCTACGGCTCAAAATTCCCCCAGGTTTCTGTGTCTGACCAAGTCAATATGCAGGCTGCATTGCTGGACGCTCTCGGCATTGATGTATTGCGTGCCGGTGTTGGCCCCTCTGTAGGTGGCTTAGTGACCGTGGCATTTGCTGCTCTTCACCCTGAGCGGGTAAAGACGGTGATTCCCATTGCCAGTGGTTTGAAGACAACGGTTTTAAACCGGCTTATTCTTTTTGAGCAAATCCTTGCGATTGAAAACGACCCCTATTTCAACGGTGGGGATTATTATGATGGGCCTCATCCAGATTATGGTTTGGCATTAGCAAGAATGATTTCGCACAAGACCTTTGTGCACCTTGATGCCATTGAACAACGAGCTAGAAAAGAAGTTAGGCAAGACAAGGAGACCTTGGCTTGGTATCGGGTGCAAGATACGTTTCAAAGTTACATGCTGCATCAAGGTAAGAAATTCGTGAAGCGCTTTGATGCTAATACCTATTTGCGCATCATCGACATGTGGTCGCGTTTTGATGCCTGTAAAGAGGTGGGCGTTAAATCCGTTCAGGAGCTCTTCAAGAAATGTGCGGAGAATAATCAGCAGTTCTTGGTCTTTAGTATAGACTCTGATTTCTGTTTTTACCCTGAAGAGCAGGCCGATATTGTTGCCGGTCTTGAGGCTGCAGGTGTCGATGCAATGCACATCACTGTGCACTCTGACAAAGGGCACGATTCATTTTTGCTCGAGCCTGCGCTCTACACGCCTCACATTACCTACGCTTTAACAGATTAGAGCGGAAGCTCTATGTATGTTGCGTTGTTCGCTCTTTAAGTTTGGGGCGTTTAGTCTTTGCATTCGGCCGTGTTTGATGTGTAATGATATTGTCTAAATTTCATTTTATTATGCAAGCTACACTTCATGAGCCAGAGATATCGCAAGACTGCGCACCACTAACGGACGGAAGGGGTTTGAGTGACTGTCTGGTGGCGAATCATAAGCTCAAAGAGCTGATGACAACGGAGCTCCGGCAGGCTGGATTTGAGGTGATTCCAAATGCAAAGGCAAATGCGCAGACCGTGCATCTTCCGGTTGACCACTGGATTGAGGTTGGTGCTTTATGCATGCTCGCTCAGTCTGATACTGCTGTTTGTTTGATGGATAAACGTGGCGACCTTGTCGCATGGAAAGGTGCAGAAAAGCCCCAGCAGTGTGGTGATGATATTGTGACAGAAGCCGAGTGCTTTAGGATCAAGTATCCATGGGACCTGCTGCAGCTCAATGAAGAGGTGCTATCGATGTTGGATAGTTCTGAAATATCAGGCGAGATTCATCCTTTGGCTTATGTTGATGGACATATTCATCTTGGTAAGGGCTCTAGAATCCTTCCCGGTGTATACATTGAGGG
>ENA-OQVM01005268-OQVM01005268.1-marine-metagenome-genome-assembly--contig:-NODE-5268-length-12530-cov-5.846463_pt1 | contig 12530 bp, 9 predicted proteins | sample MGYA00237776_ERZ505498 | MGnify/ENA primary metagenome ERZ505498 (study PRJEB26159, sample SAMN06265151) | marine metagenome | isolation source: Helgoland LTER site | place: Germany:Helgoland, sampling... | reverse complement strand
ATTTCTGGGCGTGGAATCGCTTGAAACCCTAGAATCTCTGTATAAAATTTTGTGTCGCGCGCGGCATCAGTCACATTGAGCGAGATATGATGGACCTTTGATAGCTGCAAAGTGAACCTCCTATAAGACCTTTCTCATTTTAAGTCTTGGCCGAGCCAGCTGAAACAGCGCGCTGAGCATTTGGTCTTTACTTGACGACATGTAATTGAACCGGTACGCCCTCACAGACGTCGACCGATGCACCCGTCAGCGTCTCAATAATTTGATCCGCGATGCCGTATTTCTCACGCCTTAATTCGTGGTAGCGGGCGTGTAAGTCTGGCGCACTGACTGCATGGTAATCCACTTTAAGACCTGCTCGCATAAGTGATAGGGGGCCACCCGCCTTTAGGCGCTCAAGCCACCAATCACCGTCGCTTCCATGCTCTATAAAAGCATCTGAATCCGCTTCTGTGAACCATATTCTGACCTCATCGAAATCGCCATCAGCGCTTGGACGCAACAGTGTCACCACTTCACCCCCCAACTCCGAAGCCGCGAAAATCAGGCCAAAGTACATCAAAACTATGCCCGCGCTGACCACCAATCCGTGCTTCATACTTCTCCTTAGGAGCCGGTCAAGATATCAAACCATCGCGTCAATGACGTTCCAATCAAATCGCGATCAGAACCCTAAATACGCAGTTGCTAAGCCGGCTAACCCTGTAACAACGCTTCCATTTTTTCAAGCAAGCCCGATAAATTCACCGGTTTGGTGTCGAAATCATCAGCACCGGCCTCAAGAGCACGCAGTCGATCGGCTTCTAGCGCATGCGCCGTGAGCGCAATGATTGGAATATTTCTCAAATCTGAATCGGCCTTAGCATTCGCAGTTGCTGTCCAGCCATCCATTACCGGTAAACCCATGTCCATCAAGACCAGATCAGGCCGCTCTGATTTCATCATTTCAAGCCCGATGGCGCCATCAACGGCAATAAGGATCTCGTAACCCTTACGCATCAAACGGCGTGACAACATGTCTCGATTCATTTCATTGTCTTCTACAATGAGTATCTTCTTCGTCACGACCCACTCCAAGTCTCGTAAATTAAGCGTATATCTGCTGCGCTAGAACGATCAATCGATCTCTTTCATCGAAAATAACAAAATCGTCTTTATTTGGATTGATGACGACGCCTGCATCTCGCGTTCGATATCCAAGTACGACTTCGTTAAATCGTAAAGCCGACCGTGCAACATCGGCCATGCTGACCGGATCTCCTAGTTTCGCATAATGCTTGACGCTTCGTAAGCCAACTTCTATCCCACCAGCATTCAACAGCTCTGTATAGAGCGTTTCAAGAAAAGGATCTCGGACCAACTGCGCCAATTGAATACTCAAAATCTCAGTGCTGACGATTGCATCCGTCAGAGGCGTCCCAGCACAAAGTTGCCTAGATTCCGAATTCAGCAATTCTGCAACAACGGGCGGAAATTCAGCAACCTTCTGCTTAGACTTAATCTCACTCAGCAAAAGCAGCAGCATGATGGTCTTACTATCTGCGTCGATGGTCTTATCAGCTTCATCGGCAACAATAAAGATGACGTCAAAATTCCAAGGCTGGATCGCCTCTAAGCGCCAGGTTTCCGCCAGATCAAATTCAGTAAAGCTTAACGTCAGGCCACCCGTAAAAAGTTCGGCATAGCGAGACCGAACCTGTGCTTCAGCTCTACCCGACTCTGCACAAGCAACCGTTACGCTAATATCTGAGGTTGCGTGTTTTGCAAGTTCATTCACGATTAAGCCCAAGTTTGTATTGTAGGCGAGGATTAGGACTTTCTTGAGGTTAGGGCGAAGAATTTCTCGTTCAGGCGGCTCATCCCACGCTGAAAAACTATCCAGACTGACTTTCACCAGAGGTTCATCAACACGTCTCAGGACGATCACTTCGTCATCATCCGTTAAATCGTAATCAGGCTCCGGGTTTAGAACAGAGACCCGTCTAACCGGCAAATTTGGCTTTTGATCCATCCAACTGACGCCCAATACGATCCCATTATTGACTAAAATCGCAAGATTTCCAAAGAGCACGCCATCTAAGTCTGGAATATTACTGGTCTCGATTTGAAACTGGCCCGATGCAAATAATTCGCGATAAATTTCAGCATAGCCAGGGTATCGAGCACATTGCACCATCGTTTTACTAATAAAGTCACTGCTAGAAACAATAGGATGTTGATGTTTTGAGGCAATACCCGCAACGACGGCATTTTCTTTATTGACAATTTCCGCAACAATATTTGGCCGTTTATCAGGGCCCTCTTGAAACAAATTACTGTTTAGGAGCGTTAATGTCTTGATGGTCGTCAGGTCGCCCGACGCACCTGACCTTAGCTCCGATAATAGTATGATATGCGATGACTTGTGCGCTGCCACTCGCCTCAACTCACTATTAACCGAAATAGAGCCTTGCATTGGGAGTATTTTTAGCTGTTTCAGTAACCTAGGGCCTTGACGAATATCAGTGTGTACTTGCTCGATATCTGTATCGGTCAAAATCACAACTCTGTTTGTCGTACCCAGCTTCGCTAGCAACTCTAAAATCACAATACCTTTTCGATTCCAACCTAATATAAGGTAATGCCCAGACTCTCGGATCGTTGCGGATCCTCGACGTGCATCGGCCATAGCAGATTGTATTGCACTAACGATGAACCCTATCAGTGCGCCAGTAATAATAAGGCCCATAATTGAATTAAACAGGGCAAACACAATGACGCCAACCGGCGCGCCATAGTTCTCCGACAAAGCCCCCGGGTCTAAAATGTGTTTCATCGACCACCAGAGGGTGTCTAAAATACCCCCACCTAGCGCGTCGTCAATACCCTCGGCCCGTAAAGCATCAGCTGAAAATAGGCCGAAAAAGTAAGCCGCCATGCCTACTAAAATGACCGTCGAAGCTAAGCCTAAAATCAGCAAGTACGGAAAAACACGACTTGTTGTCGAGAACAGAAACAGGTAGTAATTGAGCCGTTTCAACATGTTATGCGGATTTCTTGATCAGCGCTGATTTGACAGTATTCGACAAAGCAAACTCGGACGAGATATCGTTTTTATCAATCACCTGAAAACAGGCCCCTGATAACCTTGCGCGCATCGTTTCATCCAAATGCATAGCCGAATACACGATCACTCTTGGCACCACATTCAGTTCAAGGTCGTCAAGCCGAGACAAAAACTCAAACCCATCCATAATCGGCATTGATAAATCAAGCACCACTAAATCAAAGCCGTTGCTCACGAGTGAAAAAGCGATTGCACCATTTTCTGCGGTTTCAACCTCAAACCCCTGCGCTGACAACATTCTAGAGGTGATGTCTCGTGCTTCCGCATCGTCATCAACCACCAATGCTCGCTTACCGACTGTGGCATCGCCAAAGATCGTTTGGATCGTGCCAACCAAACGATCTCTATCGACAGGTTTGGTCATGTAGGCTGCCGCACCTAGCGATTGAGCTGATTGATCATCATCCAACATGCTAATCACAATAATCGGCACATCCTTTAGCATTGGGTCCGCTTTCAACTCAGCTAGGACGGTCCAGCCATCTTTACCTGGCATGAGGATATCAAGTAAAATCAGATCAGGGGCTACAGAACGAGCTTTGCTCAAACCCTCCGTCCCATCGAGGGCTGAAACGACATTGAACGACTCATTAGCAAGCTTTCGCTTCACCAAGTCGTGAGCGGTCGGATCATCATCAATGACCAGCAGCGTTAGGTTCGCCGTATCGTCCACCATCGCGTCATCGGTCATGCTATTCAGTTGATCAACCATTGTTTCCTCGACGACCACCTGCCTAGGTACCTGGATAGTAAACGTGGACCCTGATCCGATCTCACTGGCAACAGATAGTCTTCCACCCATCATTTCAATGAGTTGCTTGGTAATGGACAACCCGAGCCCGGTGCCACCAAACTTAGCCGTTGTTTCGGCCTCTGCCTGCGTAAAATCATCAAATATTTTAGCCATCTGCCCTTCAGTCATACCAATACCGCTATCTTGAACAGAGAATTGTAGCCAAGGCGCGCCTTGCGCCTCATAAGCTTCTACCTTGAGTGTGACGCGGCCATCTTCGGTGAATTTACACGCATTGCTGATGAGATTAAGCAAACTCTGACGCAGTCGGGTTTCGTCTGAGCGCATAGTACCAAGATCCTCAGACGCCTCGAAAACAACCTGATTCCGGTTCTTCTCCCCCAATGGCTTTGCAACACTTTGTAAAACATCCATTACGGTGCCAATTGAAAATTCGGAAATGAACAGTTCTAGCCGACCCGCCTCAATTTTCGATAGATCCAGGATATCGTTGATCAGGTTCAGCAAATGCGCGCCGGAATCCGTAATGCGTCTCAAGTCTTGTGACATAGACTCCATGCCGTCATCTTCAGCTTCTTCTAATAGCAATTCGCTATAACCAATAATCGCATTAAGCGGTGTCCGAAGCTCGTGACTCATATTGGCTAAGAATTTACTTTTCGCTTGATTGGCTTCTCTTGCCTCATCTCGAGCGCCCTCCATTTCAGATGTTCGAGCCTCAATGAGAGCGGTTACTTGGTCTGACATACGCTCGAATGCTACCGCGATCAACTGATTAGATTCTTCTTCAGCTTGGCGACGCTGCATCAAATCACCTTGTGCCACACTTTTCTCTATCGCGACCCCCATCTCCTCCATGCGGGCGATATCACCTAGAAGCAATTCTTTTGCGTCACCCTCTAATTGAGCCGACAGTCCACGCATTTTTGAGATGATTAAGCGATCTCGATCGATTCGGTTCTGTCGCTGCTGCCCCCTCAACGAACTCAATTCATCAAGCTTTTCCTTATATTGTCCAAGCGCGGAAATCAATTGCCCTACTTCGTCATCGGCACTGGTGAGTACGCCCCTAGGTCGTTTAATGGCCTCGAGTTGTTCGCCTGCCGTTAATTGCTGCAACACTTGAATTGCATAGCTTAATCCTGAGAAAACAGACCTCTGAACGCCCAAAAGCACCAGTACAATAATTAAAACCGCGGCGACGATTGAATAGATCATAATCCGAGTGAATCGTTTTTCTGTAGCAAGCAGTTCAGCAACATCCCGCTGCAATACCACCGCCATCTGGTGCGTCACTGATGGCGCTTCACCCAGCGGCAATGCCATCAAGGATAGTCCTTGCTCAGGCAACAAAACTTGTTTCATCGCGTTGAGACCTGCAAGGTTATTTGCACCGCCTTTGGGGGGCGTGCTCTCGCTATCGCCACCCGTGGCCGCAAGATTCGCAATCTTGGCTTCGATGCTCATCTCTTGCTGGAATTCCTCGACGATGCGATCTAGAGATTTTCCAAGCAATACGATCAACCGCGATTCTTGGTTTATCGTGATCGGAAACGCTGTGATGAGGTTAGTGTGTTCTTCCTCGGACGTATACTGGACCATATAACCTGACCAAGCTTGATTAGCCGACGCCATAGTCTCATAGAGCTCAAATCGAGACCCCTTGTCTAAAAAGGTTGTGTCATAAATTGACGAGCACGGATTGTAACGCCTTGAAAAAATCGATTTCCGACAGGCCACCTGCTCGAGTGTCTCAGCATCAATGATGGCATAAAAGAGTAAATTTTGGCGCTGCAGGGCCGGCCCAAAAAAACTTCTCAGATATCGATCCGCATCTTTTTGAGCATTTGAACTGAGCAGTGCTGACAACATGGGGTTCATCACATCGCCCTGAGCGATGTTGCTGAAGTCGGTAAAATAATTACTTCGATTCATACCAGCTTTAAAATTTAGCGGATCTGTATTCTCTTGAAGCCAGAAACCGCGTCGGTCACCGTCTGTGGTGTAGGCGGCAAAATTACTCTTTTCTTCCGTGACGATTCGATTCCACGCATCTCGATAGATATTCAGTCTCAGATCAACTTCGGCCTCTTTTTGAGCCTGCTCTTTTAGCGAACTGACATACCAGACCGACAAGGCACTACCAACCGTTCCCGCAATCGAGAGGACCAACAAAATTGTTCGAATTTGCATTCTTTACCCTCTTCAACCTATCAGCTGGTACTTAGCGAGCGATCTCTACCATTTCCGCTGTTCGGTCATACTGCGTCGGTAGGTGCTGTGTCATAAAAATGCCATAGACATCATTTTTCAAATCAATCCAGAAACCGGTGTTGGCCGCACCAGCCCAAAAATAATAGTCATGATCATCGGAACGAGTTAGATTCCCGTCTTCTATTAACCGAATACCCAAACCATAACTAAACCCAGTTTTGTTCGCCGACGGTCCAAAGTTATAGACAAGCCCCTCATCCTCTAAGACGGCTGGGAGCTGGTTTCGAAACAATTGATTGCCGATCTGCGGGGAAAGATATTGTTTTTGCCCCACGCGAAAGCCATTCGACATAACGGCCAGTAGTTTAGCGTAATCTCGCGCTGTACTAACCAACCCCGCGCCACCACTCAAGTACCCGGCTTCACTGACACCAAAATTTTGGTGGCCTTTGGGCAAGTTTTGGTAAGGCTGATACCGGCGGTAGACCCCTGGAATCGGGTAGGTCGCAACTCGTGGTGAGTACATCGCAGCAAGGCGTCCACGCTTTGCTTCAGGTATTGTGAAATGCGTGTCTGTCATTGCAAGCGGCTTTAACACCAACTCCGCTATCGCAATATCCAAAGGCTTGCCAGTCACAATTTCAAGAACTCTCCCGACCACATCGATCCCAACCGAGTACACAAAGACTTCCCCCGGTTGAAAAACCAAGGGCAATTGCACAAGTTGTTCAACATGATCCGCTAGCGAGCCTAACTTACTCTCTGCGAGACCATCGATTGCGAAAAGTCCTAGATCCGCATAGACCTTTGCGATTTCTTCACGGCCCGTGATGTCTTGGCTGTAAGTCAAGCCCGACGTGTGCGTCAGAAGATCATGGATTGTAATATCTCGACCAAGCTCCTCTGTTGGGTTGTCGAGATCGCCTTCTGGAACGACTAAGACATTGGCAAATTCAGGAATAAATTGCTTTACCGGATCCGTCAGATTCAGTTGTCCCTGCTCTACTAATTTCAAGGTCGCCAAGCTGACGATGGGTTTCGTCATTGAAGCAATAAAGTATAAAACATCTTGGCCAGGTAGAAGATTAGCCTCCTCGTCAGCAAAGCCTAAGGACAAATCAACAACCTGCTGCCCGTTTTTATACACCGATAGGTAGTAACCAGGGATGAGCTGCTCATCAACCATCGGGTTCAACAGATTGGCATACTCTTGCGTCATAGGACTGAGCACAGCCACATCGTCCGCTTTTGACGCATGAACTATCGTGGCCAGCAGGAGCGCAAAGAACGCTTGTCGCAATGTGTCTCGTTTGCTCATTTTACAATTCTCGCCCCATCAACTAATGCCTCAATTTGATCACTCAAGTTGTATCTAGGTGGCCAAATATGGGTAAAAAAGACACCAACGTTGCCATCTTGTCCATCTATCCAGAAGAAAGTGTTCGCAGCACCGCCCCAAAAATAGTAGTCCGCTCTATCAGAGCCATCCTCCTCTAATTTTATGCCGAACCCACCACCAAACTTCATATACTGAGCCGCCTCACCAAAAGCAACCTCAAAGGCTTCCAATCCTAATTCAGGCATCAAGTCTTGGAAATGTATCGCCGCAATCTCCGCCGACAAATACCGCACATCATTCAGCACACCACCATTGGCAACCATTTCTGCATACTTTAGAAAATCTTGTGCCGTTGAGTAGAGCCCCCCCCCACCACTATCAAAGGTTGGCGCCTGTCCCCAACCATCGTAGGGTAAGCCAAATGGTGCCGTTTCTACAATCTGCCACTCAATTTCCGAACCAGCAATAGTAGATGCTGGATTTCTGAGAGACTCCGGCGTATAAAAACGAGCAAACCGTTTTCTAGCCTCGGGCCTAACCCGGAAGGCCGTATCGGTCATACCCATTGGCTTAAAAAAGATTTCGTCTAAATATTCTCCCAACCGCTTACCGGTCACTTTCTCAATGATCGCGCCCAATACATCGACACTGACAGAATAGTTAAAAGAGGCTCCTGGCTGTGCGACTAGCGGGATTTGGGCAAGCATTTCTAAATTTTCCGCAAGACTAAACTTCTGGCTCATCACTTCTAACTCGGCATATTGATAAGCGACATCTCCGAGGCCAAGCACAAGCGGGTTATAGGTAAAGCCCGAAGTGTGGGTCAGCAAATTTCTAATCGTGATCGGCGCTCTGGCAATTTCAAACGGCACATCCAAATCACCCATCGGGGCGACAACCATGCTTTCAAACTGGGGGAAAAATTTAGATAGCGGGTCATCCAAACTCAAGTCCCCGTCTTGTATCAATTTAAGGACTGCCGATGAAACAATCGGCTTGCCCATTGATGCAACCCAAAAAATCGTGTCTGGTCCAACAGGAACGCTACCCCCTAACTCCGTATCCCCTCGATAAGCCGCGTAAACGCTCTTTCCATTTTTGCGAATTTCGACGGCATAATTCGGTATCTGTCCTTTTTCATAGAGACCATCCAAGAGCACTTTGATTTCGGCTAGCTTCGCTTGATCGTATTCGACTGTTTCGGCGAAAAGCGATGGAACAGAAACACCAAATAAAACAACTATAAATAACGAACGAATAACCCTCCTGCACTTAGCCGCATTCACATTCCTAGAGTCCATACCTTATCCTTTTATTATCTGAATTCCGCTTTAAGAGACGACTTCATAACCTTCGTATTATTAAGTCGAAGCGCCAACACAAAACAATCAATCTTTGCACACAACGATAAACCTACAGTGCTAAGACCTATTAACCAATGTTAGTTCGAATTTGGTCTCGCGCCCACGCGCTTTTCATGACAAAGGCATGATAAGAAAGCGCCAGGGGCTTTGATATATCGTTCTTTTAGTCCCTTTGGGTTACCAGGGGGGATATACCGACTGGTATCTCATTTCAGGCAATTCCATCAGCCTTTGATAATTTAAAGTCCACTCCCGTTAGAGCTTCCGAAACCTGCCAAAGCCGCTCCCAGAGCTGGGAATCGCGCGCAGCAGGATCGATTACCGCGCGTTTTGCCGATCGAGCAAACTCCCCCCAACCCGCGGGACCATAATAGTCTCCGCTCATTGCATCGGGATCCGTCGCGGCTCGAAGGGTTGGCAGCGCGCCTTCGGCTGATGAATTCATGATCAACTCTAAGGGCAAAAACAAATACTTTAAGGGCCCAAGATGGCGACCTAATTCTGTGTTCGAGCCACCCGGGTGACAGGCGATCGCCTTCAATCCAACCTGGGCTTGAGCAAGCTTTTCACTCAGGGCAAGCGTAAACAAAATGTTGGCAAGCTTACTCATTTGATAGCGCTTCATCCGGCTATAACTTTGATTCGCCTGAAGGTCATCAAAATCGATCTTACCGCCTCGGTGCGCCAAACTGCTGACCGTGACAATTCGGGCATCAGGCTGCCGTTTCAAGATCGGCAATAAGTGCCCCGTCAGGGCAAAGTGTCCGAGATGGTTAACCCCAAACTGCAGTTCAAACCCATCTTGGGTGCGTGTTTTCGGCGGTACCATGACACCCGCATTATTGACCAGCAAATCCAATCGATCCTCTGCAAGCACCTGCTCAGAGGCCGATCGAATTGACGCAAGTGAGGTTAAATCTAGCTCGACCCACGCAAGGCTGGCATCTGGCGCGCGCGCCCGAATGGCATTCATCGCCTTCATTGCGCGCTGTTCATCACGACAACCCAACAAAACCCGCGCGCCTTTTTCCGCCAAAACCCGCGCCGTATCAAAGCCAATGCCCGTATTGGCGCCCGTGACGAGCGCCGTTTTACCGTCCTGACTCGGCACCTGGCTCTCTTGGTAACGCTCTGACAATCGCCTACTCCTTACATCAGACCATAAAATCTTGTGATTAGGGCGCCGTCTATCGCGCACGCGTTAGGCAACACTTAGCGCTTATACAAGAAACAACACCCTATTGAGGGTTATTCAGCCACACCGAATAACGGCCTTTTAGACGACCGGTCTGGAGCTAAAAAACGGCCAGCAGCGCAACACAATAAAAGCTGCACCCTGTGCTCGTCTTCATCACATAACGGCTTTAACCGCGTTGGAATTCTCGAATCACTTCGCCAGGACGACTGCCGCTGTGCGCACAGTTCTCCACAACCACTTGACCTGCAACCAAGGTCGCGGTGTAGCCCGAACTCTTTACAATGAACCGACCGCCACCATGGGGGAAATCGTTAACATACTCTGGATGATGCGTCGCAAGGCGATCGTAATCGATGACATTAATATCCGCGATATACCCTTCTCTTAAAACACCGCGATCTTTTAGGCCCAATACCTCGGCGGATTGCTGGGTGATTTTATGAATCGCAGCAGGCAAGGTGTACACCTTTTGCTTGCGCGTTAATTCGCTCAGCAACACGGTCGGCGAATCGGTATCGGTAAAGATCCCCACATGCGCGCCCGCATCGCCCAACATCGGAATCACATGATCCAGCTGCATATATTCCCATTGGTTTTCAAGCGCGCCGCCGAAGGCCCAGTAGTTAAACAGCTCCCGACCTTCAGAGGCCAGAAGGCGATCAATGTACATTTCAACGGGGTCGCAGCCAGCGGCATCGGCCAACTGTTGTAGTGATGATTTTCGGTCAAAATCTAAATCTGGCGTTTCACCCATTCCAAACGGATGCAGCATTGACGCCATTTTCGACAAATGCCCAATCTTGATCCCGTCTTTAATCAACTGCGCACGGGTGCTCGCATTTCTGAGCGCATCAACTCGATCACTGATCGTTGGCAGGGCCATCAGGGACCGCCAAGCTTCTGAGTCCTTCGTGAAGGGCGACAACTGCGCCAAGCCAAAGAAGGCGCCACTCGGGCGGGTATGACAAAGCGATGCAACTCGCTTGCCGCCTTGGTTGTGCTGTCGGAAAAAATCAGCCCAGCGACTCACCCCGCCATCACCATTTGACCCGGTCCCGCCTGAAAATAAAATCTGGCAACCCAGTTCGGCGCCTTGCTCGAACATCTTAAGCTCGGTGTCCATACGTGTTTGAAAATCATTGGCTGATTGGAACAACGCGCCAACGCCACCGGCTTCGATCACGGCTTGCTGAATCGCACCAGTCTCACGTAAATCGGCCCAGGTGCCAGGTGTGCAACGGCCATCCGGCACGGTGTGCGGAATAAACCGCGAGGTTGAAAACCCAACGGCGCCGGCTTCAACCGACTCTTTGACCATGCGAACAATCTCAGCGAGCTGCCGATCATCCGCCTGGACATCTTTATCCATGGAAGCATCTCCCATGGCCTCAAACCGAATCGCCGAGTGTCCGGCCAAACCCACGATGTTCAGGGCGGGCTTTAACGCCTGAACCGAATCCAGGTAACCGCCATAATCCGTCCAGTTCCACGGCAGGCCGTCTAAAATGGCTTCGGCAGCAATGTCCTCAACCGACTCCATAAGCTTGGCCATGTATTGCCGGTTTTTTTCTGCCACCGGCGCAAACCCAACGCCACAATTACCAATCAGCGCTGTGGTCACCCCATGATAAGAACTCGAGGTCAACTCTGGATCCCAGCCCACTTGCGCATCCAAATGGGTATGCAAGTCGACAAAACCCGGCGTAACGGTTTGCCCGGTTGCATCAATGGTTTTCCCCGCGGAATGCTCACCAAGATCGCCAAGTTTCGCGATCCTACCGTCTTTGATCGCCACATCGCCTTGATAAGGGGCGCCGCCCGTGCCGTCAACAATGGTGCCGCCGGTGATGATTGTGTCGTAGTTCATTGGTTTACTCCCGAGACTGTTTTAGGATCGCTGGCATGAAGCGTCATGCGCTCGAATCGACAGCTTAGAACATGCCACATTGCAGCGGAGGCTGTCTACCGATCCTGGGATTAAGCTGACGATCAAAGGCAGGCTTTGTTAGCGCTCGCGGCGGCTTGAATCGGGATTACCGTCTGACAGAAAATCTCTTGGAAGCATGCAATTGAGACAATGAAACACTGAACGGTGCGGTTAGCGGCCATTTTGGAGCATGCCCCAACAAAGCGGCGGCGAGAACGAGTGCCCTGTTTAAATTAAAAAGGTTCCACAAGTGATGCAGTCAATGCTTCTATGGCTTGAGCTTGAGCTTGAGCTTGAGCTTGAGCTTGAGCTTGAGCTTGGGCCTGGCACTAGCATTAAGACAAATCCCCGAAAAACCGAAATCCTGACCCACTATTAAACGGAAAACGGGCGGCCAGCGGCGAATTAGTTAACCCCAGCAGTTGCCGCAACTGCTCATGGACATCTTTGGGATAAATGATGGCGCCACTGCCTGGGTCCGCCTGAAGGCTTACAGGGTCGATCGCAATCGCATTTTGCCTTTCGTCGGTCAGACCAACAACTCGACTGCCCCAACTCGGGGCTTTTTGCATCACCATCACCGAACCAATCGGCCAGTGGTCTTTGCCTTGCTGAGAATTGTACTCGG
>ENA-OQVM01005264-OQVM01005264.1-marine-metagenome-genome-assembly--contig:-NODE-5264-length-12536-cov-7.946143_pt1 | contig 12536 bp, 16 predicted proteins | sample MGYA00237776_ERZ505498 | MGnify/ENA primary metagenome ERZ505498 (study PRJEB26159, sample SAMN06265151) | marine metagenome | isolation source: Helgoland LTER site | place: Germany:Helgoland, sampling... | reverse complement strand
ATGGGGATGTAGCTCAGTTGGCTAGAGCGCTTGACTGGCAGTCAAGAGGTCGTGAGTTCGAATCTCATCTTCTCCACTACTCAATTAAATGCCCCTTTTTGGGGCTTTTTTCATTGCAAATTAAAGGTCGAACTCACACTACCTACCTTATTTTCATGGTTTTTAGTCAATAGACAGTTTTAAAATAATGTCCATTTAAAACAATGTGGACAGTTAGGACATTATGGACAGCCAACTTTTTCTTAACTTAATGGTTTTAAAACTTTATAAATGAAGAAGTTATGTATTATTCTACTTTTTCTGCCATTTTTTGGACTATCACAAAATGCATGTAAAAAATGTTCAGAATTTTCAGTGGAAAATAAATGGTCAGATCTTATTTCATGCATCTCTGATGAAATAAAAAAAACAGATAACATTAACGATTATATGTGCAGAGTACAATGCTACGGAGCTATTGTTCAAAAAACAGATTCTATTACCTTATTTATAAACAACATCAAAAAGAACTGCTCTAAAAAAGATATTCTAAGCTTTACATTAAAAGACTTGGAAATAATTATTAAGAGAGATTCCTTATTTGCAAATGGAATCCCGTCTAAACAGCAGCTGCATATTGAAAAATTATTAAATGATTTATGAACGCCGATGGGCTTTCTTAATTTGTTGAGAATTTATATTAGTTGGATTTAGAGTAAACTATCCAAAGTGAATAAAAAGATTAATTTTTATTTTCAACGTGTGAAACTAAAATATCTTGAATATAATTTTTTAAATCACGATCTTCGTTTACGGCCATTATTTTTAATGGCTTTACTATTTCGTCAGGTATATCAATTAATTTTTTCATTATTATAATATCTTATTTAAAATTTATTAACTCCTTATTAATTTTATATTTATATATGGTATACAAGTAGTAAACGAGTAATTGTTTTAATTTATGTAGTAAACGAGTAATTGTTTTAATTTATATTTAACTGCATATTAATTTTTAAACGAAAGTAAATTTAAAAAATATATTTTAATTTCCCTCATGTGTATAGTTTTTTTTTCTAAAACAAATCTATTTTTTAGCCAAATCCTTATTTATTTTCTTTAATCCGCTTAAATTTAGGAGGTTATCCTTTCTTTTTTAACCATATTTAACTGAAGAGCCCCCAAGAACTAGTCGGAGCCATATTTTGATTTTTAATCAGCTGGTCTTTAAATGGATTTGCGAAGTAAATAATTTTGCTTTTTTTTTGGTTTCGTATTTTAAGTTTAATTTTATTTTAAATCCATCAAACAATGACAGATATATATCAAATAGAGCTTATATTTGGTAAAGAATAAAAAAAAATGAAAGAATTTCTTATAAAATGGTATCCTGTAATAATTGCCTTTGCTTGTATGTTGTACTCTATAGGCTTAGGTCTTGCCGGAATGACGGATGAAGCTCAATACTCCGCACATTGGCCAGGGACGATATTACTCTTTACTATAGCTATTAACCAAATCAATAGGCTATGAGTTTAGTATTTTTTGGTGTCGGATTTTTATTATTTTCTATCTACTTAATATTCCTTATTTGGAATATAATATATAATGGTAAAAAGCAAAAAGAGGAAAATTATCCAAATCTAGGAAACACAAATAGCGACAATATTGATTTAGACGGAATTGGCAATCAAGGCAGAGTCCCTAAATAGCCAATTAATAATTTTCCTACATCATTTATTTAATTACAGAAAGTTTCTTTAGGATAATGCTTGAATCGTCTAATACAAGCCTTACATAATAAATACCTCTTTCAAAATCTGTTAAAGCCACATCATGATCAGTATTATTTACTACTATTTTGTTTTTAATCTGACCAATTTGGTTGTAAATAACAATCTCTTCAATCATTTTCACTGATGAATAATGAACTATATCATTTGCTGGATTTGGATATTGATTGACATGATCTTTTTTCTCAGTAATTCCAACCGAACTGTTGTTGCATGGAAGTAGTGGATACAGAAAATCTGTTGAGAAATCTACTGCTTGAGTAAATAGTGGGTTTGCATGACCTGTCCCAGCCCAACCGTGTCCACCATTTACATAAACCATAGTGTCATTAAGTATTCCAGCGTTGTCAAGGGCTGGTTTCATTGCGTTCATTCCACAAAGGTTTAGTACTGTTGCTTGTCCTAGTCCAGGGCCACAATTAAAGTTTACTACGTTATCATCTGTTCCATGAATAAAAACTATTGGATCGTCTGTAGAATCTACCCATGCCAAATCGTTTATTCCACCAGCAAAACTTACAATTCCACCAATTTCAGACGAATAGCCGTCGTTTCCAGCATCTCCATCCAATGTTCCTCCAATATTGGAAACAAGCGCTTGAACATCTAGTGGCGAAGTAGGCAAATCGCTGATGGAATCTATGTAAGACATATGTATGGACAAAACTGCTCCTGCAGAATAACCACCTAAAAATATTCCATCAGGGTGTATACCTAAAGTATTGCCATTGGCATGGTCTTTTCTTAAATATCTTACTGCAGCCTTAATATCTGCTACCGCTTTTAAAACAGTGGTGTATTGAATGTCTTGGTAAAAAGCAAAGGTTAATGCATTGGCTGCCAATCTATAATTTGCCGAAATTGCAACATATCCTTTTTTAGCGTAAGAAGTACAAAAATCTACACAATCTACCGACCCTTTTTCTCCTGCGTAAAATGCTCCGCCATGCATATACAATATCACCGGTCTATTAGTTACAGTATCTCCGTCTGGGGTATATATATCCATTTTATGAAAGAAGTCATTATAAACATCAGAGTAATTTACAGTAGAAACAGATACTGTATTAAATATTTCTGTTTGATACCTTCCATTGCATTGTCCGTAGCTGAAAATAGAAATAGAAAGTAATATTAGAGAGAGTAAATTTTTTTTCATGAACGTATTTTTTTCTAATATATACATATATTATATATTTTATATAAATAATATCTTATTTCTGATAATAGTAAACAGCTAACTCAAGCCTTTGACTAAAAAATCTAAACAGCTTAAAAAAGCTGTTTTTTAGCAAAAAATCGACATAAATTGATCAAAAACACCTCATTTTAGTCAATTTTTATAGAATTTACTTTACTTGGAAAATTTACAAAGGCCAAGAAATGTAGATGAATTTTTCATGTAATATTTCATAATAAAGACTTAAATTTGTTGTAAAATATTTTTAATATGGAAGATTTAATGAAATTAGCACAAGTATCTATAGCACTTTCTGTTGCCTTTGTATGGATTTTTAGATACCACAATGTAATTACAGAATTTAAAAGTTTTGGATTAAGTGATTTAACAAGGAATTTTGTTGGGGTTAGTAAAATTACATTGTCTACTTTACTCGTCACTGGAGTTTGGTTTCCGTCTTTGGTTTTCGTTTCTTCAGTTTTAATGGGGTTTTTCATGGTGTCAGCACAATTTTTTCATTTCAAAATAAAGAATACTTTTATTAAGCACCTACCATCTTTGGTGCTTTTAATATTGTGTGGATTTATTGCTTATTCATCCATGCCATAACTTTTTTATGACCATAAACAGTACTACCCTCTGCATACTTCTTTCAAGTTTGTCTTTTTTTGCCTATGTTTTGTCCTACTTTATAAATCCTCATATGAAGAGTGAATTCAAGAGATTTAACCTTGAAAAAATGGGGTTATTAATAATTGTATTGCAGTTTTTCGGGGCCGCAGGTCTTCTTGTTGGTCTTGAGTTTAATATAATCCTCATCATTTCTTCATTAGGCCTTGCTTTATTAATGTTTCTCGGTCTAGCAGTTAGAATTAAACTAAAAGACAGTCTTTGGATCTCTTTACCTGCTTTATTTTACATGACTTTGAATGCCTATATATTTTTAGAAGCAATCAATTATCAGCATTTTTTTTAAAAAACTAGACTTAATTTAGCTTTAAACCGTATTTTTTTGGATTTCCTTAAATTTCAAAAAACATATAAAAACAAGCAAAAAACTCTATTTTTTATCGATAATTGTTAAAAAAAGCACTAAAAACCTCTTTTTTTGCAGTTTTATTAAACTTTCAAACATTAAAAATAAATTTTCATCTTCTAGTTATAATTTCTATATCTACTTGTTTTAGCTTAACTTTGTTTATCGTTATTCACGTAATGATGTTTAAGTTGAAAGGGTATGTTTGGTATGGTTGCCTCTCATATCCTTTTTTCTTTATTGTTTTTTCTCCAAACAATATTTTCAATTATAAAAGTTATGGAATTTAAAAGATTTAAAAGAAAGGGACTTATTTTCAACAACAATAGCATTGGTCTTGGTCTAGAGCTAAGAATTGGAAAGAAAATAAAGGTATTTAGAATAGAGAGATTAACTAAAGAAGATAAAACATTTGATTTTTTAATTTACGATGGCCCTAATACCATTGATGGATCGTTAAAAAAACAAATTGTTGAATTTTTAGAAAAAAGAGATGCTGATTGTTCATTTTTTGATGGAGAGCCTAAGGTTTGGGAAAAAATAATAGGATAACATTTTGTTTTCAATAAATTATAGTTTCTATAAACAGGCTACAAACTGTTTCACCATTTCTTCAAAAGGTTATTCATTAGTTTAGCTAAATTGCTCGTATTGTTAACGTTAGCTAAACAAGAACTGTAGTCCAGCCTTAAAATCGATAAGGTTGCATGGAATGAAGGAAACTCTAAAAAAGAAAAAAACTATTACGGTCGTAAAAACTCCAACAGTGGTTAATAGACAAGCTTTCTATTCAAGATCATTAGCTACTAGTAATGTTCACTTGTGGTTGTGTATTTAATAATTAAATCACAATAATTTCATTTCCTAATTATATTCTAACTAATTATTTTGTTTTCATCATTTATAGTCTTTATTTAGATATTTTATATTACCATTTCAAATGAACCATTTTACTATAGATTGGACTTGGAAAGCTTTAGATTTAAAAATCTGCTTGCCTATTTTACTAACACTAGTCTTTTTTTCTATCTATTGGTTTACTTCAAAGTCTGAGAGAATAAAGAGAATATTTTATAATAAGCATGATTTTGATCAAGCATCTTTAAAACATATTTTCTTCACCAAATATTTTGGTTTTTTTTTCATGGGAATATTTCCAACAATTATCTGCCTAATTTTTTTACCAGAAATAACATTAGCAGATCTTGGATTGACTTTAATTTACGAAACATCTCTATTTTCTCTATTTTGGATCTTTGTTTTATCAGCAATTATAGTTCCTCTGACTTATTTATCTGCTCAGAAGCCTAAAAATCTGGTTAATTATCCTCAAATAAGAGCCAAAGTTTGGTCCAAAAAAATGCTTTTTATTAATGCTTTAGGATGGTTTTTATATCTTTTTGGATATGAATTTTTGTTCAGAGGAGTATTATTAATTCCGCTAATAGAACCTCTTGGGATGTGGCCAGCAATAGCTATAAATATTGCTCTCTATTCAGCAACACATATTCCAAAAGGCTTGGATGAAACTATTGGAGCAATCCCTTTAGGATTTGTTTTATGTTTATTAACCATAAGCTCTGGAACCATTTGGATAGCATTTATTGTTCATGTTGTAATTGCTTGGACCAATACATTTACTGCTTTAAAATTTCATCCAGACATGCAACTTCAAAAGTAATGAATAGTCTAGATGGAAAAGTTGCAATAGTTACGGGTTCTAGTAGAGGAATAGGGAAGGCCATTGCTATTGAATTGGCCAAAAAAGGGGTTTCCATTGTTTTAAATGGAAGAAACTCGTCAAGGTTAGAACAAGCCACTAAAGAACTTAAAAAAATTCACAACAACGTCATTTCTGTTTGTTGTGATGTTTCTATTGCTGATCAATCCAAAGATATGGTCAGTCAAGCCCTGAAGATGTTTGGTAAATTGGATATTTTGATTAATAATGTTGGTGTTTCTATGAGAGGAAATGTTGCAGATTTAAATCCAGAGGTTTATAAAACCGTATTTGAAAGCAATGTCTTAGGTGCTGTTAACCCTACAATTCCAGCTTTAAAAGAACTTAGAAAAACTCAAGGAAGTCTAGTATTTATTTCTAGTCTTGCAGGGATTAGAGGATTGCCCTATTTATCTGCTTACAGTTCTTCAAAAATGGCATTAAGAGCTATTGCCGAATCTATCAGAATTGAAGAAAAGCAGAATAATATTCATGTTGGTTTAATTCTAGTTGGTATTACTCAAATTGAACACAATAAGGAAACTATTTCATCAGATGGAACTAAAATAGTTCTAAAAAATAGAGATTCTTCCAAAGTTGATTCCACTCAAAGAGTAGCTGAAAAAGTAATTAACAATATTCAAAAAAGAAAATTTATTACTACTCTTACACCTATTGGAAAATTAAATAAGTTTCTTCAAGCAAGATTTCCCATGTTGGTAGAAAAAATAATTTTAAGCAACTTGGATAAATTCAAAGATAAAAGTGAGTAAAGGTGCTTGTAGGAAAAGATTTTGATAAAATAGAAATTTCTTTATTTGGCTTTGAACTAGTAGAACCCAATGCATTTATCGGCGATAGTATTATACTAATAGTAGCATTATTACTAGCTTCAAAAACCAAAAAAATTAGCAATTCTTCAGATTTTTTTAAAAATTGGAGATATTTCTATTTACTATTTGGATTTGATATGTTTCTTGGTGGAATTGGTCATCTAATGTTCAAATATTGGAGCTTTAATGGCAAATATTTACCTTGGATATTAGGAATTTTCTGTGTTTTCTTTGTGGAAAGAGCAATGCTAAGCTTGTTAAAGTCTAGCTCAAAAATAATTTGGAAGAATTTGAGCCTCTTTAAATTAATTCTCGCATTAATTTTAGAACTCGGTGTTTTTTACGCTATTGATATGTCTAAAGATCATTCAATTGGCCTGAGAATACCAGCTATAAGTTCAGCAATTGGATTTATTTTTTCTCTTGTTATACTGGGAAATAAATATAGAAAAGAAATAGATAAAAACTTTATTTACATGATTTACGGAGTTTTGCTTTTAATCCCCTCAGGTTTATTTATCAGTTTTAAAATTAATATCCACCCTTGGTTTGACAAAAATGACTTTGGCCATTTATTGCTTATTGTAGCAATGTTTCTTTATTTTAAATCAATTAAATCCTACAGTAAAATCGTGGTGAACAAACAATCGTGATATTATTAATCACTAATAATTCAACTTTATATTGGAATAGTATTTGTTAATTTAATGAATCATTTTATTTTAGTAATATGAAATCTATTTACTTGTTTACAGTATTTGTTTTATTGTTAACTTTTAACAGTTTTGGCCAGCAGCGTTACCCAGAAAAAGAAGTTACCATGGACCACGACACTATGTTTCTTAAAAAAGACATGCACAAGATATCTGGAATAGTTTATAATGAACACGGAGAATTAGGCGTTTTTAAAGATGGGCTTAGGGAGGGCATACATAAAGAATGGTTTAGAAGTGGCAATCTTAAAGACGAAATATCTTATAGCAATGGCTTAAAAGACGGAGAGTTTAGATATTGGGATGACAAAGGACAATTGTTAAAAGAAGGGCACTATATTAAAAATAATCTTGACGGACTTATTAAAGAGTGGTACCACAATGGGAATATCAAACTAGAAGTCAATTATAAAAATGGTGCTATGCATGGATTAAGAACAGAATGGTACAAAAGTGGCCATAAATGGTCCGAACAAATAATGGAAAATGGGTATGTTGTTTCAGGGAAGCACTTTTATAACGATGGCACTGAAATCACCCATGGAAATTTCATCAAACATTGACTTGGACCATACGTACGCTAAAGATTTGTGGTTGGTCGAGTTTATTAATGGGTTTTATATTCTTTATTAACCCTTATTTGTATGCAGAACTAGAGGGTGCAAACTTTGAGAACATAGCTTGGCTTAGAAATTTAGGAGCTGCACTTATTTCTGTAAATGGAATCGGTGCTCTACTAGCTTCCTCAAATCCTATTAAAGAGAAAAAGCTATACGACGTAGTTCTTCTTGCTTCATGTCTCGAGACAATTGCCTTATCTTGGTCTACCTATAGCTGGGAATTTTCAGCGACTGTCCCATGGTTAATTGTAGTTCCGCTTTTGATGGCATCTCTTGTGAGTATTTTACTTTTAATATTTAGACCATAAATGAATATTATCAACCTAATTCTAGCGGGATTTTTCCTGCTTTTTTTTGCAATTATAATGAATGCCATCATTCAATTTTTTTCTATTATGACTTGGTACGATTTGTTAATGAAACTCCAAAAAAAAACATGGCCCAAAAAAATGAAAATAATTGATTTTTTATGGCTTTTTTTAGGATACCCTTTCTTCTTAGGATTAATAGTCTATTATACAGCACATTTTTTCTTCATTTAATTTTAATAATTGTTTGTTGGATTTTTGTAGATTTATGAAAATTACCAAAATGAAAAAAATATTAGCTCTCTTAATCTTACTTCCTTCTTTTCTAATGGCGCAGGAAAAACTTACTTACAGTGATATTATTAAAATTAAAAATCAAGATTTATTTTTAAAAACAGTTATTGAAAAAGGTTATTCTGAAGGCAATTCTACATCAGAAAAACTTTATTATGGTAAAGGGTTATCCAAAGACAAAATGGAAGCTACCGACTGGGCAGAGTTTACAACTCTTACTGGTGAATTCTATTTTGAGCAAAGTAATTTAGAATATTCTAGAAAAAGAGCCAAAGGGAAACCATGTTATTACGATCAGATTGTTTCTGAAATAAAAAGCACTTGCGAATACAATAAAATAATGAAACACTCTTCTTCAAAAAATGGTTCTGTAAACTTCACTACTTATAAATGTCCTGGAGCCAAATATAAAGGCTATTTGGGGTTTGCTCAGATTGATGGAAATGGTGTAGTTCAACTATTTCCAAAATAGGAATCACCTATTTTTCTATTAGAAGCTGTTAATCAATATCCTATTTTGAAAGTTGTAGGTTAAGAAACTTTTCCATTGCTCTGTAGAATTCAAATCTATTTTCTTCGTTTCTAAAGCCATGTCCTTCATCTTTTTTTACAAGATATTCAACATCTATGCCTTTTTCCTTCATAGCTTTTACCATCTGATCGGATTCATCTACGTTTACCCTTGGATCGTTGGCTCCCTGAGCAATAAAAAGTGGAGCTTTAATTTTATCTACATGAAAAACTGGAGAAACTTCTCTTAGCATGGCGCTATCTTTTTCTACGTCACCAACCATTTCATACATCATCTCCAGCATTGGTTCCCAGTAAGGAGGAATGGTTTTCATAAAAGTAAACATGTTTGAAACACCAACATAGTCTACCCCAGCGGCATACATTTTTGGTTCTTTTACCAGCCCCATCAAAGTAGCATAACCACCATAACTGCCACCATAAATTGCAATTCTAGTACTATCTGCTATTCCTTTGTCAATTAACCACTGTGTACCATCTGTAATATCGTCTTGCATTTCTCTTCCCCATTTTTTGAAAGAAGCTTCAAAGAACTTACGACCATAACCTGTAGAACCCCTAAAGTTCATTTGTAAAACAGCATAGCCTCTGTTGGCCAAAAACTGAATCTCAGGGTTAAAACCCCAACTGTCTCTTGCCCAGGGGCCACCATGAGGATTAATTACAACAGGTAAATTTTTAGCATTTTCCATATTGTAGCCTTTTGGCAAAGTTAAATAACCGTTTATTTTTAATCCATCTCTTGATTGGTAAGCTATTGGCAATTGGTTGGACATCTCATTTTCATCAATCCACGGGCTAACATCCACAATCTTTTCCATTTTATCATCTTCAGAATTATAGATATAATATGCTCCTAAAGATTTATCACTATAGGTTCTTAAAATAAGTATATTTTCGTCCTTATTAACGCCTGTAATTCCTATTTCATATCCTGCAAGCTGCTTTTGAATTTTTTCAAATGTTGCTTTCGAAGTAGAATCAAAATAATGTCTTTCACTTTTCCAACTCTCAAAGTAAGCAGCAGTAATTACCTTTCTTTTTCTTGAATACCCAACTCCATTAACATCATAATCATCATTAGCATAAAGCACTTTTACTTCTTTAGCAGTAACGGGATCAAATTCAACAATTGCAGATTTATCTCTTCCTAAATTAGAAGAACCAATAATGTTTTTATTGTCAAAAGTAAAAAACTGAGGATTAAAACCTTCCTTAAAATTTGTAGTAATAATTGTTTTGAATTCATCTTCTTCGTTTTCTCTATAAAGAATGCTTTGATTCACTCCATCCACAATTGCAGTAGCTAATCTTAGCTTTCCATCATGGTCAAACATCCACCCTTGAATATTTCCTGGATTTTCTGCCAGCATGGATATTTCACCAGTTTTAAGGTTTAGTCTGTATGGGTCGAAAACTTGTTTATTTCGCTTATTAAGGCCAATTACTACAAAATCTTTTTGATCTGGAAGATCGTCAATAATTTGAGCTCTTACTCCTTCAAAATCTGTAAAACCAATAGGATTAGAGCCATCAATATTTACACCAAATAAATGAAAATTTTCATCTCCCGCTTCATCCTTTAAAAAGACAATTTGTTCGTTATTGGGCCAAAAATACCCTGCAATATCTCTAGCTTCTTCAAAAGTTAACTGAGTTGCAGAAGAATCACCAATTTTTTGAATGAATATATTCATTCTGTTTTTGTAAGGAGCCATGAAAGAATAAAAGCTTCCGTCAGGAGATATCTGATAACTAGATTTTTCTGGATTTTTGAAAAAATTTTCCAAAGGAATTTGCTTGGCGATCACCATTTCATTTGTTTTTTGTTTAGCATTCTCATTAACACATGAGAAAAGACTAAAAGTAAGTATTATTAAAGAAAATATATTGGATAATTTGTTCATAATTATAGGATTAAATTAAGCATGTAAACTAAAAATTTTCGCAATATATAAATTCAATATGAATTTTTTCACTTCTTAATTCTTAAGAAAAAATATACCAAAAGAACAAATAATATAAATTTCTATTTTGAAGTTTCAACCCTTTCTATTAGAGATGTTTTAAAAGTCATTTTTTTGTTCGAGTTTAAAAATTTAACAATTTCATACTTTTTTCCTGAAATGTCAATCGCATTTATAATTTTAATGATTACTCCATTTAGTCTTCTACCATCTTTTAAGTGAAGAATAATTTCTTTTCCAATTAAAGTAGATAATTGATCAATTTCAATAAAGTTATTTTCTAGTTCTTTTACAACATTAGAAATTTTCTTTGGCACATCATACTCTAGATTCTTTAAACTAGAGTTAGTTTCATTAGAATTCTTTTTAGAATTTGGAAATGTTTGAAAACTATTTATTTCTGAATTCTTTAAGTAAAGAACTCTTTCTCTTTTACTTTTAAAAAAATAACCATCTGAATCAATTTTTTCAATCGTGCCATAATACACACTATTATAAATTGTTTTAAAATATATAGAATCTCCTATTTTTTGCCCAAAATTCACACTAGGAAATAAGATTAGCAACAAGATTAATTTTTTCAAAAAATTAATCTTGTTTAGCTATATTAAATCCCATTGAAAGTCCAAGATACCCACCTTCGCTGCCACTTGAATAAAAAAGATTTACTGGAATATTTAAATACCCAGAGTGAAAAGTTCTTCCAAGTGCCCAAACCCATCCAGTTTTAACTCTCGGGCTACTATTTCGTGAAAAATCAGTCCTGTGTTCAAAAACGGGTGTTTCACCTGCTGCCCAACCTCCATCTGATCTATAATTCCAATCATCAATTACATCATACTCTCCGTCTGCGCCAATTGTATAATACCCTTCAGCAGTAGAAGATATTCTAAAAGTTGGGCCAAAACCAAACTCCCAACCATTTTTTGAACTTCTAAATCCGTTTAGTAAAGCAAGAGAGGGGCTAAATAAACCTTTTTCTACACCTGTAATAAAAATTAAACCTTCTAGTAATGCTTGAAAATCTCCAGCACTTAAATAAGAACCTTCAAATTGATAACCAATTTGTGACATTACAACAGGACTACCAATCCCAAGACCACCATCAGACTTTGGTGCAGAAAGAATTTTTGCAGTGTTGCCAATAACATAAGATAGTCCCATTCTAGGACCGTTGTTTTTTAAATAAGTTGTAGGGGTTATTGGTGGTTGGTTAAAATAAACGAGAGTATTTAATATCTCTTGGCTATTTTCAATTCCCAATGCTTTGTTAACTACAATTTTTACCATGCTCTGTATCTCTGCATCTAGATTTATGAATTCCTCTATGGCAACTTTGTCATAGCTTTCAGAATCCACATCTAGGATTTTTACAGTGACTACTATTTTTTTTCCTAAGTTCTCTATAGATCCAGTTATTACTTTATCAACTCCAGCACTTTTCCCAACTCTCAACAAACACTTTTTACCATAGCAATTGGATACATCAATTTCATTTTCTTCTAAAATCTCAATCATATCTAATTTATCTATGACATTGAATTGTTCTGTTTTTGTCATTT
>ENA-OQVM01005258-OQVM01005258.1-marine-metagenome-genome-assembly--contig:-NODE-5258-length-12557-cov-3.011378_pt1 | contig 12557 bp, 8 predicted proteins | sample MGYA00237776_ERZ505498 | MGnify/ENA primary metagenome ERZ505498 (study PRJEB26159, sample SAMN06265151) | marine metagenome | isolation source: Helgoland LTER site | place: Germany:Helgoland, sampling... | reverse complement strand
CCCGTGATCCAGGCTCACGCGCCAAGATTGCCGTGATTTCATATGATAACTCCATCGACCCTGTCGGTGCTTGTGTTGGTATGCGTGGCTCCCGCGTGCAGGCCGTGGTGAACGAACTGCAAGGCGAAAAGATCGATATCATTCCGTGGAATGAAGACATGCCAACGTTCCTTGTGAACGCGTTGCAGCCAGCCGAGGTTTCCAAGGTTGTTCTGGACGAAGAAGCCGGCAAGATCGAAGTTGTTGTCCCAGAAGAGCAGCTGTCGCTAGCCATTGGTCGCCGCGGCCAAAACGTGCGCCTTGCGTCGCAACTAACCGGTCTCGATATCGACATCATGACCGAGGAAGAAGAGAGCAAGCGTCGTCAGGCTGAATTCGAGCTGCGCACGAAATTGTTCATGGATACCCTTGATCTGGACGAATTCTTTGCCCAACTACTAGTATCAGAAGGGTTCACGAACCTGGAAGAAGTCGCTTACGTTGAATTGGGCGAGCTGTTGGTCATCGAAGGCGTTGATGATGATACAGCCGCAGAATTGCAGGCCCGCGCCCGTGATTACCTTGAGGCGAAAGCGAAAAAAGCAATGGATGCGGCCCGCGAATTGGGCGTCGAAGACAGCCTGATCAACTTTGAGGGGCTGACCCCGCAGATGCTTGAGGCATTGGGCAAAGACGGCGTTAAAACGCTTGAAGACTTTGCGACCTGCGCTGACTGGGAACTGGCTGGCGGCTGGACGACAGAAGGCGGCGAGCGCGTGAAAGATGATGGTGTTCTCGAGCCATTCGACGTCTCGCTAGAAGAAGCGCAGAACATGGTCATGACAGCCCGCGTCATGCTGGGTTGGGTTGACCCTGCGGATCTTGTCGGGGACGTCGAAGAAGACGACGAACTTAGCGAGGAAGCGGAGGCCTGATCGTAGGCCTTCGTGGTTCGCAAATGGCGCGTGGTGGCCATAACAAAGATCGGGATGATGCCGAACGTAAGTGCATCGTCACTGGTGAAGTGCAGCCTAAGGCTGGGCTAGTCCGCTTTGTTGTAGGTCCGGAAAACATGGTTTACCCAGATATTCTGGGCAAACTTCCGGGGCGTGGGATGTATGTCACGGCAGATCGTGCTGTGCTTGAAGAGGCCAGAAAAGGTCAGTTTTCACGTTCCGCCAAGCAGGCGGTAAATGTGCCTGACGGGTTGGTGGACGAGGTCGAGCGGCAATTGGCCCGTCATACCATCGATCTGATCGCGCTAACCCGCAAAGCAGGCCGCGCTGTCTGTGGGTTTGAAAAAGTAAAAGGATGGCTTGCCGGAGGCGAGCGGGTCCGTGTTCTGGTGCAGGCCTCTGATGGGTCTGAACGGGGCAAAACGAAACTATGGACGCCCGAGGGTGCCCGCTATTTTGGTTGCTTGACGTCAACTGAATTGGGTTTGGCATTTGGACGGCAAAGTGTGATACATGGCGCGCTAGCGACTGGCAAACTCAGCAATCGTGTTGTAGAGGAAGCCACAAAGCTGCGCGGATTACGCGAAGGGAACGGTGGCGATACGGCCATCGAGAAGGATACAGAAGCTAAATGAGCGATAACGACGGTAAAAAGACACTCGGCCTTGGTGGTTCACGTCCTTCAAACGTGAAGCAAAGCTTTAGCCATGGGCGGACCAAAAACGTCGTGGTGGAAACCAAACGCAAGCGCGTTGTGGTTCCCAAGCCGGGTGCGGCAAAGCCAACGACAGGTAGAACCGGACCAATTGGTGGTGATCCCTCTAAGCGGCCAGCAGGCATTTCCGATGTCGAGCTAGAGCGCCGGATGAAGGCACTGGCGATGGCAAATGCCCGCGAAGCCAAAGAATCCGCCAAGCGGGACGCTGAAGAAAAAGAACGCGCAGCAGAGCGCGAAGCGCGCCGCGCAGAGATCGAAGCAAAAGAAGCCGAAGATCGCGAACGTGAAGTGCGTGCCAAAGCGAAAGCTGACGAAGAAGAACGCCAGCGCGCAGCGGACGTTAAAGCAAAGGCTGCGGCTTCTGCACCTCCACCTGCTGCTTCTGCGCCGGGTGAAGATGCTGTATCGCGTCCGAGTGCCGCGCCGCGTAAAACCGATCGCGATAACGATTCACGCGACAACAAGACAAAAGCAAAACCAACCCGCGGAGCGGAAGATAACCGTCGCGCTGGTAAGCTGACGCTGAATGATGCGATGGCAGGCCGCCACGGTGGTCGTCAGCGCTCTATGGCGGCAATGAAGCGCAAGCAAGACCGCGCCCGTGCCAAAGCGATGGGTGTGTCAGCCGAGCGTGAAAAGGTATTCCGCGATGTAGCGTTGCCAGAAGCAATCACTGTTTCTGAATTGGCGAACCGGATGAGTGAACGCGTATCAGATGTTGTAAAAGCGTTGATGAACAACGGTATTATGGCGACGCAGAACGAAACTCTCGACGCAGATACCGCTGAACTCATCATCGAAGAATTTGGCCACACAGTTGTGCGTGTGTCTGATGCCGATGTTGAAGATGTCATCCAAGCTGTCATCGACAGCCCAGAAGACTTGCAAACCCGTCCACCGATCATCACGATCATGGGTCACGTTGACCACGGTAAAACATCGCTTTTGGACGCAATCCGCAACGCCAAAGTTGTCGCCGGAGAAGCCGGTGGCATCACGCAGCATATCGGGGCCTATCAGGTCACAACCGCGAGCGGCGCTGTCTTGTCCTTCCTTGATACTCCGGGGCACGCGGCGTTTACGTCCATGCGTTCACGTGGTGCACATGTGACAGACATTGTTGTGCTCGTTGTTGCCGCCGACGATGCGGTGATGCCGCAAACCGTCGAAGCGATCAACCACGCCAAAGCGGCGAAGGTTCCGATGATTGTCGCCATCAACAAGATGGATAAACCGGGTGCCAACCCTGATAAGGTCCGGACTGATTTGCTTCAACACGAGGTCGTCGTCGAAAAGATGTCCGGTGAAGTGCAAGACGTTGAAGTGTCCGCAATCACGGGTCAGGGTCTGGATGAGCTACTTGAAGCCATCGCGCTGCAGTCTGAAATTCTCGAACTGAAAGCAAACCCCAACCGTGCTGCCGAAGGTGCCGTAATTGAGGCACAGCTTGATGTTGGCCGCGGTCCTGTTGCGACAGTTCTGATTCAGAACGGTACGCTGCGCCAAGGCGATATCTTTGTTGTCGGCGAGCAGTACGGTAAGGTCCGTGCGCTGATCAATGACAAAGGCGAGCGCGTCCAAGAGGCCGGTCCAGCCGTCCCTGTTGAGGTCCTTGGCCTGAACGGTACACCAGAAGCTGGCGACGTCTTGAACGTGGTTTCAACTGATGCACAGGCCCGTGAAATCGCAGAATACCGCGAAAAAGCGGCCAAAGCGAAACGTGCCGCAGCCGGTGCTGCGACGACGCTCGAGCAGCTGATGGCGAATGCTAAAGCCAACCAGACCCTCAGCGAATTGCCGATTGTGGTCAAAGCTGATGTACAAGGTTCCGCCGAAGCGATCGTTCAAGCGATGGAAAAAATCGGTAACGACGAAGTGCGTGTACGCGTCCTGCACTCTGGTGTTGGCGCAATCACGGAAACGGACATCGGCTTGGCTGAAGCGTCTGGCGCGCCAGTGTTTGGCTTTAACGTCCGCGCAAATACGTCCGCGCGGAACACTGCTAACCAAAAAGGCGTCGAGATCCGGTATTACTCGGTAATCTATGACCTTGTAGACGACGTGAAAGCTGCGGCCTCTGGTCTGCTATCTGCTGAAATTCGCGAAAAGTTCATCGGCTACGCCAACATCAAAGAGGTCTTCAAGGTCTCGAATATCGGTAAAGTTGCCGGGTGTTTGGTCACTGAAGGTGTGGCCCGTCGTTCTGCTGGCGTCCGCTTGTTGCGCGACAACGTGGTTATTCACGAAGGTACTCTTAAAACGCTTAAGCGCTTCAAGGACGAAGTCCCAGAGGTCCAGTCCGGTCAAGAATGCGGTATGGCCTTCGAGAATTACGAAGACATCCGCCCGAATGATGTCATCGAAATCTTCGAGCGCGAAGAGGTCGAACGGAACCTTTGATTTTAGTTAAATAGAATAAGAAAAAGGCGGTCCTCACGGGCCGCCTTTTTTGCGGTAGGTCAGTGCGGAGACAAAAAGGCCAATCGCGGTCACTATCAAGAGCCTTTTACCGCCAATCGAATACCACCCAAATAGAACGCGAGACTTGTTAGAGGCTGGGTAAGTCCCAACAGACCTTTCGCCAAAATAATTATGATGAACTGGCGGTGCGTGCTAGTTACGGCCCAAACCCGACACTTCCAAACTACAACCAATCCCGCAAAATCGGGATCAACGGCACATCTGCCGCGGGCATCGGGTAGTCACGCATTTCGCTTGGCTTCACCCATTTCAACGTTTGGTTTTCGCGTGACTGCGGGGTCCCCCCCCATTTGCGGCAGGCAAAGAGCGGCATAAGCAAGTGGAAATCGTCGTAGGAATGGCTGGCGAATGTCAGGGGTGCAAGGCACGACGCCCAAGTTTCTATCCCCAGTTCTTCCTCTAATTCGCGAATCAAAGCGGCTTCGGGGGTCTCTCCCGCTTCGACCTTTCCGCCCGGAAACTCCCAAAGCCCGGCCAATGATTTACCCTCGGGCCGCTGTGCCAATAACACACGCCCGTCAGGATCAATCAGTGCTACGGCCGACACCAAGACGACTTTCACGACCTGTAGTCTGCGTTGATGGTGATGTAGCCGTGCGTCAAATCGCAGGTCCAAACGGTGCTTTTACCGCTTCCGATACCCAGATCAACGCCGATCTCGAGCTCTTGATTTTTCATATACGCGCTGGCTTCATCTTCTGAATAACTCGGCGCGCGCCACCCATTTTCGGCCACTGTGATATCGCCAAACCGGATGCTTATCCTGTCGCGGTCAGCGGCTACTCCGGACTTGCCGACAGCCATCACAACGCGGCCCCAATTCGCATCTTCGCCTGCAATCGCAGTCTTTACCAAAGGCGAGTTTGCAATCGATAGTGCCACGCGGTGCGCATCGGCGTCGTCTTTCGCGCCGTTTACGTTCACGGTCACGAACTTTGTCGCGCCTTCGCCATCGCGCACAACCTGATGGGCCAGATCATGCATCACTTCTGACAACGCGTTCGCAAATTCTGCGTTGCCAGTCACGTCAACACCGGACGCGCCTGTCGCCGCCATCATGAGGGAATCAGAGGTAGATGTATCGCTATCCACCGTGATGCAGTTGAACGTTTTGGCATTCAGAGACGAGAGAAGTGCTTGTAAATCCGCCTGCGCAATCAAAGCGTCCGTAAAGATATAGACAAGCATCGTCGCCATATCAGGCGCGATCATTCCAGACCCCTTGGCGATTCCCGCGATCTTGACGGTCTTGCCATTCACTTGAATTGTCTTGGTCGCACCTTTGGCAAAGGTGTCGGTTGTCATGATTGCACGCGCAGCGGCTTCCATTGCGCCACCAGATTGATTGGTGTGCAGCTCTTCGATTTTCGCTGTGATCCGGTCATGCGGAAGCGGTTCGCCGATCACGCCAGTCGACGCGGTAAAAACCCGGTCTTCCGATACGCCGGTTTGGGCCGCGACCCCGGAAGTCAGCACTTTGACCGATTCGATCCCGCGTCCGCCCGTAAAGGCGTTCGAGTTACCTGAGTTTACAAGAATTGCGGCAGGTCCGCTGTGGTCATGACCCAGTTTGCTTTGGCAATCCAATACAGGTGCAGATCGCGTGGCAGAGCGTGTGAAAACACCTGCCATCGCCGTGCCCGGGGCAAGCAAAGCCAGCATCACGTCGACCCGGTTCTTATGCTTAACACCCGCTGCAGCTGCAGCGAACGTGACACCCGAAATTTCGGGCAGTTCTGGGAAATGTGCGGGGGCAAGGGGGGATATTGTCATGCTCTTAATCCAGCAATTCGACGCGGTCGATCAGATCAGGGTCAAACTGACCTTCCTCTGGCGTGACGATAGTTTGTGCGGCGGTTAGTTCGTCCAGGCGAGCGGTGATTGCAAGTTCTTGCAGTTCCGCTGCGAGCTCGCGACGCAGGTCATCTAGCGCCGGACGGGCCTGCACACGGGTTTCATCCAACGTAGCGACATGCCACCCGAACTGCGTTTCGAATGGTTCGCTGACACCGCCAACCGCGAGAGACGTAATCTGATCCTCGAACGCAGGAACCATCGCGCCTGCCCCAAACCAGCCCAGATCACCGCCATTTGGCCCCGTTGGGCCAGTGGAGACGTCGCGTGCTACATCTGCAAACTCTTGACCGTCATCGATACGGGCCTTGGCTGCGGCGGCCTCTTCTTGGGTTTCAACCAAAAGGTGCGAGGCCCGGAATTCTTGGACTTCTGCGGCATCCGCAAAGCGCGCGTCATAGGCGACTTGAATGTCGTCTTCTGTGACGGCGCCTCCTGCGATCTCGGAAATAACATCGGCGGCACGCAACGCGCGCAATTCATTTGCGATCGTATAGGTGATCCGGTCGGGCGTTTCGCCCAATGCGTCGGACAAAAGTTGCTGTTGGACAAGTTGATCAACTAACCCATCAAAAAGGACTTCGTTGGGGAACTGTGCGTACTGCTGTGGCAGTGCCATGCGGGCAATAATCACTTCGCCCATAGTGATCTGGGTTTCGCCGACGGTGGCAACAACGGTGTCGGCTGTGACGTCTTGGGCAATGGCCCCTGTGGACATGGATGCCGCGATTGCCGCAGCACTCAAAAATGTAACATGTTTCAGCATTAAACGTTCCCTTGATAGGCCGCGAATGCCCGCGGCGTTGACACTGTAGGGGTGGCCCCTTACATCACTTTAATGCCTCGAGGAGGCACAAAGTAGATTGATCTTGGTCCTTTCTAAGTGGCCTGCGACGTGCCTACAAGCGACCTCCTCTCAAATAGATGTCAGACAGGCGTAACACGCGCCACCGGAGAAAATATGCTGGGTTTCGGAACGATTGCCAAAAAGGTGTTTGGCACCGCAAACGACCGCAAAGTAAAAGCTGCGCGCCCGTTGGTTGATCAGATCAACGCACTAGAGCCGCAGTTCGAAGCGCTGACTGATGAGGGCATCAAAGAGATGACCCAAAAGCTGGCCGAGCGGGCCATGGCGGGTGAAAGTCTTGATGCACTTTTGCCAGAAGCTTTTGCGAACTGCCGTGAAGCTGCCAAGCGTGCGCTCGGATTGCGCGCCTTTGATACCCAGTTGAAGGGCGGAATTTTCCTGCATCAGGGCAACATCTCTGAAATGAAAACAGGCGAGGGTAAAACCCTTGTTGCGACATTCCCTGCTTACTTGAATGCATTGACCGGAAAGGGCGTGCATATCGTCACCGTCAACGACTACTTGGCCAAGCGTGACGCGGAATGGATGAGCAAAGTCTACAGTGCATTGGGCCTGACGACTGGCGTAATCTACCCGCAGCAGCCAGAAGCCGAGAAAAAAGCGGCATATGCCTGCGATGTGACCTATACTACCAACAACGAGTTGGGCTTTGATTATCTGCGCGACAACATGAAGTCCGAGCTGGATCAGATTTTCCAGCGCTTCCACAATTTCGCGATTGTAGACGAAGTCGATAGTATTTTGATCGACGAAGCGCGTACGCCTTTGATCATTTCTGGCCCTGCCCAAGATCGAAGCGAAATGTATGCAACGATCGATAAGATCGTGCCTGGCATTGCCGCCGAACACTTTACCCTTGACGAAAAGACCCGTCAGGTGACTTTCACGGACGAAGGCAATGATTTCCTAGAGGCGCAGATGACCGCCTCTGGGCTGCTGCCCGAAGGTCAAACGCTTTATGATCCAGAAAGTGCGACTTTGGTTCACCACGTGAACCAAGCATTGCGCGCACATAAACTGTTTACCAAAGATAAAGATTACATTGTACGCGATGACGAAGTCGTCTTGATCGATGAATTCACGGGCCGCATGATGGCGGGTCGCCGCTTGTCTGATGGCTTGCACCAAGCAATTGAAGCCAAAGAAGGTTGCGCGATCAAACCAGAAAACGTGACGCTGGCCTCTGTGACCTTCCAAAACTATTTTCGCCTTTACGACAAACTGGGCGGTATGACGGGTACGGCCGCAACCGAAGCCGAAGAATTTCTGGAAATCTACGGTCTGGGCGTCGTCGAAGTTCCGACAAACCGTCCTGTTGCGCGTGTCGATGAAGACGACCAAGTGTACCGGACCGCGCGTGAAAAATTCGAAGGCGTCGTAGCGGAAATCAAAGAAGCCCACGCAACAGGCCAGCCGATCCTTGTTGGTACAACATCAATCGAAAAGTCCGAGGCTTTGGCCGAAATGCTGAAAGCCGAAGGCATCACTTTTAATGTCCTGAACGCACGGCAGCATGAACAAGAAGCGCAGATTATTGCCGACGCGGGTAAGTTGAACGCAGTGACGATTGCGACGAACATGGCGGGTCGCGGTACTGACATCCAGCTTGGCGGCAACGTGGAAATGCGCGTGTTGCAAGCGATGGCCGCTGATCCAGAGGCTGATATCGAAGCCATTCGTGAAAAGATAGAAGCCGAGGTCGCGGACGAAAAGCAAAAGGTGATTGCCGTTGGCGGTCTGTTTGTTCTTGCGACTGAACGCCACGAAAGCCGCCGGATCGACAACCAGCTGCGTGGCCGTTCAGGTCGTCAGGGTGATCCAGGGCGTTCTGCCTTCTTCCTGTCACTCGAAGACGATTTGATGCGTATTTTTGGGTCCGAACGGCTTGAGAAAGTGCTGGCTGGGCTTGGCATGAAAGAGGGCGAGGCGATTGTGCATCCTTGGGTGAACAAATCGCTGGAGCGCGCGCAGGCAAAGGTTGAAGGCCGCAACTTTGACATCCGCAAACAGCTGTTGAAATTTGATGATGTGATGAACGACCAGCGGAAGGTTATCTTCTCCCAGCGTCGCGACATCATGGAAGCCAAGGACCTGTCAGAGGTCACGAAGGACATGCGCGATCAGGTGATTGATGATCTTGTCGATCAATACATGCCGCCAAAAACATATGCAGATCAGTGGGATACCCAAGGTCTTTATGCGGCGACTATCGAACACCTGGGCCTTGATGTGCCAGTGATTGATTGGGCCGATGAAGAGGGCGTCGATGACGACAGTATCCGCGAGCGTCTTGAAGAAGCCGCCGATAAATACATGGCTGAGAAGACAGAAGCCTTTGGTGATGAAACTATGCGCAACGTGGAAAAGCAGCTTTTGTTGCAAACCATCGATGCGAAATGGCGCGAGCATTTGTTGACGTTGGAACACTTGCGTCAAGTTGTGGGCTTCCGCGGATACGCACAGCGTGATCCGTTGAACGAATACAAGACAGAGGGCTTTCAACTTTTCGAAAGCATGCTGGATGGACTGCGTACAGATGTGACTAAGAAGTTGTCCCAGATCCGACCAATGTCGAAGGAAGAACAAGAGGCTATGGTTGCGCGGATGCGTGAACAGCAGGCTGCTGCGCAAGCGGCGGCGGCCGCCGCAGCGGCACCGACAGCCCCCCCAAGCCCCGATGCGCGTCAAGGTTTTGATGAGAACGATACAAAAACTTGGGGCAACCCGGGTCGCAACGATCTTTGTCCGTGTGGATCAGGTAAGAAATTCAAGCACTGCCATGGTCGGCTTGCGTAACTACGCCTTATCGGTCAACAGCCCTGCTGCGCGAAAGCTAAGTTCGCAGGACTTTCCGATGATTAGATGATCGTGGACGGTTAGCCCCAGCGCCTTTGCGGCGGCATCAATCTGGTGCGTCATTTGAATGTCCGCCTGTGAAGGTGTCGGATCACCCGAGGGGTGATTGTGTACCAGAATCAACGCGGCTGCGTTCAATTCCAAGGCACGTTTTACGACCTCACGAGGGTAGACGGGCACGTGATCAATAGTGCCTTTGCCCTGTTCTTCGTCGGCAATGATGACGTTCTTTGTATCAAGAAACAGGATGCGAAATTGTTCGGTGCTGCGGTGCGCCATGGTGGTGTGGCAATAGTCCAGCAACGCATCCCAGCTTGAAACGACGTGTCGTTGCATAACTTTTGCTCGGGACAGACGCTGTGCCGCCGCTTCTATGATCTTAAGCTCCACGGCGACGGCTTCGCCTACGCCGTCGACTGCTTGAAGCTCTTTGATACTGGCGGAAAGCACCCGATTAAAATCGCCAAACGCATCAATCAGGTGTCGCGCCAAGGGCTTGACGTCTTGGCGGGGCAATGCGCGGAAAAGCACAAGTTCCAGCAATTCATAGTCCGGCATCGCCTGCGCACCGCCTTCAACAAAACGGCGACGTAGGCGCTGGCGATGATCGCGCATGTAGGACGGAAGTCGCCCCTTTGCTACGGGCACAACTTCGGTCATTTCATCTAAGTGTGCGAATAGCGGATGTGCTTCGGCAAATTGGGTCATAGCCCACTATGCCAAAGCAATTGTTACGACGTGGTTAACGTCAGCCCTTCATTGAGTCCCAAAAGCTTTTGACTGATGCAAAGAAGCTAGACCCTTGCGGATTATTCTCTTCGCTGAGTTGGTCAAACTCTTTCAAAATCTCGCGTTGGCGGGCGGTCAATTTGACAGGCGTCTCAACGGCAAGTTCGATGAACATGTCACCAAGGCCACCGCCGCGCAGTGCTGGCATGCCTTTGCCACGTAAACGCATCTGACGACCTGATTGCGACCCTTCGGGGACTTTGACGCGGCTACGGCCACCATCAATTGTAGGTACTTCGATCTCGCCACCTAGTGCCGCAGTCGCGATGGATAAGGGAACACGGCAAAATAGATTGCTTGCTTCACGCTCAAACAACGTATGAGTGTTGACCTCGATAAAGATATAAAGATCGCCGGTTGGGCCACCACGCATGCCTGCCTCGCCTTCGCCAGCAAGGCGGATGCGGGTGCCAGTTTCAACGCCCGCAGGGATGTTAACTGACAGCGATTTTTCTTTTTCAACGCGACCTTGGCCATGGCAAGTGGTGCAGGGATCTTTGATCGTCTGGCCCATGCCTGAACAGGTCGGGCAGGTACGTTCAACGGTGAAAAAGCCCTGTTGCGCCCGAACTTTGCCCATACCGGAACATGTCGGGCAGGTTTGTGGTTCGGATCCGCCTTCGGCGCCGGTGCCGTTACACGATCCGCATCCAACAGCGGTCGGAACGGTGACCGTCTTTTGCATGCCCGAAAAAGCGTCTTCGAGGTTAATGCGCAGGTTATAGCGAAGGTCATTGCCGCGTTGTGCCGCACTACGCCGCCCGCCGCCGCCACGCCCGCCCATAAAGTCGCCGAACAGGTCATCAAAGACGTCAGAGAACGCACTACCAAAGTCACCTTGACCGCCACGAGGGCCACCGCCGCCCATACCGTTTTCAAACGCGGCATGACCATAGCGGTCATATGCGGCTTTCTTGTTCTCGTCCTTGAGAACTTCGTAGGCTTCGTTTGCTTCTTTGAACTGCGCTTCGGCGTTTGGATTGTCGGAGTTGCGATCAGGATGAAGTTCTTTCGCCTTTTGGCGATAGCCCTTTTTGATCGTAGCTGCATCGGCGCCTTTGGCGACCCCAAGGATCTCGTAATAATCGCGTTTTGCCATGATGGTTTTCCCTTTGGGAATGAAAAAGACCGGCCCGGTTTATGGGCCGGTCAATTCATAGGCGGCACATGGCCTTAGTTGCCACGCTTGTCGTCATCCAGATCTTCGAAATCCGCATCGAGGATTTCTTCGTCTGCACCGGGTGTATCAGGCTCTACTTCGCCAGCCTCTTCTTGGCTGGACTTATAGATAGCTTCACCCAGCTTCATTGCAGCTTCGGTCACGTTCTGGACGCCGGACTTGATCTTGTCCGCTTTTTCAGTTTCCAGATCATCCTTAAGCGCCGCAATCGCCAATTCGATCGCTTCGATTGTCGTTGGATCAACCTTGTCAGCATGCTCTTCCATCGACTTTTCGGTCGAGTGGATCAGGCTTTCTGCTTGGTTTTTCGCATCCACGAGTTCGCGGCGGTCTTTGTCGGCCTCTGCGTTCTCTTCGGCGTCCTTGACCATTGCTTCGATGTCGTCATCGGACAGACCGCCAGAGGCTTGGATCGTGATCTTTTGCTCTTTGCCAGTGCCTTTGTCTTTGGCGCCAACTTCAACGATGCCGTTGGCGTCGATGTCAAAGGTCACTTCGATCTGTGGCAGGCCGCGTGGCGCTGGCGGGATGTTCTCAAGGTTGAACTGGCCCAGCATCTTGTTGTCTGCGGCCATTTCACGCTCACCCTGGAACACGCGCAATGTCACGGCGTTCTGATTGTCTTCGGCAGTTGAAAACACCTGAGACTTTTTCGTTGGGATCGTTGTGTTGCGGTCGATCAAACGTGTGAACACACCGCCAAGGGTTTCGATGCCCAAGGACAACGGTGTCACGTCCAGCAGAACCACGTCTTTGACGTCGCCTTGCAGAACACCGGCCTGAATAGCGGCACCCATGGCCACCACTTCATCAGGGTTCACACCTTGATGTGCTTCTTTGCCGCAGAACTTTGCAACTTCTTCTTTTACCTTTGGC